>Ga0210386_10003019_pt1 | contig 14171 bp, 13 predicted proteins | sample IncBWH32OmetaG_FD_160091 | JGI IMG/M metagenome (GOLD analysis project Ga0210386, IMG submission 160091) | Forest soil microbial communities from Barre Woods Harvard Forest LTER site, Petersham, Massachusetts, United States - Inc-BW-H-32-O ... | reverse complement strand
TACTATTGATTCTAAGGAGCTCATCCCTTTTTTAAAAAAATATTTAGCAGAAGAAACTGTTGAACTGATCATCATTGGCTTGCCAAAAAACTGGGATGAAAGCGATACACATGGCACTCCTTTGGTAGAAGCTGCCATCAAAAAAATACAGAAAGAATTCCCTGCAATACCACTCAAAACAGTGGATGAACGCTATACTTCAAAAATGGCAAAAGATGCCATGCTGGAAATGGGCATGAAGAAAAAGGATCGCCGCGTCAAAGGAAATGTAGATGTAATTGCCGCTACTATTATATTGCAGGAATATATGCGAAGCACTTCAAATTTCTAAAAGGAAATATCCTTCCGTTATCATAAATTTGCCAATTGTCTTAACATTAAAATAATGCTCCTTTTAGGAGCTGGAGAGTAAATTATGATTCTTCCAATAGTAGCGTATGGCGCACCGATTTTAAGAAAAGCTTGCAAAGATATTTCAGCTGATTATCCCGATTTACAAAAACTGATCACTGATATGTGGGAAACCATGTACAACAGTAATGGCGTGGGTATAGCCGCTCCGCAAGTGAATAAAGATATCCGCTTGTTTGTCATGGACAGCGAACAGATATTTAACAATATGGAAGATGGTGAAGAAAATGAATACCCTGGAGATAATGGCTACAAAGGTGTTTTCATCAATGCACATATCACAAAATTAGACGGCGACGAATGGGCATACAATGAAGGATGTTTAAGCATTCCTAAAATACGTGAAGATGTTTTCAGAAGCGAAAAAGTAACCCTATCATATGTTGATGAAAATTTCCAACCTTTTACTAAAACATTTTCCGGCATTACAGCCCGCGTAATATTGCATGAGTACGACCATATTGAAGGAAAACTATTCATCGATTATTTAAAGCCGTTGAAACGCACTATGATCAAAAGAAAATTGGATGATATTTCTAAAGGCAAAGTGAAGGTTGATTATAGGATGATTTTTCCAAAGTAGATTTCAAAGTCAAAATTTAAAAGTTAAAACCAAAAGGTGAGTGAATACAGTTTGCCAACTTATTGGCTTTAACTTTTTACTTATTACTTTATATTGCAGGTATGATAAAAAAGATCATACCTGCTTTTTTTTGTTGTATACTTTATATTACATCTTATGGGCAACAGACAAAAGATACTGCTGTGTATATTGGCGGTAAGAATATCTTATTATCTGAAGTTGTTGTTAATTCTAAATTAGATGTTGCATCTTTTATCAACAGGGTTAAAAATGATACTACTTTTTACAAGGCTTTTAAGAATCTTGATATACTTGGTTATACCTCATTGAATGATATCCGAATGCTAAATAAAAAAGGAGAAACGGCTGCATCCCTTTATAGCAAGACAAAACAAATAGAACAGAATGGTTGTCGCAATACGCAAATAATAAATGAACAGGTTACCGGAGATTTTTATACTAAAAGTCACCATTACAATTATTACACGGCAGAATTATACGCATCGCTATTTTTTGCACAAGGAACCATTTGTGGAGAAAATAATATAGTTGGAGATAAAGATATCTCAACCGAAGGTGTATCCGGCATGGAAAAACATAAGAAACAATTAGAGATGTTGTTCTTCAATCCCGGAAAAAAGATAAATGGTATTCCTTTCATTTCTAACAAGACGGCCATTTTTGATGATGACATGGCAGCCAAATATGATATGAGTATTGATATACAAGAACGCGATACTGTAAACTGTTATGTATTTTCAATAAAAGTAAAACCCAATTACACAAACGATATTGTGATAGATGAAATGACAACATGGTTTGACTGTAAAACTTTTGAAGTATTGGCAAGAAATTACACCTTAAGTTACGATGCAGGTGTATATGATTTTAATGTGCAGATGCAAGTGGAACTTACTCATTTTGGCGAATACCTTATCCCTTCTTTGTTACGCTATAATGGTGATTGGAAAGTTATTTTTAAGCCACGTGAACATGGCGTATTTACGGCTACGCTTTTTAATTTTAATAAATAGATCAACGCAGTAATGTTACCGTTCCTTTATCAAGTACTTTTCCGCGCAAGTCAGAGCCATATATAACATACACATAAACGCCTGCTGAAGCATTCTGCCCCTCTATGGTTCCGTCCCATCCCCTGTTTATATCGCTGGTAGTAAAAACTTTATTTCCCCATCTGTCGTAGATAGAAAAGTTTTCAAGATTGAATGTAATACCTGGCGGAATTCTGAAAATATTATTTTTCCCGTCTGGTGCAAAAGCATTTGGGATAAATATCTTATCATACACCTGAATAGTAATAGTGTTACTGTCTACACAATCATTTACTGATGTAACACTTAACTGATAAACAGTAGTAACAACAGGATCGGCAATAGGTGTTTCACTTTCAGGATTGATCAATCCTGTTGTAGGTGTCCATTCAAAACTTCCGATATTCCCTGTAATTATGCTATTTATTTTTGCAGTATCATACCTGGCCAAAATTATACTGTCAGGAGAAAATGTAATAGTAGGAATGGAATAAACCACTGCTGTAATAATATTTGATGTTACTGTAGATACTGTATAACAACCAGTATTACTAACGCTGGCAATACAAGTAACCTTATCATTATTTAATAAAGTATTATTGGTATAAATGGAATCATTTGTCCCCACAGGGTTACCGTTTATATACCATTGATAGGAAGGTGAAGGCCCAACATTACTTGTGTGAGCTATAAAAGTTACATTCTTGCCAAAACAAAAATTGTTTGTTGAAGACATAATATTTATAGTCGGAACTATATTTGGAACAACCGTCATTGTTAAGGTATCACTATTAGCAATATTGGTGGTGACACAGAAATAATTACTTGTTAATACACAATTTATTTTATCTCCTGTAGCTAGGTTATTATTCGCATAAGTATTGGTGTTAGTACCAACTGGATTCCCATTTAAATGCCATTGATAAGAAGGCGCATTGCCTCCGGAAGTAGGATTAGCCGTGAAAACAACTGATGAACCTTGACACACAGTTGTATTAGGTGTACTGATAGTTATCGTTGGCGTTACAGGATCTACAACATTTACTATAATGGAATCTGTAGCTATGTCGTTACATTGATCAACAATTGAAACTGAATAGGTCGTTGTTGCAGAAGGTGTTACAATAATATTTCTACCGTTTACTCCATTGCTCCAATTATAAGAAACATAAGGAGGTACTCCATATTGAGCTGAAGCTGATAATACACTGACATTCCCCTGACATATGGTTGCAGGAGAAGCTATAATATTTTTCATTTCAATAGTACGTCCCTGTATTAATAATTGAAATGGCTCATAAGCACTTACATATTGATTACTACAAATATTATCTGGACCACTCGTGACTGTATTAAATAAGCCTAATACAAACGTAATATTTTGCGGTACACAAGAAGGTGCAGTCAAACAATTTAGTATTGGGGGGATAGAGGCAAAACCCGACGCTCCTGTAGAATCAACCGTTATTAAATTCCCAGATTCATTATAACCTGGATCATTAACATTAGCACTAAATCCCACTGTGTCACAATTATTGGCTATTATAAAAAAAATAGCATCTTTATTAACAGCAGGTGAAGTTGTTGTTAACCCGAATTCAACAGCGACATTAGTGAAAGTAACTTTTGCCGGCGTAGCTATTGTAAAAGGGTATTTACATGCATTATTAACATTTCCATTATTCATAGATCCTGTAATAGATGCTACAGAAAGCGTAGCTGTAGAAGAAACTAACGGATCAATAATTACATTACCATTTAATAATTGCTGGTTTAAATTAATCGCATCAATCAATATTGATAAATGATTTTTATTTATTTTATACGTAAGGTATTGATATGTTTTAGCAGGATCCTTTTGCGCATACATTATAGCCTTGTTAATATGTGCAATTGTTTTTTTATTGAAAGAGAAATCAACTTCGCCTTGTTCCGACACTTTGCTTTGATCATCAGAAAATTGCATCTCTCCTGTTTCTGAAGCTCCTGTTGAATTAAACTCATCTGTAAAAACCAATTGTTGGTAGCTGGTAAATTTATTCTGCTTAATAATGAAATTAGTTTTAACTGATCCTTTATCAACGATCATTTCAGCATCGATCCCGGGAAAAATATTGATTATTTTTACCCCACCATCTCCTTCTGAAATGCTTGACCAATCTGCCTTTGCTAATACTTTCTCACCGCTTGCATCTTCTCCTGATAATTGCCAGTTATTAAAATAAAAAGTGCCTGCAATAGTCTTAATGTATGATCTCTTTTTATCCAGATCAAAACCTACGGGTTCTTGCTGATGACTTGCTTCAAATATATTTTTAGCGCCGGGCATTAACCGCTTGTCGATACTGAGCCATTGTCCATTCTTTTGATAGTTGATCTCTTGATTGGCCTTTACAATGTAAAATTTAGAAGCTGTATCCTTATCAATATAATATTTACTATCGCTCGTACGCTTTGAAATGATTTCAATAGCATTAGGTGTAGGATCATTGGTTGTTACAAAACCTGCGTCGGGGTGAGTAGTATAACCTTTATTATTTTCTAACCATTTTTCATCAGGCTTTTTATAACTCTTTGAAAAAGATGTAAAATTATATAATGCAGATTTTAATGTATGAGTTTTACTATTGGGATTCCCTGTCTGAAGAGTTTCAGGCATATTTTGTGCAATAACAGTATTACTACAAATAAAAAAAAGAGCCGCAACCATAAAGGCAATAGTCTGGGCATTTTTTTTCATTTTTTTCATTTTTGTACGTCGACAAAGCTATCTTTTAAAAAGAAATAATATTCCTAATTCCAAGTTAAGATTAGGTCAAGTGATCTTATGATGCCTAATTAATATATGTAAAGTGTATTTTAAAGATAGGAAATATTATAATTCCCAACCTGCGGCCAGTACATCTGCGATATGCATTGTTTTTAAGTGAAGGTCTTTATTCTTGATATAACCATCGATGTGCATCAAACAACTTAGGTCTGTTGAGATAATATACTCGGCTCCTGTAGCTAATGCATTAGCAACTTTTTGATCGGCCATTCCAATAGAGATAGCATCAAACTTTACAGAAAAAGTGCCACCAAAACCACAGCATGTTTCCACATCATTCATTTCAACCAATTCCAAACCTTTTACAAAACTTAATAATTTACGGGGAGCCTCTTTTATTTTACATTCTCTCAATGCTGCACAACTATCATGATAAGTTGCTTTCACGTTCAATTCAGCACCATAATTATCGATCTTCAACACATCAACTAAAAATTCAGAGAATTCGTAAATATGTTTACTAAGGTTTTTTACCTTATGGTCATCAGGAGATTCTTCTAATAATTTTGTATAATAATTTCTTACAAAACCTACACAGCTAGCACTTGGTGCCACAATATAATCAGCACCTTCAAAATCTTTTACAAATTTATTACATACAGCTTTTGCTTCTTCCCAAAAACCGGCATTGAAAGCCGGCTGCCCGCAACATGTTTGATTGGTATTATAATGTACATCGCAGCAAGCTTTCTCCAACACTTTAACCATGTTAAAGGCCGTCTGTGGATATAACTGATCTACAAAACATGGTATAAATAAATGAACCTTCATGCTTTCCATCCCCGAAGGGAACAACAAGATATTTAAATGATTAGAATATTATATGCCTTACGGATGTAAGGATAGTTGTATCATTTTCAATGCAGTAATCGCAGCTTCTTCACCTTTGTGGCCATGCTTGCCTCCTATTCTCTCTTCAGCCTGTTGTTGATCATCAACCGTTAGCACACCAAAAACTGTTGGTACCGGTAAAGATAAATTCAAGTGTAACACACCGTCAGTAACCGCTTTACATACATACTCAAAATGAGGTGTATCACCTTTTATTACACAGCCCAATGCAATAAATGCATAAGGTTTATCTGCTTTATTTTTATGTGCTTCCCATACTCTTTTAATAGTAAAAGGAATCTCGAATGCGCCGGGAACAGTGATTGTTTTAGACTGGATCTTATTTTCCCACAATACTTTTCTGCAGCCTTCGTCTAGTTTATTAACAATAGCAGCGTTCCATTCGGTACGTATAATAATTACATAGGCATCCGATGGAAGTTGGATGCCTGCTGTGGTATTATATAAGTTTGATGTTGTTACTAATGACATAACTATTAATTAAAAAAATGATGAATTAATAATGATGAATACTACATTACTGCTAATTCTTAATTCATCATTCTTAACTCTTAATTTAATACGCCTAATTGCGCAAGATATTTATCTGCATCTTTTGAGTGCGTACTATTTGGATAATCATCTTTTACTTTCTGAAACAATTCAATTGCATCAGATGTTTTACCGATAGTTTCTGCAAATAAAGCAGCTTTAAAAAATCCCTCAGATGCACTGAATTCATCTTTTTCGTTTACCGTTGCTGACTTTTTGTAGTAAGTAAATGCATCGTCATTATTGTTTAGTTCTGCATAAGCATCGCCTAACATAGAGTACGCTGCGCTTTGCACTTGTGTTGCTTTTGTAGAGAAATCTTTTAAGAATTTAACCGCATTTGCATAATCGCCGTTATGTAAATAACATGCTCCAGCAATATATTTTGCTCTGTTTCCCGCAGGTGTGCTGCCATAAGTAGATGCAATTTTCAATACACCGGTAACATTGTTACCGCCATTTAGTACAATATTGATAGAATCTTTACTGAAACCAGTCTGACTCATTTTATCAAAAAGCCCTTCTACAGGAAAAATAAGATCATCAGCCTTAGCCATTTTAGGTGCCTGGATAAAGTTTGTATACCCTAACCACAATCCGCCTAATATTATAACAGCCGATCCTATATAGATAACTTGTTTGCTGAATTTAGCCCAAAAGTCTTTCGCTTTCTCAACTATCTGTGTTTCTTCCATCATTTGTTTTTATGTTTTTTCGTTTTAATAGTTATGGTACTAGTCTACTATAAATGGATAATCTTGTTGTGCATATACATCTTTCAACAATTCATCATCAGCAGGCCAAGGACTTTCTTCTGCAAATTTTACACACTCTTCTACCTCTGCTTTTACTCTTTCGTCAATAGCTGTTATAACTTCATCAGTTACTTTATGCTCTTTTTTCAAAACAGCCAACACATGATCGATCGGATCTCTTTCTTTATATTCCTCTAATTCTTCTTTAGTACGATATTTTTGAGGATCACTCATACTATGCCCTTTGTAGCGGTAGGTCTTAATTTCTAATAAAGTTGGTCCACCTTTTTCTCTTGCTCTGTTAACCGCTTTTAATACAGCATCGTGAACGTTTTCAGGACTCATTCCGTCTACGCTATCAGCAGGCATTTCGTAACCATCGGCAATTTTGTAAATATCTAATACATTCGTTGTACGCGCTACAGAAGTACCCATCGCGTAGTTATTATTTTCACAAATAAATACTACAGGTAATTTCCATAACATCGCCATATTGAATGTTTCATGCAACATCCCTTGTCTTGCGGCACCATCACCAAAAAAGCAAAGAACTGCATTATTTGTACCTCTATATCTTTCAGCAAAAGCCAAACCTGCGCCAGTACCAATTTGTGCACCCACAATACCATGACCACCAAAAAAGCCTACATCTACACCAAAAAAGTGCATACTTCCTCCTTTCCCTTTACTACAGCCAGTAGCTTTACCATATAATTCAGCCATACAAGATTTAGCAGAAACGCCTTTAGCAACTGCCAAAGCGTGATCACGGTAAGCTGTAATAAACTTATCATCAGGATTAGTAGCCGTCATACAACCGGCAGCAACAGCTTCTTGTCCTATATATAAGTGACAAAAGCCCCGTATTTTTTGCATTCCATATAATTGGCCGACTTTTTCCTCAAATCTGCGCAATAAAAGCATTAATTCGTACCAATAAAGGTATGTTTCTTTAGAAAACTTTGTAGCCAATGAGTTAAGTTTTAGGGGGCAAAGATAAGAGGAAAAATTAAATTCAAGAGCCAAAAATCAAATTCACAGAACACAAATCCCAAAAAGCAATAAAACAAATTCCAATCATTGTATATACTGACTTTCAAGGCTTTCTAAACAGTTAAAATTTTAAGATCTTGATCCATATTTTGTTTTTTGGATTTTGCTTTTTGGGATTTTATTCCTTCTGGAATTAAGGTAACTTGCACCCTGATGCATCGCCTTTCCAAAATAATAACTACCCAATTCAAGAATTACAGCCTCACCTCTTTTAATTTTACGGAAAGAGTAGTAGGAATTTGCGGACCTAATGGAAAAGGAAAGACAAATCTTTTAGATGCCATTTATTACCTCAGCTTTACTAAAAGCTATTTTTCCAAATCAGATTCGATGAATATTTTATTTGGCGCTGATGGCTTTAGATTAGAAGGTGATTTTGGTAAAGAAAAAATTATCTGCATACATCGCGGTGTAGGAAAAAAAGAATTGTTTTTAAATGATGTGCCATATGAAAAATTCTCTCAACATATTGGCAAGTTCCCTTGCGTGATGATCGCTCCGGATGATGTTGAGTTAATAACCGGCGCTAGCGAAGAACGTAGAAAATTTATTGATACCGTTTTAAGTCAGATGGATGCTGATTACCTGCAACAGTTGATACAATACACCAAAGTATTGCAGCAACGCAACAGTTTATTAAAGCGCTTTGCGGAACAAGGAAAAACAGATTGGCATTTATTAGAAGTACTGGATGAGCAATTAATAAAACCAGGAGAATATATTTATACTAAACGAAAAGATTTTACTGCAGCACTAATCCCTTTGGTTCAAAAATTTTACAACCAGATCGCAGATAATGACGAGGCTGTCACATTGCAATACGAAAGTCAATTAAACACCAATAACTTTCAGGCAATCATTAATCAATTCAGAGAAAAGGATCTTATCCTACAACGTACGAATGGCGGCGTACACAAAGATGATATTTCTATACAATTAGACGGACAAATATTTAAAAACATTGCTTCGCAAGGGCAAAGAAAAAGTTTATTATTTGCGCTTAAACTAGCTGAGTTCGAATTATTAAAAATGAAGAAAGGCTTTGCGCCACTTCTTTTATTAGATGATGTTTTTGAAAAATTAGATAACAGCAGAATGCAAAATTTGTTGCACTGGGTTTGTAACGAAAACAAAGGGCAGGTTTTTATTACCGATACACACCAAGACAGGCTTGAACTGGCACTAACAGCATTAGATACTACTTACCAGATCATAGATTTATAATTAACTTTACACCATGGGTGAATTTTCAATGCAAGATGCTATACAGCAATTTCTAAAACAGAGCCGCTTGAAGAGTGGTATGCAGGCTTTGCGCATTGAAGAGATCTGGGAGCAGATAATGGGTAAAACAATTGCGAAATACACCGATAAAATTGAGATCATTAATCAAACATTATTTATCAATACAGCAGTTGGTCCATTGAAAAATGAACTGCTTTACCAAAAGGATAAAATAATTGAAAGAGTTAATGAAGCGTTGGGAGAAAAAGTAATTAGAGAAGTTGTAATTAAGTAATAAGTCAAAAGTTAAAACCCATAAGTTAAGAAGTTCGAGACTTTTTGGTTTTCACTTTTGATTTTTGAATCTGATTTTACATCCTGATTCTTGGATCAACAATTGTATACAATACATCAGCCAATAGATTAATAAGAATAAAAATACAGGCACTTACCAATACGGATCCCATTACCACAGGATAATCTAACTTCTCCAAAGCATCGACCGTTATTTTTCCGATGCCTTTCCAACCAAAAATATATTCTACAAAAAATGCTCCTGCTAATAATTCCGCAAACCATCCGGTGATAGCAGTTATAACAGGATTTAATGCATTGCGTAATGCATGTTTAAATATGACTGCATTTTTAGACAATCCTTTTGCATAAGCTGTGCGGATATAATCCTGATTTAAAACATCAAGCATACTACTGCGCGTCAATTGTGTTATAATGGCTAATGGCCGAATACCTAATGTAAAAGCCGGCAGAATTAAATTCTTTAAGGTTAAATATTTTTCGCCAGTTACTTCATCAATATCAAACCAGCTACCTGTTAAATTCAATCCTGTAAAAGGATGCAGTACTACACCAAATAAAAAAGCGATAACGATCGCCATGAAAAAAGACGGTGCTGATATCCCTGCAATACTCGCGAACACCGCAGAACTATCCAACCAGGTTCCTTTTTTCACTGCCGCTAAAACACCCAGCAAAATACCTATTATTGTCGCAAACAACATAGCTGCAATGGCTAACAATAACGTACCCGGCAATGCTTCCATTAAAACAGCACCTACATTTTTTTTAGTTTGATAACTCTTACCTAAGTACGGAATTTTCAATCCGACCTTTGTATTGCCTCCAATAAATAATCCGTGCAGATCTTTTTTAGCAATATCATTTTTAGTGTGAATACAAATGGGCGAAACATCATTTACATACAAAATAAACTGTTTCCATTTTGGTTGATCGAGGTACAGATCTTTTCGGATATTGTCCATTGTTTTTTTATCGCCTGTTTGTCCTACAATTAAACGCGCAGGATCACCAAAACCCTGAAACATAATAAAGACAAGGATTACAACACCGAGCAATACCAATAATGAATAAAGTGCTTTCAAATTAATTGTTGACTTGTTTTATGCTTTATCATTGTGCTTCACTTTAAGGTTTTCACTTGTAACTTTTGACTTACTTTGAAGCTTTATCAATATCAGCTGAACCCCATTTGTTTTCTACAACAGGACCGTTCATTAAAAACAAAGTTGGTGTTGAACGTGCTGCAGTTTTAATCGCGGTCATATCACAAGTATACACCGGCACATTGAACTTTTCCCTTACATTAATAAAGCTGTCAACTTTTTCGTCGGATGTAACAACATACATTTTTTCATTGTTCTCTTTCGCTTTTTTCAAAACATCAGAAAAACTCCTCAGCCAGCCAAATGAAGCTCTTTTATCCAACGTATTTAAAAAGAATAAATAATATTTTCCTGGCTGAGACAGGATTGCTTCTGTAGAATCATTGCTGTTGATATCACTCAAAGAAAAATCATTAATAGCAGGTACCTTACCATTCCCCTTTTCAAGCAGCTTCTTTTTTTGTTCTACAAACTGCCAGGTTGAATCAGGTAGATTATCTGTTGTAAATTCTTTTGTCTCACTACCTTTTTTATACACGAATGAATACGCGAACTTATCAAACGTAGCATCTGCAGGCATTTTACGAAGTTCTAATAAATTGTTTCCTATTTTATAAGGCAGGCAATCTATCAAAGGCAGATGTTCTAATGTATATGATTGCAAAAAAACAACAGCCATTACCGTTAGTCCTACTATACCAAAATTAGACATCGCCTGAAAAAGCGGATTGATATATTTTCTTCCTACTAAAAGAATAATGATCAATGCTAATAACACTAAATTTTTAATAAAAGTTTGCAGATCTGTTATCGGGAAGCAACTGCCAAAACAACCACATTCTCTTATTTTGCCTGTAAATAAAGAATAGGCCGTTAAAAATGTATAGAATAATGTCATGTAAAACAACACCCACACTACAATGTTTTTTCTCCAGCCAATTAACAAAGCAACTCCTGCAAGCACTTCGATCGCGATCATCACTACTGAAAAACCTAATGCAAAATCACGCAGACTATTCATCACGGCTCCCATTACTCCTCCGCCATCACCCCAGGCCTCAAAAAATTCCTGTGTTTTATATGCCAATCCCAACGGATCCATGGCTTTTACCAATCCAGAAAAAATAAATAGTATTCCAACAATAGCACGCGAAATATTTACAATAATCTTCATGATCTTTATTTTTTTTCTTTTTGGATTTGACTTTTTACTTTAAACTTATTTATGCTTCCCTTCTTCTATCAATATTAAAGCAAATGCCGCGTAATTAATAATATCGTAAAAATTAGCATCGATCCCCTCACTTATTAATGTTTGTCCTTTGTTCGCGATGATCTGTTTAATGCGTAAGAGCTTTGCTAATGTAAGATCGGCAAAACTTTCCTGACTCATTTCTCTCCATGCTTCGCCATAATCATGGTTTTTATCCAGCATTAATTTTTTAGCGATATCGGCTTGTTCATTATATAATTTCTCTACTTCTGTTACAGATAACTCTTCCATATCATCATTGTCAATACTTAATTGTACCAACCCGATAATGGCATAATTTAAAATGCCTTTAAATTCACTCCGAATATCATCTCCGATTTTTTGCTCGCCTATTTCCTGTATCGTACGGATACGTTTAGCTTTAATATAGATCTGATCTGCTATGGAAATGATCCTGTAAACTCGCCAGGAAGTACCATAATCTTTGGTTTTCTTCAAAAAAATATCTTTACAGGATTGTACTGCAGAATCGTATTGCTGAATTGTGCTCATCGTTTGGTAAATGTCTTATACTTTTGCTGAACTCAAAATTAATCGTTTACGCTGATGTACACACTTAACTGCAAAGGAAAATTGTTAATAATTGATAAACCACTTGTAATGGGGATTATCAATGTTACGCCCGATTCATTTTATGATGGAGGGAAGCATAACAGTCTTGATAACATTATCGCTTTAGCAGAAAAAATGGTTACTGATGGAGCTGATATATTGGATATTGGCGGACAAAGTACGAGGCCCAAAAGTGAACGTATTTCTGCAGACGATGAATTACAACGTGTATTGCCGGTGATTAAAGCTATTTATCACCATTTCCCTCAGGTTGTTATTTCTATTGATACTTACCATAGCAAGGTTGCCCAAGAGACAGTAGCAGCAGGAGCTTCAATAGTAAATGATATAAGTGCAGGTAATATGGATATTGACATGATCCCAACAGTTGGATTGTTAAAAGTGCCGTACGTTTGTATGCACATGAAAGGTACCCCTGATACAATGCAAAAAGATCCTGTTTATGATAATGTGGTGAAAGATGTTTTAGATTTTTTTATCAGCAAAACCAATGAATGCAAAAAAGTAGGAATAACAGATGTAATTATTGATCCGGGATTCGGATTTGGTAAAACTACCCGACATAATTTTCAATTGCTAAAAGAATTAAACACCTTTTCCATGCTGCGAAAACCAATTTTGGTGGGTCTTTCAAGAAAGAATACAGTCTACAAAACATTAGGAATAACTGCGGAAGAAGCGCTTAACGGAACAACGGTATTAAATACAATGGCAATAATGAATGGCACATCAATACTAAGAGTTCACGATGTAAAAGAAGCTAAACAAGCAATAAAACTGTATACTGAATATCGGTAGTGTCTTTTATTAATGATTAATTTTGCAGTAGATACTTTTAACACAGTAATAATCCCATTTTAACGACTTAATTATTCCAATATGGATCTTTTTACTTTTTCTAAAAAAGCAGTAATGCTTTTTTGCTTTTTATTAGTAAGTATTTTTCAGGTTGCTGATGCAATCCCTATTCAGTCTACCGGAGCAGGTGGTAACTGGAATAATACAGCTTCATGGTCTCCGGCTCAGGTACCTGTTGCAGGCGATGTTGTCACAATAATGAGTGGCTCTCCCGTTACTATAACGGCTGCTGCTGCTTGCGCTACTATTACAATAAATTCAGGTGGGGTTCTAACTTTAAATGGTGGCAGCATAAACATTTCTGGCTCTTTTAGTGAAAATGGAACATTGAATTGTATGACAGGTTTTAATGTTTTGGGTGCAGGTAGTTTTACATTAGCCAATAATAACAATGTTTTTTTAATGATAGGTGATGCCAATGGCATAACCACTAATCCTACAGCATCTGGTAGCATTCAAAATACAGGTGGACGTAATTTTCCTTCATCCGCTAATTATGTTTATGACGGAACAATTAACCAAAATACAGGAAATGGATTACCTACTACAATAAATGGAGGAGGCTCACTTACAATAAACAATATAGGTGCTGCACCAAACAATCTTGTTACATTAGCGTCTACCAGCACTATTCAAAATGTGACTTTACAAGCGGGTTTTTTGTCGCTTAATGGCAAAACAATTACGGTGAGTGGTACTATTCTTAATTCAGGAGGAGATCTTTCTTCAACTCCCGTTGCAAATGGAGGGACTTT
>Ga0210386_10003018_pt1 | contig 14173 bp, 10 predicted proteins | sample IncBWH32OmetaG_FD_160091 | JGI IMG/M metagenome (GOLD analysis project Ga0210386, IMG submission 160091) | Forest soil microbial communities from Barre Woods Harvard Forest LTER site, Petersham, Massachusetts, United States - Inc-BW-H-32-O ... | reverse complement strand
GCCGCCACGCTGCTTCTTTCCCCGCAGCCCCATCTTCGATGACCTATTAGACCTCCTTGCCGACACCTCTGTCCTCAGGGCCCCTATGCAGGCCCCGGAGACCGAGTGCGCGCGCTTCAGGCATTCGTCCCACCATCGATGGTAAGATTTGCCCCGGTGATGTACGACGCCTCCGGACCGGCGACGAAAGCCACCAGTGCCGCCACCTCGTCCACATGCCCATACCGCTTGAGCGCGGTGTTCGCCACCTGAGGCTCCGCCCAGTTGCCCGCGGCGGGGTTCAGGTCGGTGTCGATCGGACCCGGCTGGATGTTGTTCACCGTGATGCCCCGGTCGCCGACTTCCCTAGCCAGCCCCTGGGTAAACATCTTCACCGCACCCTTTGTCGCAGAGTAGGGAACGAGTCCCGGTGTCATCATTCGCTCGCCAACGCACGAACCAATCGTAATAATGCGGCCGCCCTCCTTCATGTGCTTGAGCGCCGCTTTCGTCGCGACGAAGACTCCGCGAACATTGATGTCAATCACACGGTCCATCTCCTCCAACGTGGTCTCCTCGAATGTCTTGGGGATAGCCGTGCCCGCATTGTTCACCAGCACATCCAGTCGGCCAAAGGCCGCAACAGTCTTTTCGACTGCGGCCGTGACCGCATTCGGGTCGGCGGCGTCCGCCTGTATCGCAATTGCCTTTCCACCTCCGCTTTCAATCTCCTTGACGATCAATGCGGCCGCCTCTGCACCCTTCGTGTACGTGATAGCCACCTTCGCTCCGTCCGCTGCCAGGCGCTTGGCGATTCCAGCGCCAATGCCCCGCGAACCGCCCGTTACCAGTGCAACTTTATTGCTCAACTGAGACATGAGATCTCCTTCGCGTTCGCATGAAAGATTCACCAGTTATCGATTCAGCTGACTGATATCTTTGTTCGCATCAGTCAGACCATCATCCGATGTGCCAATTGCCCGCGCAGATTTAACATTTTGAGGAATACCGGGCATTCCAGATGGGAATGCCAGCCGCCGACTGTCCACCAAAGTACTCATCTTCATCAAGCACTTGCATAAAACCTTCGCGCTGTGTTCTCAATTCAGCCCCCGAACCAGCTGACTGAGAGAGGGATGCTCGTCCCTCGAGATCATTAATCAGTCGGATTGCGTTACCGGCGTGTCCGGTTCGAAATTAAGGAGTAGTTCTGGTACCGGCGATGACAGTTCCGGGCCATGCCGATGGCAACTCGCGATCACTGACGATGCCGTCTCGGAAAAAACCGCGCTGGTACTTGTTGGTAACCGGAGAGGTCACCACGTCAAAACGTCCGAGGTACTACGACGGAAGATCCGTTCAGATGACGGTATGAGGCTCCCTCCACCGCCTGAGTTCACTTGCTCAGTATATATAGATGATGTTTACACACTCACCTGATCTCTAAAGTGGGATAGCGTCACCAGCGATCATCGACGCCATTGGTCCCGGGCTTGGAGAAAAACCATGGCGAAGGTCCACAACAGGAAGGCCAGCAACAGCGCCATGCCAATACCGAAAATAATGGCCACGAATTCGTGTCGGTGTTGACTCTCACTTCGGTTCGTACGGCTGGGGATCCTCCGTCCGGAGACGTATTTGGCAGCTGTCTTGTGCCCTCGTGCCATCGACATGGAAGCTAGTTCTCGAATTCAGGTTCCGGAATCGGGAGAACATCTTTGTCACCGGCGACCCACACGTAGAGTGTGGGAAGCAAAAAGACATTAATGGCGAGAGCACCAACAAGACCTCCGACGATGACGATGGCGAACGGCCGTTGGGAGTCGGAGCCGATGCCGTGAGACATCGCGGCCGGGAGTAAACCCAAAGTCGCAACCAGCATGGTCATCATGATCGGACGCAGGCGAAGCACAGCGCCGGCGATTGCCGCTTCCTCGATGGAGTGGCCCCGCACGCGAAGCTGGTTTATGTATTCAAGCATGATGACTCCGGTTTGCACGGAAACACCGAAGAGGGCCAGGAACCCAACTCCGGAGGAGACACTGAAATTGGTATGCGTGATAAGCAAGGCGAGTAATCCGCCAATGGGCGCCATGGCGATATTCACCATAATCAACGCGGCCCACTTGCCAGACTTGAACATCGTATACAGAATTACGAAGATCAAAAGAACGGTGATCGGAAGTACGAGAAGAAGTCGCTTTTGCGATCGCTTCTGGCTCTCATACTCTCCGGCCCAGTCAAAATGGTATCCAGCAGGCAGCGACACCTGCTTGTTCACCTTGTCGATGGCCTCCTCGACCGTACTTCCCAGGTCACGACCACGCACGCTGTACTTAACGGCAATGTAACGCTGCTCTCCTTCGCGGTAAATTTCCTCGGCGCCGTCGGTGGTGACCACCTTTGTCAATTGCGCCAGGGAAACGCGCTCTCCCGACGGAGAGAGGAGACGCACATTCTCAATGGCCTCGCGGGTGTTGCGGTATCGTTCCTGGTAGCGGAGCACGAGATCATAATGGGCCTCTCCCCGCAGAACCTGACTTACCGCGCTGCCACCGACAGCAGTCTGGATCCCATCCTGGATGTCAGCGACATTGATGCCGTAACGGGCAGCAGCCTGCCGATCCACAGTAAACGTTAGATTTGGCTGGCCGATTACCCGGAACAGACCTAGATCCTCAACACCCCGGATCTTGCTCATGATGCTGACGACTTCGTTGCCCTTTTCCTCCAGCGTCTTCAGGTCGTCGCCATATATCTTGACCGCCAATTCACCTTTCACGCCACTGACAGCTTCCTCTACGTTGTCAGAGATAGGCTGCGAAAAATTCCAGATCACTCCAGGAATTTTCTCCAGCTCCTCATTCATGGAGGCGATCAGATTTTCCTTGCTCTGGTGGAAGACCGGACGCCACTCCTCCTTTGGCGTCAGGCCGACGAAATACTCCGTATTGAAGAATCCGGTTGTGTCGGTGCCGTCATCCGCTCGACCTACCTGGCTCGTAGTCTCGGTCACCTCGGGGAATGACGCCAGCAATACCCGCGTCCTGTTGGCGATCGACACACTTTCGTCAGGTCCGGTGCTTGGCGCCAGCGTTCCGCGAACCCAGATGGCTCCCTCATCCAGGTGCGGAAGAAACTCCGACCCGATAACACCGCTAAACGCCAGATAGGGCGAGACTGCAAGCGCCAGGGCGGCACCCCCCACGGTCAGATAGCGGTTACGAATCGCAAATGCGGCTGCGGGCTTGTAGTTATCGATCAGCCAGATCATGAGCGGGTTGTGCCACTCCTTCGCGCCACGCCGGAAAAGAAAGCTGGATAGAACAGGGGCAAGCAACATCGAGAAAATCAGCGCGCCCAGCAACGCAAACGCCACAGTCCACGCCATGGGCTTAAAGAGGCGTCCTTCAACCGCCTGGAGCGTAAAGATGGGCAGGTAGGCGGTGATGATAATGCCGATGGCGTAAAAGACCGGCCGCTGTACTTCATGAGCAGCTTCGCGGATTCGTTCGACGGGAGTTTGTGTGCCGTGACCGTTACGATTGAGATGGCGGACGATGTTCTCGACCATCACCACAGCGCCATCCACGACCATGCCGAAATCCAGTGCGCCCAACGAAAGAAGGTTGGCCGGAATGTGCTGCAGGTCCAGACAAATGGAGGCGAACAACAGCGAAAAAGGGATGGTGAGCGCGACGATCAAAGCGCCACGCGCGTTCCCGAGGAAAAGAAAGAGGACAATCACAACCAGCACGATTCCCTCAGTCAGGTTGTGCAACACCGTATGGGTTGTGTAGTGAATCAGATCGCTGCGATCGAGAAAGGGGAAGACCTTCACGCCTTTGGGAAGAATCCGATCGTTCAGTTCCCGCACCTTGGCTTCGATTCCGCGGAGCACCGGGTCGGAGTCGTCGCCTTTCTGTAGCAGGACGATGCCTTCGACAACGTCCGGGTTATCGACGAGTTTTCCGTCCACGCGGCGAATGGTCCTGCCGTTCTGTCCCAGCCGGATTTTCGGACCTTGCTCAACAACGGCAATATCTCTTACGCGAAGTGCCGTTCCGGTCTGCGTTTTGATTACGGTGTTTTCAATGTCCTGGACCCTGGAAACGAGTCCTGCCGCCTGCACATTGATCTGTTGTGCCCCGGCAACGATGAAGCTGCCTCCGGCATTTGCGTTGTTGTTCGCGAGCTGCTGTTCAACTTGAGCAATGTTCAATCCGTACGAGACCAGCTTGTCCGGATCGAGGCGGATCTGATATTCCTTCGTCTCGCCTCCGAGGCTGGAAACGTCTACGACGCCGGGGACCTGCTTGAACTGCTTTTCGAGCGTCCAGTCCTCGATTGACTTGAGCTCCATCACGTCGATTTCAGGATTCTTGCTTTCGAGCGTGTAGAAGTAGATTTGACCGACGGGACTCCAGTCCGTAGCCAACTGCGGGACAAGGCCCGCAGGCAACGAAACCATGCCCATTCTTTCGACCACTCGTTCGCGATTCCAGTTGTTATCAGATGAATCGTCAAATATGAGCATGATGCTGGACAAGCCGGCCAGCGTTGTGGAACGCAGATGCTCGAGATGAGGGATACCCGCCATCTGGATTTCGGTCGGGACCGTGACCTGCTGCTCAATGTCTTCTGCGGAATGCCCCGGCCACTGCGTGATGATATTGACGTAGTTGTTTGCGACGTCGGGATAGGCTTCGACTGGCAGGTTGTGGAACGACACTATGCCCCACGCGAAAAGCAGGATCGCCCCGCCAAGAACAAGGAAGCGGTTGTTCAGCGCAAAGTCGACGATCCGCCGAATCATTGCGCCTCCAGAGTCGCTTCCAGCTGGAGCACATTTGAGACCACCTGCTGGCCGGGCGAAATGCCGGAGAGAATTTCCTGCTGGTTCCCAGGCAGCATTGGGCCGGCGTGTATTTCAACGCGCCGGAAGCGGTTACTGTCAGCAGGGATAAATACCCAGTCCCGATCGTGCAGGTGCAATACGGCGGAAGCGGGCACCACAGGGTGGACGTCCACCGTCATGCTCTCAAACGTGGCGGTGACAAACATGCCCAGCCTGAGCATCCCGGGATTTGGAACCTCGACGCGAACCTTTGCCGTGCGTATGCTCGGATCGAGCACTGGACCGATGTCGCTGATGCGCCCCGTCAGTACCTTGTCGGGATATGCATCGAGCCTGATCTGTGCGGACTGTCCGAGCTGAATCTTCGGAATGTCATTTTCATAGACATCGCAGATCACCCAGACGACGGACAGATCAGCGATAGTGAAGACAGTTGAAGAACCTGAATATGTCACACCTGCCGCGGCAGAATTCGTAACACTCTGCGCCACGATTACCCCGGAGATGGGAGCATAGACGGGAACAACGCTCGATGGATGGTCCTTATTCACGCCGAGAGTATTCAGCTGCTCCTCTGCCGCGGTCAGGTCCGCCTTCGCGTCCTTTTCGGCGTCCTCGGCTTGCTCGAGCATGCCTTGCGAGATCGCTCCGTGCGCGAAGAGGTCTTTCGCACGCTCATAGGCCTTATTGGTCAGCTGCTCATCGTTTACAGCCTTCAGATATGTATCAAAGGCATTCGTGATGTCCGGGCTCTGCACTTTGAGAAGGAGATCGCCCTTCTTGACGTGGTCATCGAGGCGGGCCTTGATGTCAACGACACGTCCGCTGGCCAGCGAAATGACGGGAACTTCGCGCGCGATATCCGGATTGACCGATCCCGTGACTCTCAACTCCGAAGCAGCTTCAATCTGGTCCGCACTCACCAACGGGAACTGGCCTGGCTTGTCGACTGTCACCAAGCTCATGTCGCCAATGGGGATCGTCTGAGCCGGCGGCGCCGCGCCATCTGTCGGGTTGAACTTCTTTCCGCACGCCGCAGGTAAAACGCATACAGCGAGGCAGCAAATGGATTTCACAACGAATTTTCTTGTCATTGGATCACCTCGCGGCCCACGGCAAGATTCAATTGGCTGGCGGCTGTCAGATATGAACCGATCAATTGCAAGTAGGCAAGTTGAACGACGCGGTAATCGCTTTGTGCGTTGAGAAAGTCCATCAATGAAGCTCCGCCATGCTGGTAGGAATACGTAACCGTGTCGCGCACGCGCGTCGCCTGATCGCGATACTTGTCTCTGTATGGCTTGAGCAGTGCGATATTGCTTCGCACTTGTTCATAAGCGGAATCCACATCGCTGAAAACCTGCGCCCGTGTGGCATCGATCAACTGCTGGCTGCGATCGATATCGATCAGCGTCCGCTTCTTCTCGCCTTGATTGCGGTCGAAGATCCGCAACGGTATGTTGAAGCTGAGGCCGAGGGTATTGTCGTCTACGCCAATGTTGTTAAACGACGGATTGTGTGTCCACCATGCGCTGTAAGTGGGGTCAGTTGAACCGTTGGATATCGCCAGTTTGTGGTTCGTCTTCGATTGCTCGCTCGTCTGCAGGGTTGCGCGGAGATCTGGACGTGAATCGAGTGCAGCCTGGCGAAAATCTTCCAGCGGTTGGAGGGTATCGGAAAAATCAAAGGGGCCTGTCACGTCGAACTGATCGACGGGCGTACGATCGTTGAGCAATTGCAGGAGCTCAATTTTCGCGGTGCGCAGATTCACGGTTGCCGTCTGGATCTCGGTCTCGTACTGGACACGCAGCAGTTCGATCCGATCCAGGTCGATCTGGGCGATGTCGCCCGCCCTGAAACGGTCGCGGCTGATCTCGATGATCTTGTCGTAGTACTCGAGGTCGACCTTGGCCAGTTCGAAGACAGCCTTGGCCTGCAGCGTTTGCACAAATGCATCGCGTAGACTGAAGATCATGTTTCGCTCCAGATCTTCATGCTGAGACTGAGTGATGCGCGTGCCCTCCACTGCGCTTTCTAGGCGAAGCTCGCGCTTATGCTCACGCTCGTGGAGATAGCTGAAGGTGGTTTGTTCCTGAACGCTAGTGAGAGGCCTCCAAGGTCCCGTATGTGGGGGGAACTGGGTTCCATCCACGGCGAAGTTGAACTGCGGATTTGGCCGAAGATAAGCGGTGATCTCTTCGGCGCGCATCTCGTCCACGTTCAGGGCATCAGCCTTCAGAGCCGGGTTTGCCGTTTCAAACCTTGCCCTAACCTGGTCCCAGGTAAGACTCTGCTGCGCGGCAGCGGAGAACCCCAATCCCCCAAAAAGGCACAGGACCGCGGACGTGTATGTGGCTCTGAAAAGGAATTTTGTAATTTGCATTCGAGAACTCTTGAACTCCCGACGAAGAACGCCCGGACCATTCCAAGCCAACCAATCGGAGAGCCGCAAAAATGCGGACAGTTTCAGCTTAGAGCGCTCAATGCCGGCGTTGAGCCCATCTTTCAGTCACCACAATTCATCTTTGAGTCTGACGGCCTATCTTTTGGTCAAAAACTCTGTTTCGCGATCAATTTAGGAAGTGAGAAACATCCACAGATGTCTAGAATTGAACTAGCACTGTCGCGGACGTCTCTCGACAGGCATACGCGCATGCATGTTCTTTAAGGAAGAAAAGCAGTCAGCCCTGCTCAAAGCGGGCATTATGATCGCCGCTGTGGCGCTTGTCGACTGGTTGGTGGTTGGCGAGATTCCTCTGGGATTCCTATATCTGGCGCCTATGCTTGTAGTGGGGGCCTCGCTCGATCCCTGGCAGATCAGCCTGATTGCAGTCCTGTGCACTTTTCTCGCTGAAATCTTCGACGATCTCCCGTGGAATCTCCGTACAGGCTTGTCGCGCGATGTGCTTTACTTCGCCGCCTTTATAGGCGCCGGATTGTACGTTCGCGCGATTGCAATCAATCGAAGGAGTGCGCTGAAGCATCTTCATGAAATCGAACTTCAGATGGACGCGCGACGGGAAGCAGAAGAGCAATTAAAGATCCTGATCGAAAGCAGCCCTGCTGCGATTGTGACAACGGACGCCAATGGCAACGTATTGATGGCGAACGAGGCGGCACACCGGCTATTGGCTTTGTCACAGGGAACGCTTCCGGGAAAGACGATTCATCGTTACCTCCCTTCGTTGACGAACATTTCCCGGCATGAAGATTCGAAGCAATACTTTCGCAGTGTCATGCAGGCTCGCGGACATCGCGACGATGGAGAGACTTTCCTGGCCGACATCTGTTTCTCCACCTACCGCACGAACGCCGGATCGCGCCTTACGGCTATGGTGCTCGACGGCTCCGAAGAATTCAGGACGCATGAAGTGTCCGGGCTGCATCAACTGCTCGCGGGCTCCCGAATCGCCGTGAGCGCCGTTTCCCATGAAATTCGCAACGTTTCGAGCGCCATCGGGGCCGTACATCAGAATCTCGCACACGACGGATCGCTAGCCGGCAATAAGGATTTCGAAGCGCTTGGTAATCTCATCGGTGCGCTTGAACGCATCGCTAGCGTCAACCTTCGACAGTCGAGCGACCAGGCTACTGAGGTCGATCTAGCGGCTCTGCTCGATGAATTGAAAATAGTGGTTACACCTTCATTGCAAGAGGAGAATATTGAAGCGGAGTGGATCGTAGAACCTGGTTTACCGCTCGTGTGGGCTGACCGTCCAAGTCTCATGCAGGTTTTTCTCAATCTGATTACCAACAGCGTCCGCGCTCTCTCCGATCGTGGGCATCGGATACTCTCTGTAAACGCGAGGGACGAGGGGAACCAGGTCCTCGTGGAGGTTGCCGATAACGGGGGCGGAGTGGCCCATCCGGAGCACCTCTTCCGCCCATTTCAAGCCGGGGCAGTAGCGACCGGTTTGGGACTCTACCTGTCACGCGCGTTCATGCGTTCATTCGGCGGAGAATTGCACTACGTGTCGATTCCAGGCGGAGCGTGCTTCGTGGTTAGCCTCACTCCGACACCATCAGGACAGGACTAGCCGATGTCCGCAATTCGCATCCTGATGGTGGACGACCATAGCCTCTTCCGGGAGAGCCTGAGTAGGCTGCTTGAGGGCGATCCTAGCTTTATCGTGGTGGGTCAGTGCGGAACCGTCACTGAGGCTATCGCATCATATTCTGACTCTCCAATCGATGTGGTCTTACTTGACTACGATCTCGGCGAAGAACAAGGGTCCCGTCTGCTTCCCGAATTGAAGACTCACCTTCGTGCGACAAAGGTTCTCATGGTAACTGCCGGCATGTCGGATGTAACCGTCTTTCAGGCCATGGAGGCCGGTGCCTCCGGAGTCTTCCTGAAGCACAGTAGTCTGAATCAGTTGGTGATCGCCATTCAGAGGGTTGCGAAAGGTGAGATTTGGTTGGACTCGGCAGCTGCGCACTCTCTCTTCGGCGGCACAAGTACGTGGAGAGAACGCTTCGAGCGCACCCAACCTCTCACATCTCGACAAAGTGAGGTCTTGAGAGGCATTCTCGATGGGCTCACAAACAAGGAGATCGCTTGGAATCTTAAGGTCTCCGAAAGCTCCGTCAAGGCCGTCATTCAGGAGTTGTTTCACAAAGCCGGTGTGAGAACACGGAGTCAACTCGTGAGAATTGCGATTGAAAAACACTCGTCCGATTGGCTGCGCTCGAAAGTGAAGGACTAGGTTGCAACGTACATCGGCTAAGTAATTGCAAACAGGCGATGCAGCCGTGCAAATCTAGGAATGGCGGTTTTAATTCCACTGGTTGCTCCAATTCCCTTGCGGACTTTGAACTCCTCTTTCGCTCCGTGCCTTCGCTGCCGACAGGAAACCTCCAGTGACATCTCTTCCTGGTGAGGCGCTTAGTATACTTTCTTTCGCGCCCTGACCATCAGCGCGGAAGACGCCCTGTCGCAAACGAGAAAGCCAACAGCATGAGTCTTACCTCCAAAACGATCGAATCTCCCGTGGGAAAGTTGAAACTCGTCGCGAGTGACAAAGGCCTTGCTGCCGTGCTGTGGGAGGACGACCGTCCCCATCGTGTGCGCCTGGGTGAACCGATCCCGGAATCCACTAGCGGACATCAGCCCCATCCTGTTCTCGTTCAGACCGAGCGGCAGCTTAACGAATACTTTGCCGGGAGGCGAAAGGAGTTTTCCCTTCCTCTCGATATCAGAGGCACTCCTTTTCAGAAACATGTGTGGGAGGCCCTGCTTGCCATACCATTTGGTGAGACGAGAAGTTACGGACAGCTTGCGAAACAGTTGGGTAATCCTCGGGCAACGCGAGCCGTTGGCGCAGCGAACGGAAGAAACCCGATACCCATTATCGTGCCTTGTCACCGTGTCATTGGATCGTCCGGAAGACTAACCGGCTTCGGGGGCGGACTTGAGACCAAAGCGCTGTTGCTTGGCATCGAGAAGAAGGGCGGCACCCTGTTCAGCCAGTAGGTTCTCGGTTCAACCTTATACAGGACCACACAAGTTCGACCTGCCGGCACGTTAGAATGGTGCGTTCCCGTACATCCACGAGTCCGAGGTGACATGCAGCGGCGAGAATTCGTTAAATCGTCAGTGTTGACGCTTGGGAGTGCCCTTCTGGCCAGGCCGCTCGCGGCACTTTCTCCTCAGGCCCTCGCGCCGCCGGCGCCACCAAATACCGCCATCAACCGCGTGCTCGTGATGTTCAAGTGCCACTTCGACGCGGGCTTTATCGATACTCAGGCGCACGTCGTGCGACGCTATTTTGCCGAGTATTTTCCTCAAGCCATTCGCACGGCCCAACAAATGCGGCAGGCGGGCTCCGATCATTACGTTTGGACGACCGGTTCGTGGCTGCTCTACGAGTATCTTGAGCAAGCTGGGGCTGAAGATCGGCGCCGCATGGAACGAGCCATCTCTGATGGCGACATCGCTTGGCACGCCCTGCCCTTCAGCTGGCAGACGGAGCTGATGGATCGCTCACTGATCTCCGGCAGCCTGTCTCTCTCGCAATCTCTTGATCGCCGCTTTGGCAGCGCCACGACAGGGGCAAAGATGACCGACGTTCCCGGTCACACCCGCGGCCTTATCTCTCCGCTTGCCGACCATGGAGTCAATTTCCTCGATATCGGTGTAAATGGCGGCAGCACGCCAGCCGATCTGCCTCCGCTGTTTGTGTGGAAAGATCCGGACGGAGCGTCGATGGTCGTCATGTATCACCATGAGTACGGCAGCATCGCGTGTGTGCCCGGCTCAGACTTGGCCATGGCCGTCGTGGTACGTGGAGATAATAGCGGCCCTCATACTCCGCAGGAAATCGCTGATATTTATACCGATCTCGGGCAGCGCTTTCCGCATGCAAAGATCGTCGCCACGAACCTGACCGAAATCGGCAATGCTATTCAGCCCTATCGCAATCACCTTCCCCTTGAAACCCGGGAGATCGGCGACACCTGGATTTACGGCGTAGCCAGCGATCCGCTGAAGGTGGCGCGGTATCGCGAGCTCTGCCGCCTGCGGGAGTCATGGATCTCAGCGAACAAGTTTCAAGTGGGTGACGAGACTGACTTGCGTCTGCTGCGGCACTTGCTGTTGGAGGCCGAACACACCTGGGGAACGGATACGAAGACCTGGCTCGACTTCGAGCATTACACGCCCCAAAGCCTCGAAGCGATGCTGAACACGAAGAACTACCAGGTGGTGGAATTCAGTTGGCAGGAGAAGCGTCAGGATCTCTTCGACGGAATCGCCGCGCTGGCCGCCCCGCTGCGCGATGAGGCGCAAAGTTCAATCGCTGCGCTGGCTCCTGCCCGGCCGGAAATGACAGGGCTGCTACACCAGGCGGACAAAGACATCGAGACTGAGCACTTCATCCTTAAGTTCGACCCTAATACGGGGGCCATTCACCGGCTGCGCAACCGGCAAACGGGACGCGAATGGGCTTCGCCAGATCACCCCCTCGCACTTTTCTCCTACCAGACACTTTCTCAGACCGACTACCGCAACTTTATGGCCGCCTATCTGACGACCAAAGCCGACTGGGCGTGGAAGGATTTCGGCAAGCCGAACATCGAACGCTTCGGTGCACGCAGCCAGAGCTGGTCACCGAAGCTCACAGAGCTTCACGTGCAGCGCATCAGCGCGGGACATCGCGTGATTGCCCGAATGCGGATCGACGATTCAGAGGCATTGCAAAGTGGTCGCGCAGCATTTCCCGGCACGATGTATCTGGAACTCATCATGCCCGATGCAGAACCCGTCGTGCACTTGAACTTCTATTATTTCGACAAGCTTGCCACGCGAATGCCCGAAGCTCTCTGGCTGACGTTCAACCCTGTCATCACCGATCCGAGCAGCTGGACGATGGACAAATCCGGTCAACGGGTTTCTCCCTTCGATGTAGTTGCCGCCGGCAGCCGGCATCTGCATGCCGTCACAAAGGGTCTCGGGTACAAAGACGAGCGAGGATCGCTGGAGATTGAAACGCTCGATGCTCCACTGATTGCGTTGGGTGAAAAATCACCTTTGAACTTCTCGCGATCGCAGCCCGATCTTTCCGCAGGTGTTCATTGTGGACTCTTCAACAACGCATGGGGAACCAACTACATCATGTGGTTCAAAGAAGATATGCGCTTCCGATTCCTGCTGCGTGCCTGAGGCGCGTCCGATCTACAGGAGACTAGGAAACCGGCGCTTTCGAATAAATACGACTGGCGATAATAGTTGCCTGCGGAGCATTGGATCCAAAGCTCCTGGTCTCAATGAGCAACTCGAATGGCTGAATTTCTCCGTTTGCTGCGCGAGCCTTATTCAACACAGGCAGCATTGCTTCCCGGTTGAAAAGAATATCCGTAGCGGCTTGTGTCCCTGCCATCGTCAGCCCCTCGATAATAAGGACCCAGCCTGTGTCGTTCAGGTTCCGTGCCAATGCGATCACGGCATAGGTGCGGTGCGACGGCGCCGTGGCGTCGTTCTGGTAAACAGGCAACTCCCGCTGCAACGGATGCCGGTTCATAATCACCGACTGATTCGGCCTCGGCTGGTATTCAAACTCGAAATTCAAATTCTTCTGGAACAGCTCAACCCACGGATTTGAAAATGATGAACCAATCAGGATTGCGTTGGAATCCTTCAGGTCTTCCATGTGAAGCTCGCGTGCATAGCGCACACTGAAACGCTCCGGCGTTGCTTCCGGCAGCCGTGAGAATTTCAGGACCGTGTCTAGGTCGGCCATGCTCGTATAGCGCTGCTGGTCCAGATCGGCCATATTTTGCGCGTCAATGTTGTAGGGATTCTTGATTGAGGCGTAGTCGCGGCTGATGTATTCAGACAGATTTACAGAGTGATGGGTGAGGTTCTGAATCATGACGATGCCGTCGTCTGCAGGAACCAGGAGTGTTTGGCGTGACTTGTCGAAGATTTGCGCCCATAACGGATGAGAAGTGTCCGCTGAAACAGAAGCGGCCCGCTGTGACAATGTCCACACAACGAAGCCACAAATAAGCAGAACCACCGCGACCGCAATGAATCCAAATGTCCAATATCGCGGACGCTCGGCGGTGGAGTACGGCTCAATGGGCAAAGGTTCCTTCGGGATCGTAACGGTCCGCGTTTCCGGAACTTCCTCTTCGTGTGAGGTCGCGGCATCAGGCAACCGGTTTGGCTCGAAATGGGGAACGTACTTTCCCCGCGGAATGCTCAGCCTCAGCTCTTCCTGTTTTCCCTCCGTCTCGAAATAGTGGTCTAGGCGCTGGCGCAGATGCCGCGCATAGCTTCTGACGATGTTGTCTTCGGACGGGTTGTAGCCGGGCCGCCTGCCAAAGACCTGTACCCCAATCTGGTGCTCGCTGATCTCCTCTGTCTTTCCGCTCAGAGCCCGATCGCAAACATAGAGCAGGAAGTTCGAAAGCAAGGTTGAACGCGCGAAACTTGAACTAACGGCGATCCGCCGTGCCAGTTGCCACCGCTGGTCGTCAGCCGGATGCAGGTTCTCCCATTGCGGCTCCTGCGGCAGCTCGTGAACAACCACGGTCGTTTTGTCGGAGGTATCGAGGTCTAGAGACCAGGGGGTTGGCTGATTCATTACCTTCTCGTATGTGCGCAGCGTAACAAATTTTCTTTAACCGTCCGTCAACACTTCGGGCTAATTCCTGTTCCCGCAGTGCGATATCGTCTCCACGATAGTCCTTTTGCAAACAATTGAAAACACGCCGCAAGCCACGGTGTACGACAGGTGTAAACACCGGGTAAACCCCTTGCCCTTCCTCAAGCTAAGTGAGAACAATGGCGCGGAGCATTTTCTCGGAGGCAACAGGAACACCCAATGTTACAAA
>Ga0210386_10003017_pt1 | contig 14175 bp, 14 predicted proteins | sample IncBWH32OmetaG_FD_160091 | JGI IMG/M metagenome (GOLD analysis project Ga0210386, IMG submission 160091) | Forest soil microbial communities from Barre Woods Harvard Forest LTER site, Petersham, Massachusetts, United States - Inc-BW-H-32-O ... | reverse complement strand
GCACAACGCCTCCGGCAGGAAGCCCTGCTCACGAAATTCCAGCACCGAAACAGCACCGTGCCGCTTCGACAGCTTCGCTCCATCCGCGCCGTGGATCAGCGGGATATGCGCGAACTGGGGTCGGTCCCAGCCCATTGCCTGATAGATCTGTGCCTGGCGGAACGTGTTGGTCAGGTGATCGTCGCCGCGGATGACATGCGTGATCGCCATGTCATGATCATCAACGACCACGGAATGATTATACGTCGGCGACCCATCGCTGCGCAGGATGATCATGTCATCCAGCTCTGCATTCGCCACGTGCACGGTGCCCTGCACCAGATCCTCGATCACCGTCTCGCCGTCGCGCGGCGCCTTCAGCCGGATTGCCGGCGCCACGCCCGCCGGCGCCTCCGCCGGATCGCGGTCGCGCCAGCGCCCGTCGTAGCGGGGAGGGCGTCCCTCGGCGATCGCCTGCTCGCGCATTGCTTTCAGCTCATCCGGCGTGCAGTAGCAGCGATAGGCGTGGCCCGCCGCCAGCATCTCGCGCGCGACCTCGGCGTGCCGCGCCGCGCGCGTGTGCTGATAGACGGTCTGCCCGTCGCGCGGCAGGCCCAGCCACTCCAGCCCGTCCAGGATCACCTGCGTCGCCGCATCGGTGCTGCGGGCCCGATCGGTGTCTTCCACGCGCAGCAGGAATTCGCCGCCGTGGTGGCGGGCGAACAGGTAGTTGAACAGCGCCGTGCGGGCGCCGCCAATGTGCAGCAGCCCGGTCGGGCTAGGCGCGAAACGGGTGCGGACAGTCATGCAAAGCCCCTTAGAACACCTCGCCCGCGCCGCCGGAGAGGTCGACGAGCGCAGCGACGCGGGTGAGGGTGGGGCACGCGGCACGGCCTCGCCCGGCTTCGCTCATGCGCGCCGACCTCTCCCGCAATGCGGGTGAGGGTAGCGCGTAGCACGCCCGTCCATCCTCTGTAGAGATATGCTCCGTCGGGTGCCGCCAAGCACGCGGTGCGCGCCCGCGCGCGGCGCCCCCGCCTGGCGCCTTCGGTGGCCGGCCTGGCTCCAGGCGGCCCGCGCCGCCACACGCGGCCCATTCATCCCATGGCTGCCCGTGCGGATCGGCCCCGGTGTCGTGACCTAATTCGCCATGCGCCATGCGCCACCCCGCTGGCTCGGCGCCGCGCTGCCGCTGTTGGCCGCCGCCCCTGGGTCATCCCGCTGGCAGCCCCCACACGGCCAGCCGCCCAGGCCCCACTCTGCCCATCGCCCACCGACTGAGGTGGGGCTGGGGGCTTGGCGCACCCCATCCGGCGCGCCGTCAGCAGGTGTGTCACAGCCGCGATGCCAGCGAACGAACCCCCTCCAACAGCAGCCGGATGCAGCTCTCGCGATGGGTGCGGCTATAACGCACCTCTGGCGTAATGATATCGACAACGCCCAGAGTGGTCCCGTCGCGCGACTTGACCGGCGCAGCCAGCGCCGCACCACCCTCCAGCACCTCGTTGTTGCTCTCGGCGTAGCCCCGCTTGCGAATGCGCGTGATCTCGGCTCGCAAGGCCGCGGGACTCGTCATCGTATTGCGTTGCAGCCGGGTTAGCTCAGTACGATGCAGATACGAACCAACCTCGTCATCACTCAGCCCCGCCAGCAGCACACGGCTGGCCGCCCCGGCATAAAGCGGGGCTTGCAGCCCCGGCGTCGCGATGCGCCGCAACGGCTGCACGCCCTCGACGTAATCGATCTGGACCCGAAAATCGCCTTGCCGCATCGACAGCACGACGGTCTCACCGATCGCATCGCGAATATCGCGCATCAACGGCAGGGCGATATCGCGCAAGTTCGACTGGCGCCGCCGCACCTCGCCAAGATGCAGGATGTGATACCCAAGCGAATAGGTCTGCGCCTTCGGATCACGCTCGCACAAGCCGCGATCGATCAGCGTCGAGAGGATGCGAAACGTCGTCGTCTTCGGCAGACCCGTTGCGACGACGATCTCATTTAAGGTCAGGCTAGGCCGTGCGACCGAGAACACCGACAGAATATCGATCGCGCGATTGACCGCATCTACGGCGTAACCGGACCGCCCGCGGGCGCCAGCCTCCGCTGCGTCGTCGTGCGCGGTGTTGCCTGGCTCCGGCGTTTCAGTCCGCATGATGATCCTTCGGCGAATTCGCGATGGCAAACCGCCGCGCCCTGGCGCGAGGCAGCGTTGACAGTGCCTGGGCGGTGACTTACAGCTTTCAGCACATGGAACGCAAGTTCCACTGTATGGAACACGTAGAGCCGGCGTTGACCGGCGGGAGTGGGACGGTGAACGTGCCAACACCAGGTCGGATCGCATGAGCATGGGGGCGCGTGACGTGGTAATCCACGCCGCCGGACTGTCGCACGCCTATGAAAGCGCCACGGGCTGGTCGACCACGCTGCACGGCTTCAACCTGGACATCCACAAGAACGAGTTCCTGTGCATTCTGGGCCCCAGTGGCTGCGGCAAAAGCAGCTTTCTCCGCATGCTGGCAGGTTTGCTGACGCCGCTTGATGGCGCTCTGACGGTGAATGGCAGGAAGGTGATTGGTCCTGGACTGGATCGCGCCATCGTCTTCCAGGAAGCCGCGCTGTTTCCCTGGCTGACCGCGGCCCGGAATATCGGTTTTGGCCTCGAAATGGCGGGCTGGCCGCGTGCGGCGATCCGCGCGCGCGTGACCGAATTGCTGCACACCGTCGGCCTGACCGAGGCGGCGCACCGCTATCCGTACCAGCTCTCCGGCGGCATGCGCCACCGCGTCGCGATCGCGCGCGCCTGGGCGATGAAGGACGCGTCGGTGCTGTTGATGGATGAACCGTTCTCCGCCGTCGACGCGATCAACCGCGCGACGCTGCAGGATCACCTGGTACACACCTGGCTCGCCGAGCCGCGCACCATCGTCTACGTCACGCACGACATCGACGAGGCGGTGTTCCTCGCCGATCGCATCGCGGTGATGACGCCATCGCCAGGACGCGTCGGCATCGAGCACACGCTGACCTTGCCACGCCCGCGTGATCGCGACAGCGCCGAGGCCGCGCGGCTGAAGGCACAGTTGACCGAAGACTTGCGGCGCCTGCGCGTGCCGATCGAACAGATGGCGGGTGCGACCTGACATGCTGACGCGCCCGATGCACAACGACATGCCGCTGATGGGCACGGCGCTGCAGCCCGCGATGCTGGATCAGCGCGGCCGTCAGCGCCGCCGGCGTGGATGGCAGCGACGGATTCTGCGCGGGGCGATCGGTATTTTCGGCCTGCTCACGCTGTGGGCGGCGATGTCTGAATATTATGGCCTGGCGCTGATCCTGCCGCCGCCCTGGACCGTGTTCCACGACATCTTCGACACACTCACGCTCGATTACCGCTCACCCTGGATGTATGGACCGAACATCTACCAGCATCTGGCGGCAAGTTTCGCACGCGCCATCGTGGGCTTCACCCTGGCCGCCGCGGCGGCGATTCCCTGCGGCTTGCTGGTCGGCCGCAGCCGGGCGATGCGCGAGTTTCTTGAGCCGGTAATCAAGCTGCTCTACCCGATTCCAGGAATCGCCTGGATCCCGCTGGCGATTCTGTGGTTCGGCCTGACCGACAAGGCCGTGATCTTCGTCGTCTTCATCGCCGAATTCTTTCCGCTGTTCTTCAACACCGAGGCTGGCGCGCGCGCGATCAATCCGCTGATCGTCGACGCCGCGCGATGCTACGGCGCGCGCGGCTTCACGCTGGTGTGGCGCGTGATCCTGCCGGCCTCGATCCCCTACATTATCACCGGCATGCGCATAGGCCTGGGCGGTGCCTGGCGCATGATCGTCGCGGCCGAAATGCTGGCCGCCAAAACGGGTGTAGGCTTCCTGCTGATGCAGGCGCGATTCCAGTTCCGCGCCTCCGATTTGATGATGGCGATGATCCTGATCAGCGTCGTCGGTTACGCAACCGAACGTTTATTGGTGCGCACGCTTGAACGACGCACCGTGGCAAAATGGGAGGTCAATCTTGCCTGAAAACATACGCAGGACCCAGAGCCTGTACCGGCGTACAATGCTGCGTGGTGGCATGGCGGGGGCGGTGACGCTCGGCTTGGGAGCCCGCGCCGGCTTTGCCACCGACAACACGGTACGCATCGGCTTCCTGTATCCCAACCTCACGACACTCATTCTGGGGGTTGCGCAGCAGATCGGCGCCTATCAGCGGCAGAACCTGACGGTCAAGGACGAGCGTTTCACCTCCGGTCAGTCGGTTGACGGCGCGCAAGCGCTGTGGACCGGCGATCTCGATCTGTATTTTGGCGGTGGCCCCGAGGTTGCGACGCTGGACTCGCGTTCGGTCGATGCCGGCAGCGGCGCACCGGTGGCGGTGGTCAGCGGAGCCAATGCCGGACACACCAACTTCGTGCTCGGCAACAAGATCAAGGCGACCAGCTTTGATGAGCTGGTGGGGCACAACCTGCGCATCGCGGTGTCATCGCCATCCTCCGATCACCTGGCGCTGTTCCAGGGCTGGCTGCGTGTCGAGAAACACATGACGCCCGATCAGCTCGGCTGGCAGTTTCTACCCGTGCAGGGCGCCGATATGCCAACCGCCCTGCTGACCGATCAGATCGATGGGTTCCTGCATTCCGAACCCACGACAACCCTGGCGATCATGAGCCATGCCGGGCGTTTGTTCATGTCGGCCCGCAGCGGCGATTTCGGCAAGGATCCGCCGCCGATGACCTTTCTGATGGGCAATCGCGCCTTCCTGGAGAAGAAGCCCGACCTCGCGCGCCGCTTCATGGCGGCGGTGTTCGACGCCAACGCGCATTACAGCGCGGCCTCGAAGGAGGACAACATCAAGTTGATCTCGTCCTGGTCGGGCGTGAAGCCGGAGGTGCTGCAAATCGCCTATCCGCGCATCAACCCGATCATGAGCATGACCAAGGCGCAGGCCCAGAAGTGGTGGGACTATATTGGTGTCGCAATGGTTGCGCGGGGCGAGGTCAGCAAGAAGATCGAGCCGTTCCGCGATCTGTTTGCTTTGCAATTCCAGCCGCTGCCAGCCTCGGAGATTTGAGCCATGGTCGTGCGTAGCGTCGCGCTCGGTGGCAACGGCAAATGTCCCGGCCATGGCCGCTGGCGCACCGCATAGGGGAGACGTGGGTTGATGCCGATCGACCGGATCGAAATATTCGTCACCGATCTGACGGAACGACTGAGGCGCCTGACCTCAAGCGGTCCTTACGACACCGGGCCCGCGGGCTCTTTGATCGGTAAGCCGGTGCTGATCAAGATCTTCGCTGATGGCGTGGTCGGCATGGGGCAGATCCGCCCGATCAGCCCGGGCCATTTCATGCCCGACACAGTTGCCTCGATCGTCAGCGCGGTGGCCGATTTCTATGCGCCGCGCCTGCTTGGGCAGGACCTGTTCGCACTCGACCGCGCCGGCTCGATGTTCGATCGTGTGTTGCCGGCGAACGCGAACGCGCGCGCATTGGTCGATCATGCCCTGCATGATGCGATGGGCAAGGCGCTGAACGTGCCGGTTTATGCGTTGTTGGGTGGATTGTCGCAGCCACGTATTCCGATGGAATGGTCGGTCAGCATGGCGGAGCGACAGGCCGACATGGTCGCCGAATCAGTGCGTGCGATCAGCGAATTCGGCATTCGGGTAATCTGCCTGAAGGCCGGGGGACCCGGCGGCTGGAAACAGGATGTCGCGAACTTCGCCGCGGTCCGCAAGGAAGTTGGACCAAGCATCGAGATGGGCATGGACCCCAATTGCGGCTGGTCAGTGCCCGATGCCAAGCGCGCGGTGCGGGCGCTGGCGGAACACCGACTGGATTATCTGGAACAGCCGGTTGAGCGCCGCAACATCGACGGCATGAAGGCGATCCGTGAGATCGCGCAAGGCGTGCCGATCATGGCCGACGAGGGCGTTGCCACACTGCAGGACGCCTTCGCCCTGGCGCGTGCCCAGGCGGTCGATGTGTTCTGCATCAAACTGTACAAGAACGGCGGTATTCGACAGGCGAAGAAGATCGCCGCGGTGGCCGAGGCCGCCGACATCCTGCTGAACTTTGGCGGCCTCGCCGCGTTCTGTCAGCTCGAAGCCGCCGCCTGCGCGCATCTCTACGCCAGTACGGTACCGGAACGGACGATGCCGGCCGGCGAATTCATCTTCGGCCTCGGCGTGAAGGGGCCGGATCCGCTGGTGCCGGATACCGACTTCCTGTTGCGCGACGGCCATTGTGAACCGCCGCATCGCCCCGGCCTGGGAATCACGATCGATGAGACTGCTTTGGCGCGCCACACGCTGCAACATCGGGTCATCGCGTGACGCTGACCACCTCACTGACCGACACACCGGCACCGACGCGGCAGCTCGCCGCGTGGGGTGCGTCTGCACGGCTGGCCGATGTGCCGCGTGCGGTGTCGGCGCACGCCGCCTTATGCCTGCTGGATGGCATCGGCTGCGCGCTATATGGGGCGCGACAGGATTGGGGTCGCATCGCGGCGCAAGCGGCGCAGGAGCTGGCGCCTGGCGGTCGGGCCAGTCTGTGGGGGCGCGCGGCACGTGTTGGGCCGGCGGCGGCGGCGATGGCCAACGGCACGGCGCTGCATGGGTTCGAACTCGACGATATTCATCTGCGGTCTTCGCTGCATGCGGGGGCCGTGGTGCTGCCGTCCGTTCTGGCGTTGGCGGAAACACGCGGCCTGTCCGGTGCGCGGGTCCTGGCGGCCATCATCGTCGGTTATGAGATCGGTGTGCGTGTCGGCATGGCCGCTGGCATCTCGCACGGGGTCAGCGGATTTCATGTCACTGGAACGGTGGGATGCATCGCCGCCGCCGCGGCCTGCGCGCATCTACTGACGCTGGATACGGAACGATTTGCCAACGCGCTCGGCATCGGCGCCACGCAGGCTTCGGGTCTCTATTGCGCGCGCACCGGGGCCATGACCAAACGCTTCCACGCCGGCCACGCCGCGCAGGCCGGTGTAACGGCCGCACTGCTCGCCGAATGCGGCTTCACGGGTCGCCATGACGTGCTGGAAGCTGACTACGGCGGCTTCATGAGTGCCATGCAGGGCGAAGCCAACTACGCGCTGATGCTGGAGGGTTTGGGGCAGGCCTGGGAAACCGCCACGGTCGGCTTCAAGGCCTACGCCGCCTGCGCCAGCGCGCACACGATCATCGATGGGGTGCGTCGGCTGATGGAGCAGGGGGCGTCACCCGCCACGGTGCAACATCTGCGGATACGCGTCAGCCGGAAGTCCGCCCACAATGTCGGTTGGCGTTACCAGCCGGCGGATGTCGTGGCGGCGCAGATGAACGGCAGCTATGCGGCTGCCGTGCAGTTGCTGGATGGCCAGGTATTTGTCGATCAGTACGCACCCGAGCGCCTGGCCGATCAGCGCATTCTGGCGCTGATCGATCGTATCGAGGTGGTGCATGATCCGGAACTCGATGCGGGCGGTGCGGCGAAGCGGCACGCAAGTTGGGTCGAAGCGGACCTGACCGATGGCCGTGTGGTGCGCGCGTACACCGAACAGCGTCGCGGCAGCGCGCATCATCCGCTGCCGCCGGACGAGATCATCGCCAAGTTCCGTGGCCTCGCTGCCAAGGCGTTGCGCGCGGATGCGATCGAGACGCTGCAACACCTGATCCTGACGATCGAAGACCAACCCGACCTGACCGCGTTGACGCAGTGCCTGCGCGCGGCCGCCTGACGCTGGAGAGAGACAATGCCGATGAATGCCTATGATGTGATCGTGGTCGGGGGCGGCAACGCGGCGCTGAGCGCGGCGCTGTCGGCGGCCGAGCACGGCGCGCGCGTGCTAGTGCTGGAACGGGCACCACAGGAAAAGCGCGGCGGCAACAGTGCCTTTACCGGTGGCGGTTTCCGCATGGTGCACGCAGGTGCCGAGGATATCCGTCGTGTCGTGCCCGATCTGACCGATGACGAGATCGGCCGTACTGATTTCGGCACGTATTCCGCCGAGCAGTATCTCGACGACCTGTTCCGCATTACCCAATATCATATCGATCCAGAACTGGCAGAGGTGATCGTGCAGAACAGCACCGACACCGTGCTATGGCTGCGTGGTCGTGGTGTGCGCTTCGTGCCGAATTACGGACGTCAGGCCTACAACCACCAAGGCAAGTTCAAGTTCTTCGGTGGTGTGGTGATCTACGCCAACGGCGGCGGTGTCGGCCTGGTGGAGGCACAGTACAAGTCCGCCGAGCAGCTTGGCATTGAGGTGCGCTATCGTGCGCGGGCCTGCTCGCTGATCCGCGAGCGCGGTGGTGTGGTCGGCGTGCGCGTCGAGATCGACGGGATCGAGGAAGACGTGCGCGCGCCGGCCGTGGTGCTGGCCTGCGGTGGCTTCGAGGCCAATCGCGAATGGCGCACGCGCTATCTCGGCCCGAGCTGGGATCTCGCGAAGGTGCGTGGCACGCGCTACAACACGGGCGACGGATTGCGCATGGCGCTCGACATCGGCGCGCAGTCCTATGGCCAGTGGTCCGGTTGCCACTCGGTCGCGTGGGAACGGTATGCGTCCGAATTCGGCGACGTCGACGGGCATCACGCCGGTTATCGGCATAGCTATCCGTTCGGCATCATGGTGAACGCGGATGGCGCGCGCTTCCTTGATGAAGGCGCTGATTTCCGTAATTACACCTATGCCAAATACGGCCGTGTGGTGCTGCACCAGCCTGGCAGTTACGCGTGGCAGGTATTCGACTCGCAGGTCACGCATCTGTTGCGGGATGAATACAAACTGCGCGGAGCCACCAAGGTGAAGGCCGATACACTGGAAGAGCTGGTGGCCAAGATGCAGGACGTCAGTGTCCAGGGCTTCATGGACACGGTGCGTGCCTACAATAACGCGGTGCAGGCGGAGGTCGAATTCAATCCGAACATCAAGGACGGCCGCGGCACGGTGGGTCTGCTGATCAACAAATCGAACTGGGCCAACACACTGGCGAAGCCGCCGTTCGAGGCATATTCGGTGGGCTGCGGCATCACCTTCACCTTTGGCGGCCTGAAGATCGATACCGAAACGCGCGTGCTGGATATCGAGGATCAACCGTTGTCGGGTCTGTATGCGGCTGGTGAGCTGGTCGGCGGCCTCTACTACTTCAATTATCCGGGCAGCACGGGCCTGATGGCGGGCGCGGTGTTCGGTCGGCTGGCCGGCCGGGAAGCCGCCGCATTCGCCGCCTCGCGCCAACAAGCGGCGGCGGCCGACTAGTGATGCGTCCCTCAACGCGACTACAAGAATTGATCCGGCGCCGCGACAAGGTGCTGGCGGTGCTGCACCCACCCACCGCCGCGCTCGCCCGCGTGATGGAAGCCGAAGGTTGCGAAGCCGGGTTCGTCGGCACCGGCGGCGTGGTCGGCGGCTATACCGGCTTCGCCGATGTCGGTGCGCTCGACATGATGGAATGCGTGCAGATCGGCGGCTGGATCGCGCGCAGCGTGTCCTTCCCGATCATCCTGGATGGCGACACCGGTCATGGCGGCGTCATGGCGGTGCGCCGCCTGGTGCGCGAATGCATCCGCGCCGGCATCGCCGGTATCCGCATCGACGACCAGCCGATCGAAGGCAAGCGCCGCACGCAAAGCGCCGGGCTGGAAGTCGTCCCGATCGAACAAGCCATCGCGCGTTATCGCGCCGCGGTCGACATGCGAAATGAACTCGATCCTGATTTCGTCGTGATGGCGCAGTGCTATGCGCGCGACGCCGCGAACAGCAGTTTCGACGATTGCCTGACCCGCTTGCGCGCCTATCGAGAAGATACCGGCGTCGATTGGGTCCAGCTTGAATCGCCGCACTCGACCGACGAGATCACCCAGGCGCGCCAGGTGGTGAATGGCCCGTTCTCCTTCATGAAAGGCAAGCTGCCGCGCTACCTCAGCTTCGCCGAGCACCTCCAGCTCGGTGTCTCCATCGCCTGGTGCCCCAGCTTCACCCATCACGTCATTTGGGCCGCGTTGGCCGATTTCATGCGCGACTTCCAGGCGAACGACATGCGGGCATGGGACGCATTCCTCGCCGCCCGCGCCGGACGGCCCTATCCACAACCGACCCCTGGCGCCGAGGGCGAAACGGCCGCGAAACAACAAGACCTTGAGCAACGCTATTTTTCTGCGGACATGCTGCGCAAATATCGAACGTAAAGGGCGACGCCTTGGGGCGTCGCAAAGCGAAGACCATGGGACAGACGATCGCCGAAAAACTCTTGTCACGCCACAATCTCGCAGGCACTGACGCCTGTGCCGGGGACCTTGTGGAAGCGCGGATCGACGGCGCGATGTGCCATTATCACGCCGACGAACCGATGATCGAGATGGCCGCGCAAGCGGGCTTCAAGGACGGCCTGCCGCGCGTGTGGGATCCGGATCGGGTGTTCGTGCTGATGGATCACCACCAGCCGACACTCAGCCAGGCGCTCGCCGATGTGAACGCGCGCGTCCGCAAGGAGGTTGAGCGGCTCGGCATCAAATGCTTCCACGATTCCGAACCCGGCATCGCGCATCAGATGATGGCGGATTATGGCCTGATGCGTCCGGGCGAACTGGTGGTCGGCAATGACTCGCACTGCATCAGCTACGGTGCGCTGAACGTCGGCGGTACCGGCATGACGCGTGCCGATATGTTCTATGCGCTGCTGTTCGGCGAGCTGTGGTTCCAGGTACCGGAGTCGATCAAGATCACGCTGACCGGACACAAGCCGACCTATCCCATCGCCAAGGATATCGTGCTGCATCTGGCGGGCCTCTATGGCGAGGATGTCGCCGCCAGCATGTCGATCGAATACACCGGGCCGCTAGTCCCCGACCTGAGCATCGACAGCCGCATGTGTCTGGCCGCGCATGGCGTGGAGCTGGGCGCGAAGTTCGCGATGTTTCCGGCCGATGCGGTGACGCACGACTTCCTGCGCACGCGCACCGACCGCGCTTTCGAATCGGTCGCCGCCGACCCCGATGCGACCTATGCCCGCGAGATCACCGTGGACATCGACGAAATGCCCTTCGTCGTCGCCGCGCCGCATCAGTTCGGCAATATCGTGCCGATCGATCAGGTGGCCGGCACCGCCATCCAGCAGGCGCAGATCGGCTCCTGCGCCAACGGCCGGTTCGAGGATATCGAGATCGCCGCACGGGTGTTACGCGGCCGGAAGGTTGCCCGTGGCGTACGCTTTCTGATCTCCCCAGCCTCACAGAGCGTCTATCTGCAATGCCTGCGCGCCGGATTGATTGAGCAGTTGATCGAGGCCGGCGCACAGGTGATCACGCCGGGTTGCGGCATCTGCCAGCCACGTGTCGGCTTCCTGTCGGACGGCGAAGTCTGCATCACCGCGACCACGCGCAACTTCAAGGGGCGCAAAGGCAGCCCCAATGCCGAGATTTATCTCGGTGGACCACTCACCGTCGCGGCGGCGGCGCTCGCCGGTGAGATCGTCAACCCGAAGGAGGTGCTGCGTGGGCTTTGATCTGAATAGCGCCATCCGCGGGCGGGTCTGGAAGTTCGGTGATTCGATCGAGACCGACGCGATCAATCCCTATTATCGCTATCCGACCATGGCGGAGCTGAAACTGCACACCATGGAAGCGTACCGGCCCGAGTTCCCGCAGCAGGTCCGGCCGGGCGATGTCCTGGTCGCCGGCCGTAATTTTGGCTGCGGGTCCAGCCGGCCAGGACTGGTGTTGCGGGAGGTCGGCATCGCGGCGATCGTCGTTGAATCCGTCTCCCGCCTGTTCCTGCGGAACAACATCGCCCGCGCGCTGCCGATTTTCATGGCGCCTGGGGTGACAGACATCGTCGATGACGGAGACAGCCTGCAAATCGACTATCAATCCGCAACTGTACGCAATCCGGCGACCGGGAGGCACGTGGCGCTCCGCAAATTCCCGCCGCTGATCGAGCAGATATTCGCCGCGGGCGGCCTGCCGGAATTCGCCTTCCAGCGCTACCAGCGCGAACAAGGTCCTGTCCCGCCCAGCCGTTGAGGGGACCGCGCGGCTCTCCGCCCGCCGCGCCGCCCGCCCGGCCCGAACGCTATTGGACCTGGGGTCCGTGGGTCCCCGGCGCGGTGGGGCAGCACGCGGCCTCGCATATCTGCAGGACTTGGCATATTGCCACGTGGGTGCGCGGTAGACCCAGGCCCGCGGCTTCCTCGGCCAGCAGGCGCAGGCAGTGGATGACTGCGGAGGTCGGCGGGTCGGGGGCGTGGGTGGGAGCAGTGCTTGGCGTGCCGTGCAGGGTCCTTGGTGTAAGGCGGGTTGGTATGGAGCGGGCTGGGGTGTCGAAGGGTCAGTGTGCGCGCGCGATAGTTGCGGCGCGGTTACTGTGACCGATCCGGTGCAGGCGGATCGCCCGTCCCTGGGCATTTTGGCCGGCGGCGGCGCTCTGCCGGGGCGCGTGGCCGCGGCTGCGACGGCAGCCGGCCGTCCGGTGTTTCTGGTGGGGTTGGAAGGGTTTGCCGACCCCGCGGTTCTGGCGCCCTGGCCGCACCGGGTGATCCGGATGGGCGCGGTCGGCAGTATTTTCAATGCGTTGCGCGGGCAGGGCTGCCAGGATCTGGTGCTGATCGGCACGGTGCGGCGGCCGTCGCTGCTGGATTTGCGCCCCGACGCTGAAGGGTCGCGGATGTTTCTGCGCATCGGCCGGGCCGCGTTTGCCGGCGATGACGGGCTGCTGGCGGCGGTGATCAAGGTGCTGGGCGAGGAGGGGTTTCGTGTCCTCGGCGCACACGAGATCTTGCGGGAGGCGCTGGCGCCCTCAGGTGTGTTGGGCCGGATCACGCCCGACGCGCTGGCGATGTCGGACATCGCCCGCGGCGTGGCTGTGGTCCGCGCGTTGGGCGGTGTCGATGTGGGGCAGGGGTGCGTGGTGCAGCAGGGGCTGGTGCTCGCTGTCGAGGCGGTCGAGGGGACCGATGCGATGCTGGCGCGCTGTGCGGACCTGGTGCGGCCTGGGCCCGCCGGCGTGTTGGTAAAGTTGGTCAAGCCGGGGCAGGAGCGGCGGGCGGACCTGCCGACGCTGGGGGTGCGTACGGTGCGCGGCGCGGCGGCGGCCGGGCTGCAGGGGATTGCGTTCGAGGCCGGCGGCACGTTGCTGGCCGACCGGGATGCGGCGATTGCCGCGGCGGACGCGGCCGGGATTTTTCTGCTGGGGCTGGACCCGGACAGTCTGTTGGAAGGGAGAGACAGCGAATGAGCCGTTTTCTGCACACCATGCTGCGCGTGGGCGATCTGCAGCGCAGCGTCGATTTTTACACCAAGGCGTTTGGCATGACCGAGCTGCGCCGGCGCGACGTGCCGGATGGGAAATACACGCTGGCATTTGTTGGTTACGGGAATGAGGACAGCAGCTCCGTCATCGAACTGACCTATAATTACGGTGTCGAGAAGTATGAGCAGGGCAATGCGTTCGGCCACCTGGCCGTCGGTGTGCCTGATGTGACGGCGGCGTGCGAGGTCGCGGCCAAGGCCGGCGGCACCATCACCCGCCCGGCCGGTCCGGTGAAGTTCGGTAGCACGATCATTGCCTTCGTGAAGGATCCCGACGGCTACGCGATCGAGCTGGTGCAGCGGGCGTAAGCCGCCACCACGACAACCTCTCCGTCGCGGCCGGGGCCTGTGCCTGCCATCTGCGCTCCCCTGTCGTAGCGCGGATGGCCGGCACGGGCCGGCCATGACGTTACGGGCACGGCGCCGCCCGGCTGTCGTGCAAGACCGAGGCCCCGCTGCGCCGCCGCTTTCGCCGTGCTGAACGCGATGTGGCTGGAGCTGTCCCCCGGCAAAGGGCTGCCGGATTAGGCTGGCTTGTCCTCGACCACGAACTCGAAATGCTGGCACTGCGCATCGAAGTGCGACAGCAGCTCGCGCGCGTACGGTGCCACATGAGCTGCCTCGGCATCCTCACCGGCGAAGACCCGGACGGCATCCAGCGTTTCGAAGCGCGTGATCGTGAGGAATTCCACCTCGTCACCGATGGTGCGTCGAAGCACGGTGGCGCCACGATAGCCTGTGATGTTGTGCGCCGATGGTAGGAAATTATACCAGGCGACTCAAAGATTGACGCATGCCCAAGCACGATGTGCGATTGATTCGATGCGCGCCAGATCAGTGACGAGGAACAGCCATGCCTCCGTGCAGGCGGCGAGGATGGCCTCGTAGCTAT
>Ga0210386_10003016_pt1 | contig 14180 bp, 10 predicted proteins | sample IncBWH32OmetaG_FD_160091 | JGI IMG/M metagenome (GOLD analysis project Ga0210386, IMG submission 160091) | Forest soil microbial communities from Barre Woods Harvard Forest LTER site, Petersham, Massachusetts, United States - Inc-BW-H-32-O ... | reverse complement strand
ACGCGCCGATCCCCGCAGCGCTTTTCGCACCACGCCTCCGATCAGACACCAGGATACAGTCGCTTATAAGCGAATAACTCTGCGCCTGAAGTGCCAGTCACCTTCACTTGACGAGTGAATTTCAGTACCAGCAAAATTCGGCGTCAAGGCCCGATGACATAAAGCCGTGGTGTAACCTCTGTCGGTAACGGCATCGGCAAAGCGGGTGCCTACCCGCGCTGGGTCTTGGACTCGATCGCGATCAGGTATTCCCGAGTGGCGAATGAGAGCATGCATCATCACATCATTGTCAGCGGTGACGATGCGCTGGCCACGACGATCATCGACGAGCTGAAAAGGGCCGGCGCGCGTGTTGTCAAGCTGGACAACACAGAGCTTGCCGACGCCGGCGTCGCCCGCTCGCTCGCGCGCGCCGAAGTCACGAGCGCGATCGCCGTGGTATGTGCCGGAGATGATGACGCCACAAATCTCGAAATCGCGCTGCTGGCAAGAAGATCCAACCCGAACCTGCGTGTGGTGGCGCGGCTGACCAACGATGTGCTGCGCGCAGCGGTGGCCGACGACAACGGGCCCGGTGCGATCTTCAACGTCGCCGAGCTCGCGGCGCCGTCGGTCGTGGAAGCCTGCCTGTCGCACACCACCCACCCGTTCGAGGCGGCCGGCATCAAATTCGTCGCTTACGGCAGCGAAGCACCCCGGGACGGGACGCTGTGGGAGATCTACGGCGACTTGGCACCGGTAGCGATCATTCGCGGCGAGAACTCGCCCACCCCGGGCGAGGTGGTGGCTTGTCCGAGTCGCGATCAGCGGGTACACGACGGTGACTGGACGATGATGATCGGGACCGCTGACGACGCGGCCGACCGCGGCGTCAAGCTTCGGCAGCCGACCGGAACGCGCGCACGACGGCCTCGGTTGCGGCGAGTGCTCGACGCCTTCCGGGTGCTGCTCAATGACTTCAATCCGGCGTTTTATCCCGCCTTGGCAGGCGCGAGCATTCTGCTCGCCACCTCGATGATCGTGTTGCACTACAACTACCAGCGCCCGCGGATGTCGTGGATCGACGCGCTGTACTTCACCGTCGAGACGATCACCACAACCGGCTACGGCGACTTCAGCTTCGGCCATCAGGTGATATGGCTACGCCTGTTCGCCGCCATGTTGATGTTCAGCGGAGCGACCACCATTGCTTTGCTGGTCGCGTTCATCGCGGACGTGCTGCTCTCGCAGCGTTTTGTCCTGGCTGCTTCGCGCCCGCGCGCCCGCCACCTGCGCAACCACGTCATCGTCGTAGGGCTGAGCGAGCTCGGGATCCGCGTCGTCACCGATCTGACCGCTAGCGGACACGACGTCGCGGTGATCGAGCGCGACGAGGAGAACCGCTTTGTGTCCGTGGCACGCGAACTTGACGTACCGGTGATCTTCGGGGACGCGACGCTGCTCCAGACGCTGGAATCAGCGCGGGTGGACCGCGCCCGCGCTGTGGCAGTGGTGACCCGCGACGACATGATCAATATCGAGACCGGGATCATCCTGGCCGAAATGCTGGGACCGCGAGTGCTGCCCGAGATCAACCGGCGCGCCGAGGTTCCGCTTGTACTACGCGTTTACGACCGCGCGCTGGGGTTCGCGGTCGCCCAGCGGTTCGGGTTCGACAACGTCCGGTCCGCCGTCGAGCTGGCCGCGCCATGGTTCATTGGCGCCGCGAGTGGCCTGGAAGTGCTCGGGACGTTTTCGGTCGGGCAGAGTTCCTTCATGGTCGGCGCAATGCGGGTGGCGCCCGGCAGCGAACTTGACGGGCTGCAGATGTCCGAGTTGTCCAGTGAAACCCGCGTTATCGCGTTCACTCGGCAGGATGCGGCCGTAGAGCTGCGCCCACGCCGGGACCACCGGCTTTGCGCAGGCGACACGGTCTACCTCGTCGGCCCTTACCGGGAATTGCTGGCCTCCTTGCGCAGAGGGCTGCCTCCGCGGCAACCCGCGACCGACGAGGAACGCCTCGGCGACAACCACGATGCTCAAGCCCTAACCCTCAACGTCGGCCGCCAAGCAAAGACCGGTTGAGCAGGCCGGGACTCCACCCGCGCAGTCGAACAGGTCAGGCCTGGGCTGGCTTGCGTTGACAGCTAACTCACAGGAGTTGGGTTTTAGAATCGGGTTAACTGCAGGCCGGGCCGGCGGACCAGGGGGAAGCGGGCGTCGCACCACGACCCGACGTGATGCGATGCTGACGAATCGATGAACCTGAGAAATATAGGTGATTAACCTGAGAAATACGAGTGATAACTGCGACAATGGCTATTAAGAACGCGTCATGAATTGTCCAGCTTCCGTAAAGAACCGATAATGGGATTGCCTGACGGCCGAGACGGTGTGCTGGTAGGCACCCTAAACCAGAACCTAACGCCACAAATTTGCTGATTCACCCGGTCATTACCGGAAAGGGAAAGCGATGTTTTCTGGGACCGATGAGCCCGAATGTCCGCAGCGGCGGCGGGTGATTTTGTCGCACACCGTCGCCGCGGTGACGCCCGTGCCACTCTCAGCCTGCGCAGCCGACGCGCCGACGCGGGAAGCGACAAGAGCCGTAACGCATGCCACCATTCACGCGATAGCCCTTGGCGCGGCCCCGGTCGGGCGCGCGCCATTGCCGGCCGCCACCCAAACCGGTGGCGAGACGAAAGGCGCCACCGACTGGGCCAACTCGATCGCGGTGAACTAGAGGGGTTGCTTAGCAATGGATTTCGGGATTTATCCGCCAGAGATCAACTCCGGTCGAATGTATGCGGGGGCCGGGTCCGGACCGATGATCGCCGCCGCAGAAGCCTGGCAAGGACTGGCCGCCGAACTGCATTCGGCGGCCAACTCGTATCAATCGGTGGTCTCGGGATTGACCGCAGGGTCGTGGTCGGGACCGTCGTCAGCATCGATGGCTGCGGCTGCCGCTTCCTATTCCGCGTGGCTGACCGCCGCCGCCACACAGGCCGAGGAGACGGCCGCCCAAGCCAAAGCCGCGGTCGGCGCCTACCAGGCGGCGTTTACGTCGACGGTGCCGCCGACGATGGTCGCCGCCAACCGCAGTCAGCTCACGACGCTGGTGGCGACGAACCTGTTCGGCCGAAACACGCAGGCGATTGCGGCCAACGAGGCGCAATACGGTGAGATGTGGGCCCAGGACGCCGCGGCGATGTACGGCTACGCGGCTTCATCGGCATCCGCGACAACGCTGACACCATTCACGCCGCCGCAACAGAACACGAACCCGAGCGGGTCGGCCGGCCAGGCAGTCGCGGTCAGCCAAGCCACCGGCACTTCGGCCGGCAACGTGCAGAGCACCGTGTCCTCGATTCAGCAAGCGTTTTCATCGGTACCCAACGCGCTGACGAGCGCGGCGACGTCGGCTGCCGCGGCGCCGGCGCAGGCTAGCGATCCGCTGGGCACGTTGAGCGACCTGATTTCTATTTTTCTCGACGCACCGTCGGCCATCGCTACTTTCGCCGCCGACATACCCTTCGGCGTAATAGGAGTCACAGCCCTTCCCTTGGACATCATCGGTGCCGGGACCGGTTTGCACACGGACGACATCGTCAGCGGTTGGAACGGGGAAAAGGCCTGGCCAGAAACCGGGCCGGCACCCGTAGAGGCGTTCCCGGCGTCGTTGCTGAACCTGCCCCCGGGCACCGTGCCGCCCAGCCTCTCGGCCGGTCTCGGCGAGGCCAACACGGTCGGCGCATTGTCCGTGCCGCCGACGTGGACGGTCGCCACACCGGCGGTGCGTCCCATCTCGTACACGCTGCCGGCGCTGCCGGAAACCGCCGCAAGCGCCGCTGCCGCGCCAGCGGCAGAAGCCGGTTCGGGAAGCATGCTCAGCGAGATGGCGCTCGCGGGAATGGCCGGTCGAGCCATGTCCGGAACCGTAGGCACCGGCGTCGGCCGGGCTGCCGGCAAGACGGCTAAAGGCGCTGCTGCACCGGCTCGCGCTCCGGGCACAGCGACGACTGGTGGCAGTGCGGCCATAGTCGATAAAGACGAGGCTCCTAAAGGCAAGCCTCGGGCCGTAGTCACCGGAGTCGCGGCCGAGCTACGCGAGTTCGCCAAGCTCCGCGACGAAGGAATTCTGACCGACGACGAGTACACCGAGCAGAAGAATCGCCTGCTCGGCCGCTGAGCCGCCCGCCGCCGTACGGCGCGAGCGCCGGTTGCCTGGAAGAGGAATGCGCAGCAATGGATTTCGGGATCTATCCGCCGGAGATCAACTCCGGCCGGATGTATACCGGTCCGGGATCGGGGCCGATGCTGGCCGCTGCGCAAGCCTGGGGCAGCTTGGCTGACGAACTGTATACGGCGGCAAGCGCTTATCAGTCAGTCGTGTCGGCGCTGACCTCCGGGTCTTGGTCAGGTCCGTCGTCCACGTCGATGACGGCCGCAGCCGGGTCCTATGTGGAATGGCTGAGCGCCACCGCTGCGCAGGCCGAAGAGACCTCCGCCCAAGCCCGGGCGGCCGCCGCCGGCTACGAGGCGGCCTTTGCCATGACGGTGCCGCCGCCGGAGATCGCCGCCAACCGCAGCCTGCTGGCGGCCCTGGTGGCGACGAACTTCCTCGGTCTGAACACGCCGGCAATCGCGGCTACCGAGGCCCTGTACGGCGAAATGTGGGCCCAGGACGCCGTAGCGATGTACGGCTACGCGGGTTCGTCGGCAGCCGCGACCACGCTCACCCCGTTTACCTCACCGGATCAGACCACCGATCCGGGCGGAACGGCCAGCCAGGCTGCCGCAGTCAGCCAGGCCAGCGGCACCGCTGCCGGTAACGTGCAAAGCACCATATCGACTGTGCCGCAGGCATTGTCGGCGGCGGCTGCGCCCGCCCAGAGCAGCTCGCTGGACACCCTGAGCAACCTGATCAGCGTCTTCCTCAGTGCACCGACTGACCTGGTCACCCTTTTCGGGATCATCCCGATGGATGCCCTCTCTGGGCCGGTGGACTTTCCCATCGCCTATCTCGGCACTATCTCCGGTCAAAACACGGATGACATCATCAGCGGCTGGGAGGGGACAGAACCGTGGCCGGGGACCGCGGACGTGCCGGTGCAGCCGTTTCCGGCGACCCTTCAAAGCCTACCTCCCGGCGGGGTTCCGGCACCGACGATGTCGGCTGCCTTTGGCGAAGCGAACATGGTTGGGGGACTGTCGGTCCCGTCGAACTGGACTGTCGCCGCGCCGGAGATACGCTCGGTCGCAATGGTTTCGCCGATCACCAACCCGGGCCCCGCCGCAACCGCGCCAGCGGTGGAAGTCGGGTCGGCAAGCTCCTTCAACCAGATGGGGCTGGGGGGTATGGCAGGGCAAGCCATGGCCGGCCCGCCGGCGACCGGCGACACCCAGGAAAACCGCAAGGCGATCACCCACGCGCGCCTGACGACTCGTGGTCCAGGCGCCGCGAGTGACGGTGAGGCCGAAGCGAGGCCCGCGCCACGAACGGTCGTCACCGGAGTCGCGGCCGCGATACGCGATATCGCCAAGCTCCGCGACCAGGGACGTCTGACCGATGAAGAGTACAAGGAGCAGAAGAAGCGCCTGCTCGAAATCTCGATCAGACACCGCCCGTTGGGATGAGCAGCCGCTAAATCGCAACGGATCAGTCGGCGATCGAGAGTGCGATGCCGTCCAGGATGTCATGCTCGCTGACCGTCAATGCGTCGATGCCGGCGCGCTCGCGCAGCGCGAACGCCAATTCCTCGATCACGATTGCACCGCCGGCGATCACATCGGCCCGTCCCTCGTGCATCGGCCCGAGCGCAGCGCGCTGCGCGCGAGACATGCCGATCAACCCGTCACACACCGCGAGCAGCCGGTCCATACCGACCCGCGAAAGATGAATGGCCGCGGAGTCATACGCCGTCATGTCCTGGGCGAGCGCCGCAATCGTCGTCATCGTGCCGGCCACCCCCACCCAGGTGCGGGCCTGTTCCACCGGGACGACGCGCAGCGCCTCGCCGAGCCGCTCGCGAACCACCTCGCGGGCAGCGGACACCTCGGGCGCAGTGGGCGGGTCCGAGTGCAGGCAGCGCTCGGTCAGCCGCACGCAGCCGATATCGGCCGAGAAGCTCGCCGCCACGGCGTCCGCTCCGAGCACGATCTCGGTCGACCCGCCGCCCAAGTCGACGATCACGAAAGGAGCTGCGGCGGGGTCTAATTCGCTGACCGCACCGCGAAAAGACAGTTCGGCCTCTTCGGCGCCGGTGATCACCTCAGCGACGGAGCCGTCAACCACGGAGCCCAGCACATCGGCCGTCATCGCGAAGAAGACGTCCCGGTTGGCGGCGTCGCGCGCGGCCGAAGTGGCGACCATGCGTATCCGGTCGACGTCATTCGCCGCGCACACGGCTGCGTAGTCGACCAGCGCGACGCGGGTGCGCTCCAACGCATCCGGCGCGAACCGACCAGTCGCGTCGACGCCCTGACCGAGCCGCACGATACGCATCTCGCGGTGTACGTCGCGCAGCCGACCAGCACCCGCGTCAGCGATCAGCAACCGAATCGAGTTGGTACCGCAGTCAATTGCGGCCACCCGAGTCATGTCCACTGCTCCGGCAACAAGATTCCGGCCATCGCCGGCTCGGCCGCCAGCACCGCCACCGCCTCGTCGCCGAGCGGGTTCGTTCCCCGGCCCTTCGCCAGCGAGTGCGCGATCAGCACGTGCAGGCACTTCACCCGGTCGGGCATGCCACCGGCGGAAAACGAGGTCCCGAGCGGCTCGATGGCATCCCGCTCGGCCAGATATGACTCGTGGGCCCGCCGGTAGGCGGCGGCCAGTTCGGGGTCGCACCGCAGCCGTTGCGACATCTCTCGCATCATGCCCGACGACTCCAGCCTGCTCGCCGCAGCGGTGAGCGCCGGGTGCGTCAGGTAGTACAACGTCGGAAATGGTGTGCCGTCGGGCAGTTTCGGCGCCGTCTTCACCACGCCGGGTTCACCGTTGGGGCACCGGTAAGCGATCTGGAGAACTCCACGCGGCTCACGGCCGAGCTGGCGCGCCACGGCGTCAAGATCGGCACGATCAGCCACCGGGCGGCGGCGGATTTGGCGGGGCCGGTGTCGCCGCCGGTGGCGGCGCGGGTGGCTGCGGAGCGGAGGTCGGCGGGCCGTGCGGGGCGTCGGCGATGGTGTGCCACAGCGACGTGTACCACGGGTCGGTGCTGACCGCGGGCGTGGGCTGGCTCCCCGGCCCTGCGGGCAGGGCCGCCGACGGGGGGAGTTGGACCTGGTATGGGATGTCGCCCGGCTTCACGAAGCCCAGACGCTCGCGGGCTTGCGCCGCAATGTAGGCCGGGTCCGCGAGCTTGACCTTCTGCTGCTGCAGATCGCCGATCTGTTGCCGCAGAGCGGCTTCGGAGGCGGCGAGCTGTTTCATCTCAGTGCGCTGCGCAAAATAGGTGCGGACCGGGCCGGCGATGGTGAGCGTCAACACGCAGACAACCGCCGCCAGGATCGCGGCCCTGCGCGCGGTCAGGCCAAGCCGTTGGTCGGACCGTTGCTCGGCTGATTCGACGATCGCACGTTTGATGGGTTCCACGGCCTCAGGCTGGGCACGGGATGCATTCGGGCCGCGACGGGCTGCCGGGGATTTACGCGGCCGGCCCTGTTCGGAATCACCGGCCCGACTCGGGCGCGAGGCAGGTGAGCGCCGCTTCGGTTCTGGCCGTTTCGATTCGGGCATGGTTCCTGCCGCTATTTGGCTTCCGGCGCGTATCGGGGGAATGCCAGATCGCCGGCGTACCGGGCGGCGTCGCCGAGCGCTTCTTCGATGCGCAGCAGCTGATTGTACTTCGCGACGCGTTCGCTGCGTGCGGGCGCGCCGGTCTTGATCTGTCCGCAGCCCACAGCCACCGCCAGATCCGCGATCGTGGTGTCCTCCGTCTCGCCGCTGCGGTGGCTCATCATCGTTCGGTATCCGCTGTGGTGCGCCAGCGCGACCGCGTCAAGCGTCTCGGTCAGCGTCCCGATCTGATTGACCTTCACCAGCAAGGCATTTGCCACTCCCCTGTCGATACCTTCTTCCAGCCGTTCAGGATTGGTGACAAAGATGTCGTCGCCGACGATCTGCACCCGGTCTCCAATGGACGTCGTCAGGGCCACCCATCCATCCCAATCATCTTCGGCCAGTGGGTCTTCCAGAGAAATCAGCGGATAGGAGTCGAGCAACTCCGCGTAGAACTGCGTCATTTGATCGGCGCTGCGGGTCTTTTTCTCGAACGCGTAGCCAGTGCCTTCGGTGTAAAACTCGGTAGCTGCGGCATCCAGCGCCAACGCCACGTCGGCGCCGACTTTGAAACCCGCGGACTCGATGGCCAGGCTGATCACGTCAAGCGCAGCCTTGGTGCCGGGCACGTCGGGGGCGAAGCCGCCTTCGTCACCGAGGCCGGTCGACAGTCCCTCCTTTTTCAGTGCCGCCTTGAGCGCGTGGTAGACCTCCGCACCCCAGCGCAGCGCCTCGGCGAAGCTCGGCGCCCCGATCGGGGCCACCATGAACTCCTGGATGTCGACGGCGGTGTCGGCGTGCGCGCCGCCGTTGAGGATGTTCATCATCGGTACCGGCAGGATGTGCGCGTTGGGGCCGCCGAGGTAGCGGAACAGCGGCAACTCGGCGGAATCGGCGGCCGCCTTGCTGACCGCCAGGGATACCCCGAGGATCGCGTTGGCGCCCAACCGGGACTTGTCCGGGGTGCCGTCGAGGTCCAGCAGCGCCTGGTCGACCAGCCGCTGATCGTCGGCGTTGAGTCCGATGATGGCCGGAGCGATTTCGTCGAGCACGGCCTGCACAGCCTTCTGCACGCCCTTGCCGCCATACCGGTCGCCGCCGTCACGCAGCTCGACGGCCTCATGCTCTCCGGTCGACGCACCGGAGGGCACCGCGGCGCGGGCAAAAGTCCCGTCGATCAGGGCGACCTCGACCTCGACCGTCGGATTTCCGCGCGAATCGAGGATCTCGCGGGCTCCGACCTGCTCGATAATCGGCACTGGGTTTCTCCTTGCGTCGTCAGGGCTACGGACTTCCTCGATTTTCTCAGGGGTTTCCGCGACTGCCACCAGTAGCCTAAAGCCTGGGTCAGAGCGAGTGACCCGCCGCATAGGCGGTAGCCCAGTCGCGCACGGCACGCGCATACACGTCGGAGTTGTTGTAAGCACCCAGCGCAGCCATCCACCCTCGGGGGGCGGCGAGATCCTTTCCCCGCCAACATAAATAGCCCGCAGCTGACAACGCGGCGTCATCGATGTTATCCACGCTGATCACGCCGTCGTTGTTCGCGTCCACGCCGTATTCCCGCCATGTCTCCGGAATGAACTGCATCGGCCCCATGGCCCGCACGGCGTTGGAGTCATCGTCCATACCGCTCGCCTCGCTGTCGATGATGCGCAAGGTGCCATTGGTCCCGTCGAGCACCACACCCCTGATCGGGGGACGGACGTCTCCGTTGGGATACAACGTGGCCCCGTGATAGGTACCGTGATGGCTCTCCACCTGGCCGATACCGGCCAGCGTCGTCCAGGCAACGTGGCAGCCCGGGTTTTCCACCTCCGCGACCCGCGCGGCGTAAGCGTAGGCCTCCAGCGCGGTGACGGGGATTTTCAGCGCCGGGGCATGTGCGACTGCCCAGCCATGCAGCTGATCGGCCGGGCGACCTTTGGCGTGGGTGTCGACCGGCGGCACCGGAGCGCCTGCGGGTGGGGGTACACCCTTCGGAATGTAGGGGCCCAGCTGCCAGGTACAACTCGATGCCAACAGCAGCGCCGCCGCACCTACGACGGCGAACGCCCGCAGCCAACGGACCGGCGACACAACACTCCCCTACACGCGCTTACCCGACCATGGTCCCACGGGAATCGAGTAGGTCAGCCGACCGTCGGCGCGGGCTGTGCCCCAGACCGCAATTGTCCAGCGAAAATGATGCACGCCACACCACATCCGACCGGGCGGTTTGGACCCTTGCCGGGCGTGTCGAGAGGTTCCAGAGACGGCCGGCTGACCGGCTCGCCGATCTACTCTGGTTCACTGGGCTGATCGCCCTGTCCCCCGCCCGGCGACTGGTCGCGAGCTTCACCGTCGGAGGTGGCGGCCTTGGCCGCCGTGGCCGCCGTGGCCGCCAAATCTTGCGCGGGCTCATCGTCCCGGGCCTCGACGTCCGATTCAGCAACGCCGTCCGGTTGGACGGCCTCGCCCTCCGTCTCGTCGACACCGTCTGCTGTCTCGTCGACAACGTCCTGGGACTCGGCTTCCGGCTCCTCGAACTCCTCTAGCTCGTCTACCTCGTCCGCGTCGGCCAGTTCCTCGACGGCGGGTAGCCAGTACGCGCGCCATTCCTCCCCGGTGATCGCGCCCACCGGAGCGACGTCCAGCTCTGCTGGGACATCGTCTCCACGGCGGTGAGCGGCGATCAACTGCTCGGCCCCCCGTACGTTATCCATGAATTCTAAAACTGCGGTGCGCAAAGCATTTTCAGCATCGACATCAGCTGCCACGGTAATCGACGTAATTTCCGATGGGATCAGGTCCGCCGGCAATCCCGCCCGCGTGACGCGCTGAATCACCTTATGCGCCAACGCCAACGCCGGCTGAGCGGTGGGCACATCGTCCATGACCGAGTTCCGGGCCTTCGCCTGCTTCTCCAGAGCTTTGCGCTCTTGCCATTGAACCAACTGCTCATCGAGCGAAATCGACTCTCCAGCAAGAACTCCCGGAGCCCGATTGCCTAGTTTGCGCAGCAGCGTATCGGCGACATCGTCGATGGTGAACGGATGCTGTGGCGCGTCCTCGGCGATGCGGGCGTGGAATAGCACCTGCAGCAACACGTCGCCGAGTTCCTCTTGCAGCGCATCGGCATCGCCACTGCGGACCGCGTCGAAGACCTCGTAGGTCTCTTCCAACAGGAACCGGCGCAACGAGTCGTGAGTCTGCTCACTTTCCCACGGTCCGGCGGTTCGCAGCTTGTCCATCATCGCGACCGCGTCCACCAGTCGCTCCCCCGGCTGCTGGTCGGGTGCGGAGATCAGCCGCTCGCCGGCAGCCAGTCGCGCCGTGACCGACGGGTGTTCGGGGTCCGAGGACAACAGCACCGGAGCGTCCTCCCCGGTGTGCGCGGGGCGCGCGGCCGGCAGCGTCCAGGGCACCGCGACCGGCATCTCCTCGGTATATTGCACCTCACCGGTGAGCAGCTCGATGGCTTCCACTGGAACCAACGACGGGCGGCGGGGATCGACCAAGACGACAGTCATCCTGTCTGCCCCTCCTCAACCGGCGCTTGCCGAATCCCTTACACCAACCCTGCTCGATTCTCCCCCGTCTAGCGACGAGACCAAATCGGCCACCATTTTCACCAGCTCGACATCACGAATTCGGGGCGCTCCGACGCCACCGGCGCGTGGGATCGGGACCTGCACCGTCGCCGTCGTGGCGCGGTAGCGCGCGCCCGGATACAACCGCGCCAGTCGCACCTGGGCGGAGTCCGGCAGTGTCATCGGCGCCAGCCGCACCGTGGCAGCGGACGCCGCCGACACTTCGGTGACGCCGGCGGCGCGGCAAAGCAGCCGAAGTCGTGCCACGGCCACCAACCGTTGGGCGGTTTCCGGCAGCGTGCCGTAGCGGTCGGTGAGCTCCTCGACCACAGCATCGACTTCGCTGTCGTTGGATGCCGCGGCCAACCGCCGGTAGCCCTCCAGCCGTAGCCGGTCGCTGGGGATGTAGTCCGGCGGCAGGTGCGCATCGACCGGCAGGTCGATCCGCACGTCTTTGGGCTCCTCGACCGTGGTGACGGTCTTCCCGTCCGCCGCGGCACGGTAAGCCTCGACCGCCTCACCCACCAGTCGCACATACAGGTCAAAACCCACCCCGGCGACGTGTCCGGACTGCTCGACGCCCAGCACATTGCCGGCGCCGCGAATCTCCAAATCCTTCATCGCCACGGCCATGCCGGCGCCCAGCTCGTTGTTCTGTGCGATCGTCGCCAGCCGGTCGTAGGCGGTCTCGGTCAGCGGCGTGTGTTGCGGATAAAGGAAATAGGCATAACCACGTTCGCGACTACGGCCCACCCGACCACGCAGCTGGTGCAGCTGCGCCAGCCCGAAGGTGTCGGCGCGCTCGACGATCAGGGTGTTGGCGTTGGAGATGTCCAGGCCGGTCTCGACGATCGTGGTGCACACCAGGATGTCGAATTCGCGGTTCCAAAATCCTTCCACGGTGGTTTCCAGCAGATCCTCGGGCATTTGGCCATGCGCTACGGCGACCTTGGCCTCCGGCACCAGTTCTCGCACCCGCGCTGCGGCCTGGTCGATCGAGCTGACCCGGTTGTGCACGTAGAAAGCTTGTCCGTCGCGCAGCAGTTCTCTGCGCAGCGCCGCGGCGACTTGCTTGTCATCTTGCGGCCCGACGTAGGTCAGCACCGGGTAACGCTCTTCCGGCGGGGTCAGGATCGTCGACATCTCGCGAATCCCGGCCAAACTCATTTCCAGCGTGCGCGGAATCGGGGTGGCGCTCATCGTCAGCACGTCGACGTGCGTCCGCAGCGACTTGATGTGCTCCTTGTGCTCGACGCCGAATCGTTGTTCCTCGTCGACAACCACCAGGCCGAGGTCCTTCCACCGCACACCGGTCTGCAACAGCCGATGGGTGCCGATCACGATGTCCACCGAGCCGTCGGCCAGGCCGTCGATCGCGGCGCGGGATTCGCCCGCGTCGGTGAACCGCGACAGGCCTTTGATCGTGACCGGGAAGCCGGCCATCCGTTCGGCGAAGGTCTGCAGATGCTGATCGGCCAGCAGCGTGGTGGGCACCAGGACCGCGACCTGCTTACCGTCCTGAACCGCCTTGAACGCCGCTCGGACCGCGATCTCGGTCTTGCCGTAGCCGACATCACCGCAGATCACCCGGTCCATGGGCACCGGTTTTTCCATATCCGCCTTGACCTCGGTGATCGCGGTGAGCTGGTCCACGGTCTCGGTGAAGCCGAAGGCGTCCTCCATTTCGGCCTGCCATGGGGTATCCGGCCCGAACGCGTGACCCGCGGAGGCCTGCCGCTTGGCGTACAGCGACACCAGCTCGCCGGCGATCTCCCGGACGGCCTTGCGAGCCTTCGTCTTGGTGTTGGTCCAGTCGCTGCCGCCCAGCCGGCTCAGCGCCGGCGCCTGCCCACCGACATACCGGGACAGCTGGTCCAGCGAATCCATTGGCACATAAAGCTTGTCGGTCTCGTTGTGGACGCGTTTGCTTGACGCGTACTCCAGCACCAGATACTCGCGGCGGGCTCCGCCGACGGTGCGCTCCGTCATCTCCACGAATCGTCCGATGCCGTGCTGGTCGTGAACAACCAAGTCGCCCGCGGTCAAAGCCAGCGGGTCGACAGTGTTGCGGCGCTTAGCGGCCAGGCGTTTGCCGTCGGTGCCAGTCACCCGGTTACCGGTCAGATCGGTCTCGGTGATGATCACCAGCGAAGCGCCCGGAAAGACAACGCCGTCGTGCAGCGGCCCCTTCAGCACCCCGACCACGCCGGCCTTGGGTTCCGCTCCGGGCTCCAACATCGTTGCCGGCGTGTCGGATTCGGCCAACTGTTCGACCACGCGGTGCGCGGTCCCGGTCCCGGGCGCGACGACGGCAGCGACCCCGCCGGTCGAGACGTGCGCACGGAGCATCGCGAAGATGTCGTCGATGTCGCGCTGATGACCCCGAGCCGACGGCGCGGCCCGGATGTCCAGCTCGACGGCCGACTCGTCGGAAAGCTGGCTGAGCGTCCACCACGGGTGGCCGGACTGCCGGGTGGCGGCCCGCACCTGGTCGAGTTGGCGGAATCCCGATCCGCCGAGCTGCTCGACGTCGATCGGCGAATCACCGCCCAACGCGGCCACCGACCAGGAGGCCTCGAGAAACTCGCGGCCGGTTTTGATCAGGTCAGCCGCGCGCGTCCGGACCTTTTCCGGGTCGCAGACCAGCACCGGCGTGCCGTCGGCCAGCTGATTGGTCAGCAGGGACAAGTCGTCGGGCCTCAGCACCGGCAGCAGCGCCTCCATGCCGTCGACCGGGATGCCCTCGGCGAGCTTGGCCAGCATCTCGGCGACGCCGCCGGTGACGTCGTGCTCGGGCCGCCGCTGCCGCCCGGCCAGCTCGGCCGCCCGTGCCCGCACTTCGTCGG
>Ga0210386_10003013_pt1 | contig 14184 bp, 11 predicted proteins | sample IncBWH32OmetaG_FD_160091 | JGI IMG/M metagenome (GOLD analysis project Ga0210386, IMG submission 160091) | Forest soil microbial communities from Barre Woods Harvard Forest LTER site, Petersham, Massachusetts, United States - Inc-BW-H-32-O ... | reverse complement strand
CCCTCTCCTGTTTCAACATTTATTCTGGTTCTATTCGCACCCGGCTGTGTACATCATGATTTTGCCGGCCATGGGAGTGGTCAGCGAGATCATCGCCTGCTTCTCGCGAAAAAGAATTTTTGGTTACTCGATCGTCGCATTTTCAAGCGTGGCGATCGCGGTCCTCGGCTTCCTGGTCTGGGGACATCATATGTTCGTTACCGGACAATCGGTGTACGCCGGATTGATTTTCTCCTTGCTCAGTTTCCTGGTCGCGATTCCGTCCGCCATCAAGGTGTTCAACTGGACTGCGACGCTTTACAAGGGATCGATTTCCTATGAAGCACCGATGCTTTACGCCATGGGTTTCATTGGCCTCTTCACGATGGGCGGACTCACTGGATTATTCCTCGCCTCGCTGGCCACGGACGTACATCTGAACGGAACTTACTTCATCGTCGCTCACTTCCATTACATCATGGTCGGCGGCGCCGTCATGGGATACCTCGGCGGAATTCATTTCTGGTGGCCTAAAATTTCCGGCAGGAAATATCCGGACATGTGGGCGGGAATCGCGGCCGTGATTATTTTCATCGGCTTCAACTTGACTTTCTTCCCGCAATTCATTCTGGGCTATCTCGGCATGCCGCGCCGGTACGCTTTTTATCCTGCGGAGTTTCAAGTGCTGAACGTGATGTCTTCAGCCGGAGCTACTGTCCTGGGCGTCGGCTACCTGATTCCTTTGATCTACCTGATCTGGTCGATGCGTTACGGGCCGATTGCGGAGCCGAACCCGTGGGGTGCCACGGGTCTCGAATGGAAGACGCCATCTCCTCCGCCCACGGAAAACTTTACGGAAATTCCCGTGGTCACCGAGGAGGCATACGCATACGGTCCTGAGGAGGCCCACGGTGACTGACGCCGAACTGCACGCGGAAAAGGGAATGGCGCACCAGTTCGAGGACCTCGATCAGCAGCACGAAGCTGATGCGCTCGGAATCTGGGTTTTCCTGATCACTGAAATCATGTTTTTTGGCGGATTGTTCGCGGCGTACGCCATCTACAGGTGGTTATATTTCGCCGCTTTTGATGGCGGCAGCCATGTTCTGGACATTCGCCTAGGTGCGGCCAATACGATTGTCCTGCTCGGAAGCAGTTTGACCATGGCGCTCTCGGTACGTTCCGCGCAGACAGGGAATCGCCGGGCGACGGTAATGTTCCTGATTGCCACGATGATTCTCGGCGGAATTTTCCTCGGCGTAAAAGCCTACGAGTATGACCAGAAATTTGTGGAACATGTCGTTCCGAGCCTGGACTGGGGACCGGAAGGCGAAACCCTTGCGCGGCTCGCGCCCGGCGGCGTGCAGCACGCGGAGATCTACTTTATTTTCTATTTCGCAATGACCGGACTGCACGCGATTCACATGATCATTGGCATGGGGCTGTTGCTCTGGCTAGTGCTTAAAGCGCGCAAAGACAGTTTTACGCCGCATTATTTTGCGCCGGTCGAGGTTGTCGGCCTGTACTGGCACTTCGTCGACATTGTTTGGATTTTCCTGTTTCCGTTGCTTTACTTGATAGGCGGGCGCTACTAATGTCACAACCGATTGTGCCGCAAAAAACTTATCTCCTGGTTTTCCTATGCCTGATCGGGTTAACGATGCTGACCACGGGCGTAGCGTTCATCGATCTTGGGCCATTCAATACCGTTGCAGCCCTGGCCATTGCCTTTTCAAAGATGGCGCTCGTGATTTTGTTCTTCATGGGCGTGAGGCACAGCAGCGGCCTCGTCCGCATCATCGTGATCGCCGGATTCTTCTGGCTGGCACTGCTGATGGCCTTTACCTTGACCGATTATCACACGCGGACCTGGACCCCCGTTCCGCAGGCTTGGTCCACTGGCGCGCCGCCAACTCATCCATAAACTCCGCAAAATAATTCAAAAATTGGGATTAGAAACAGAAAACCCGTCCGTTTTTACGGACGGGTTTCCAAGAGGGGAGAATAGTTCCGTGCCTATGCGCGGAAGGCACCAGAACTCTATGTCCTCGCGGAAAGTCTAGAGTAGGACAAAGAGGAAAGTCAAGTGGAGAAACGCTTGAATCTAAATGACTACAAGGGCGATTATGCACTTGACACAGACGCGACCTTCCGGTAAGATTATCTCATCATGAAGCTCATAAACGTAACGGAACAATTCAGCACACAAGATAAATGCCTTGAATACATCGAAAAGATGCGCTGGCCGCACGGTGTTGCCTGCATCCATTGCGGTGTGATGAATGTTTCGACGATTACGCGCAAGACCGAAGGCGATAACAAGCGCAACCGAATCTATCAGTGCTTAGAGAAAGAATGCGGCAAGCAATTCAGCGCCACGAGCGGAACGATCTTCAACGACACACACCTGCCCTTGACCAAATGGTTTATGGCTATCGCGCTGATCTGTGAAGCGAAGAAAGGTATTTCCGCAAAGCAAGTCGAGCGCCACCTTGGTGTCAACTATCGGACAGCATGGCATCTGTGCCACAGAATCCGCGAAGCCATGCAAGAAGGTGGCCTTCTAGAAGGGATCGTCGAGACAGACGAAACCTACATGTCACGCCGGAAGCCGCGCAAGGGCAAGCCGTACGTGAAGAAAGAAAACACGGATGTAGTTTTGGGAATGATCGAACGTGGCGGGAAGCTTCGCTTAATTCCAGTTGCGAATGCGAAAATGGCCTCAATCGAACCTGAGATTAAGAAGCATGTTAGTTCCAGTGCGACACTGCAAACCGATGAATCAGCCGTGTATACGATAATCGGCAAGCGCCACTTCGACGGGCGTCACCGCATGATTAACCACATAAAATCGTACGCGGAAGGCGAGAACCACACCAATTCAATCGAGAACGCTTTCAGCCTGTTAAAGCGCGGTGTTTATGGCACGTACCACAAAGTTTCGATAAAGCACTTGGGCCGCTACTGCAATGAGTTTTCCTATAGGTTCAATCGGCGGGAAGAACAAGCGGACATGTTTGATGCGACCTTAAAGAACCTCACGCGCGGTGAAGCATTGCCATTCAAGAAGCTGACGGCTTCACGGGAATCAGAGGCTTAGAACCTCGCTTCCCTTTGGTTTTTATTTTTGTGCGCGGCTCAGGATTCGCCTTTAGAAGCTTACCTAGAAGCGCATCGAATTTGTCTTTTCTGATTTTCATTCAATGCTCATGTTACCATATTGGCGGGGCCGGAAGGATTCGGACCTTCGGAGCGTGCGCTAACACGCTCAAGCGATTATAGGTCACCCGCAATAAACCGCTCTGCCACAGCCCCATTCGAGAACCACCACGGCGCGACACGCTTCCCCGGCAAAGGGCGATCAGCGTATCGCGCCTTTCCTTTTCAGCTCGGATCACGGGTGGGCACTGTGCGCGTCGGAGTCGGGTGTATCCTCATGGGCGCAATTCTCTACGAAGATCAACCGCGACGATATACCCTAACGCGGAAATGTTTCGGAAGAAAATCGGACACTGTCTCTAAAACGGACAGAAACCGGACACAAATCGGACCCAAAAATACGATGGAATGCAGCTAGTCACTTAGAAGCTTCTCTTTTGTCGTTCCCATTGCCAAGGCAATAGAAGCCAATATGTTGCCTCTTAATTTTCCAGTTTTCCTAAAACGGCGAAGGGTTCTCTCTGTAGTATCCGCTATTTTTGCGAATTCTGCCCACGTCAAAGCATGATTCACTCGATATTTTTCCATCTTACGAACTGACTTAGTTTTTGTTGAGCTACGTGCGCTTTTTCGATTCCGTTTCGATGATTTACTGATTTTAGCATTTGAAAATTTGGCCAGCTTCCGCATATAGCCTATCCAACTCTCGGAACCCATTATTGAAATTTTTATCTGATACGACATATTGTCGGACATGCTTGAAGGTAGTCGTCCAAACACTCCCTGACATTCGGACATGGATAGCCAGGTCAGAAACTGTTCAAATCCGGGGTGGGCTAGTTCAGCTTTCCACTCGCCCCGCCTCACGATTGTGAGTGCCGCATTCGCAAACGCATTCATTCCCGCCAGCACGCGAATTTGGGGTGACGGATCAACCTTGAAATCCCTCATTGCAGTTAAGACTTTAGCTTCTGTTCCTGCATTATATTTGGCTGGAAATCCGTAAGGAAATTGCATCGCATCCTTGCGTCGGCGCGATGAAAGGCTTACGATGAGGGTCTCTAGTCGCTCATCGAAGAAGCCCCGGCCATCGCGTCGGGCTTTTTCGTTTAGGGCGCTAATTGTACAGCACAGAGGCTTGCAAAGAGAGAACAGAAAATAATTACAGCGAAGAGCGGTCATGGAGCGGGCTGACTGCCGTGGGGATGCGTAAATAAACCAACCTGCCTGTCACAGACCTAGCCTATCACCTGTGTCAAGTGCATAATCGCCCTACAAGTTGCATATAATCAATAGTATGGGTCGTAGAATTAAAGTAGAGGTTAAAGGATTGGAATGAGTTTTCAACAGGCGCTTCATCTGCTTAGTAGAAGTCCTTTGCCTTGATTGGTTTGCTGGAAATCCCCAGTTGTAGAATTTCGATCTGCTTTTCGCGGTCAAAAATTTTGTTGGGAAGGAAAACTTTTGCCAAAATGCGAATTCCTCCGAATCCAATTCCAGCTGCAACCGCAAAACCCATGATCGCGCCGGTTCCGAGGAACGCTTCGACAATCATATTGTTAATGCTCGGCTCGGTCAGCGTCTGTTTCGGTTCATCCCATGTGACGTTGCTCTCGTAGCCGACCTGATCGAGAACCTTGTTCGCCGCCCGCCTTGAGGGAGCTCCGGCCACCACGGCGATGAAAGAGCTAACGCGCTTGCCGAATAGAACATTCGGGCCGATCGGGCCATCCTCACCCGGAGGGTCAAAGGTAAACCGCCGCAACATTTTGGCGAATTTTGCAGCCGCAACCTGCTGTGTTGGGTAAGAGCTGACGATCAGCGTCTCGTCCTTGCCGTTCACGGTGTAATGGGCAAGAATGCTTTCCGCGCTGTTGTCATAACCCATCCAGTCGTCCGTGCCAAGGGGGACGAAATGTGCCAGGCCTAACGGGCCGATGACATAGCGTTCGGAATTGTGCACGCGGCCATTTTCGGGCAGGTGTTCGCCAATGGACGGATACGGCGTGTGGTCCGCTTTCTTGTCCAGTTGATCGGCTAACTGCTTTAGATCCGCATCCGCGGGGCGCCCTTGATTTACGGGAACCGTAACATCCAGCAGCATTTCGCCCACGACGATCATTGCGCGCTCATTCGAAGCGCTGGCATATGAACCTAAATCAATGGGAGAAAGCGTATCGTTGCGCAGAAATGTGTAAGCGCCGTAGGCGGAACTCGGGTCGCGCAGACGATATATCGTCACTGAGGCGGTTTGAGCTCCCTGCGTGTAGGACCTCTGCTCGACGGCTTTGACGACATATTCGCGAAAGGCTGGGGTATCGGGTCCAAGCAGGGAATCAAGGCCATTCGCGGGAACGAAGATAGAATTCGCTGAGGCGTTCCAGCCGCCGAAGGAATTCGGCAAGACGCCCTGTGCGGCAGCCGGATGCGGCGTCACGGTCAGACACAATATTCCAAACCACAAAATAAGGAGTCGCTTCATATCACTCATAGATTAGACGCTGGAATTTTACTGCGGGTTCCCGGTTCGCGCCACTTTTCCCGCAATATTTTCGATTGGAGAGCGGGACTGGTTGGCCGCAAGGCTGTTTGTGCTTTGCAGATAGCTTTCGATTCCGCGGTAGAGTCCGTCGGCCACCTTCTGGCGATTTTCGGGTTTTTTCAACCATTGCTCATCGCTGGGATTTGAGAGGAAGGAAATTTCGGCTAACACAGATGGCATATCGGCGCCGATCAGCACGACGAAGGGCGCTTTGCGCACGCCGCGGTTGCGCTCTCCGCGATTTTCCATGCGCTTGGACAGGGAATCCTGAATCATGGTGGCGAGGTCTCGCGATTCCTCGATTTTTTCGTTGCGCGCGATCTTCGTGACCAGATTCTGCAAATCGTGCACGGCGTTTTCCGACAGAGCGTTTTCGCGGGATGCGACTTCCATCGCGTCGCTCGACCCGGTGAAGTTCAGATAATAGGTTTCAATGCCGCGCGCCTGGCGATCCTGGCTCGAATTAGCATGCACGGAAATGAAGAGATCGGCTTTGGCTTCATTCGCGATTTCGGTGCGGCGCTCGAGTGGAATAAATGTGTCGTCATCGCGGGTGAAGATCACTTCCGCGCTGGGTAGGCGCTGCTGAATGGATTTCCCCAGCCGCAAAGCGACGTCCAGGCACAAATCTTTTTCCATCAGGCCAGTGGGTCCAATCGTGCCGGTGTCATGACCGCCATGTCCCGCGTCGATCACAATGCGGCCGATTTTCAGGCCTAGCGCGCGCGTCAGGGAATGTTGCCCGTCCAGCATTAAATCCGGAATCGGGGGAGGCCCCATTTCGGCAGCCTGATCATGAGCGGACTTTCCATTTTTGCCAGATTTCTTGGCTGGGACGGTCCGAGTCGGGAACGGGAGCAGAGTCGTATCGGCGGCGGCTGACGTTGTCGTATTTGGAGATGCTTCAGTCTCTGTGTCTGGGTCGGCTTTTAATATTTTTGCCGAATTGGCAGCGGTTGATTTCTGCGTAGATTTCGTCGATGTGCTAGCAGTTTTCCGCGAAGACGTTTGCGTGTCCGTTGTTTCGCTGCCCGATGCACTGGATGAACCAGTCGATGAAGCCGTCGACGAATTATATTTGGGCGCAGCCTGCATGACCGGAGCATCCGGCGGCGGAACGAATGGCGATTTCGCGGTGGATTTATCCGCGAGCCTCACAGGAGGCCTGGCCGAAGATCCAGTTGCCGCAGGCTTATCGGATTTTGACGTCGCCGCGGATTCCATCCCTGCGGGGCCGGCGGCGGGAGCGGACTCCCTAGCGGCCGCTTCGGCTGCGGCTGACGTGCCGTAGACATCCACGACAAGGCGGTATGGATCGGGCAGCAGGAATACGGAGAAGTCCGCGACGTGATTAATTTCCAGAACGACGCGCGCGACGCTGGTTTGATACTGCGCGACGCGCACGGTTTTCAGGAATGGGCTCTCTACATCGATTGGCTTGCGCATCAATGCGGAATTTATTTTCGCGCCTTCAATGTCGAAATAAATGCGGTCCGGGCCGGAAATGCGCGCGGCCTGATATTTCACTTTCGACCCAACGTCGATGACGATGCGCGTGTAGGTGTCGGCGTTCCAGGTGCGAATGCGCGACACTTGCGGCGTCGAAGAATTCTCGCTGGAGCTTTCTTCCGGCGATCCGGGTTTCGTGTCCGTAGTGGGAGGAAGTTTTTCAGCGGAAACATTTTTGAGATTCATCCGGTCGGCGTGGTCATTCGAGACCGGGGCAGGCTGTGCCGATTTGGCCGCGGCAGCGCTTGCGGCATTCATCTTGTCGATGCTCGCGCGAACTTCGGCTGCGTGCGGCGAGTGCGGATGCGCGGACAAAAACTCTTCGTACGATTTTTGCGCCGCCACCGAATCGTGCAAATCATCCTGCTGGATATGCGCAATGGCCAGCAGCGCATCTTCGCGATACTTGCTGGTCGGATATTGTTTTACAAGGAACTGATAAGAATCGATGGAGCGTTGATAATATTTCGCATCGAATAGATCGCCCATCGTGCGGAAAAGTTCAGCGACTTCGTTCAAGGATGCGGGAACATTTTCGGCGTGTGAAGTCGTCAGGTACACGCGCTGGTACTCGATCACTAGTGCGGTGTAATCCTTCAGTGAGCGAGAGATTTCCGGACGAGCTTCCAGAGCCTGGCGCGCTTTTTCAGCACGATCGAATTGAGCGTTGGCGGCATCACGGCGGGATTCGGAATTTTCGTCGGCGAAGGCAGTCGATTGCGAAATCAATTGTGGAATCAGGTGTGGAATAAGAGGAAAAAGGCACAAAACAAGGGCTGACGCGAAAACTACGCGCAGAATTGGCCGGTATGTAGCGGCGTTATGCCGCACTGTCTGCCTCACTCGTTCGTAAAAACGACCCGTCCGTCTTCTTGCACCGTGCGGTATATAGGCCGCTGTTGCTCGAAGGCACGGGGAAGCCGATCGGACCCCGGACGGTAGTAGGAATCGGTAACTTTTTGAACGTAATTTCGCGTCTCCCGGTACCTGGGGATGCCCCCAGCACGATCCACGGCGCCCGGCCCTGCGTTATAGGCAGCCAAGGCCTTGTCGAGATCGCCATTATACCGCTCCAGAAGCGAATGTAGATAGCGAACTCCGCCGTCAAGATTCTGTTTCGGGTCAAGCGCGTTGCTTACGCCCAATTGTTGCGCTGTCCCCGGAACCAGTTGCATCAGGCCTTGCGCCCCGACTCGAGAAACAGCGTTGGAGTTCCAGTTCGATTCTGTCTGAATCACGGCCCGAACAAGTGCCGGATCCACACGGTAACGCGCTGAAACTTCACGAATCATTTCGGTGATCTTCTCCCGATTGGCCTGATCATACGCAGGCATATCGGATGGCGATCCGAAAGAGGGCTGGGCTGTGCGCAGGGTAAATCCATTAGCGGCTGTCTTCAAAAGGGGCGCTTTGGGCGTGTGAGCAACTTGGGGTGGTTCCGCGTTGACAAAGACCCGTTTGCCGCTCACGTCCGTATAGGAAACAATCTGGCCCCGGGCGGGAATAGCCCAAAAGGCAAGCGCTCCCAAGAGAATAGCCACCGAATTGGATAGCCCGCGCATAAGTTCTGGGAAGGCAGTGCGATTCCGTTCCTATTGAGACAGACCAATCACCGCGACAGGGAGAGAGTAAATCGCCCTGGACGTTCCTGGCTCTGCGAAGAGAATTATAACAATTGGTCAATAAGCGGGTATACAAGGTCAAGGGCACTTTTTAGGGCAGATGTGTCTTTTCCGCCAGCCTCTGCCAGATCAGGGCGTCCGCCGCCCGATCCGCCTACTTCTTTGGCGGTGGCTTGTATGATCTTTCCTGCGTGTAACTTAGGGATGAGGTCTTTGGTTATACCAGCCAGCAGGGCCACTTTTCCGTCTTCAATCGCGCCCAGAACCACGACGCCGGAGCCGAGCTTCTGGCGGAGGCTGTCAACGACCTGGCGCATGGTTTCGCGGTCCACGCCGTCGAGCTGGGCAGAGATAACTTTGACCCCCTTTACTTCGCGCGCCTGGGCCACCAAATCGTCAAGTTTGGACAGGGCGCCCTTGCGTTTCAGGGTATCCAGCTGCTTTTCGAGCTGCTTTTGGGTTTGCTCCATTCGCTCGATGGCGGCGATCAGGTTTTCGTCAGTTACGGCCATGCGGGTGGACACGTCACGCAAAAGCTGCTGCGCGCGCTGGTAGTCAGCGAGGGCGGCAGCGCCGGTGATGGCTTCGATACGGCGGACTCCGGCGGCGGCGGATTGCTCGACCACGATTTTGAAAACGCCGATGTCGCCCGTGCGGGTGACGTGCGTGCCGCCGCACAGCTCCTTGCTGTAGAAACCGCGTGGGGCGGAGGCGTCCGGAATGGTTACGACACGGACGTTTTGCTCGGGGTAGCGGTCACCGAAAAACGCAAGGGCGCCAGAAGCGAGGGCATCGTCAATCGTGGTGACGTTGGTCTGAATTTCATTGTTGAGCAAAATTTCTTCGTTGACCTGTTGCTCAATGTCGCGCAATTCCGCGGGATCGATGGCCGCGAAGTGCGAGAAATCGAAACGCAGGCGTGAGGGTTCGACGAGCGAGCCGGCTTGTTTGACGTGCGTGCCTAGAATATTGCGCAGCGCGGCATGCATCAGGTGCGTGCCGGTGTGGTTGCGCTTGATGTGTTCGCGGCGGGCGGCGTCAGCTTCGCCTGCGATGAGGTCGCCTACGGCGAGCTTTTCTTTCGCCACGACGCGATGCGCGATCAGGCCGGAGACGGGGTAGTACGCGCCGCGCACTTCGCCCAGCTGCAGCGTGTGTTCGTTATTCCAGAGCGTGCCAATGTCTGAAACTTGTCCGCCGGACTCTGAGTAGAACACGGTGCGATCAAGGACAATTTCGCCTTCTGCGCCGGCGGGCAATTCGTTGACCAGGCCGTCTCTGGTGACGATGGCTTCGATGTGGCGATTTTTTGCGCTCGTGCTGAAATAAAAATCCGGCTCGGTTTTAAATCGTTCGGCGAGCTTGGCGTAGATGGGATTCGCGACGTCTTTGTTGCCGCCCTTCCAGGATGCGCGTGCGCGCGTGCGCTGCTCGTGCATGGCGCGTTGAAAACCATCTTCGTCGAATGTCAATTTCAAATCGCGAACGGCGTCGGTGATGAAATCGAGAGGAAGGCCGTATGTGTCGTACAGTTTGAATGCCTTGCTGCCTTCGTAGGTCGAGGTCGTTGTTCCCAGGTCGTCGTCCAGTTTTTTTAGGCCGATGGCGAGTGTGCGAGCAAACCGTGTTTCTTCCGACTGAACAATTTTCGAGACTCTTTCAATTGAATCGTCGAGTTCGGGATACGCTCCGCGCATCTCGGCGTGAACTGTTCGCGTCATTTCGGACATGAATGGCTCATTTGCGCCGTGCAGACGCCCGTGGCGAATCCCTCGACGGATAATCTTTCGCAGAACGTAGCCGCGGCCTTCGTTCGAGGGCACGACTCCATCCGAAATTAGAAACGTAGAAGCGCGCGCGTGGTCGGCAATGATCCGCAGGGAAGCGTCGCTTTGCGCGGATGCTCCCGGGCGAATTCCTATGAGTTCACCGGCGCGCTGAATGAGCGGCACAAAAAGATCGGTATCGAAATTGCTGATCTTGCCTTGCAGGACAGCGGCGAGGCGCTCGAGGCCCGCGCCGGTGTCGATGGAAGGCTTGGGCAAGGGCTCGACCGTGCCCGAAGCGTCGCGATTAAATTGCATGAAAACGAGGTTCCAAATTTCTACGTAGCGGCCGCATTCGCAACCGAATTTGCAATCGGTGTGCCCTTTGTCCGATGCTGCGGGGCCCATATCGTAATGAATTTCGCTGCACGGGCCGCACGGGCCAGTGTCTCCCATGGCCCAGAAATTTTCTTTTAGGCCGGGAACGGGAACCACGCTATTGCGCGGCGCGCCGACACTGATCCACAGGTCGCGCGCTTCCTCGTCGACGCCCAGAACTTTTCCCGGAGCTACTTCCGCGCCGCCAAACACGGTGAAGGTAAGTTTCTCTACCGGAATGCCAAACCAATTGGGCGACGTAATCAATTCCCAGGCGTAGGCGATGGCGTCTTTTTTAAAATAATCGCCGAAAGAAAAATTGCCGAGCATTTCAAAAAAAGTGTGGTGACGGTTGGTGAAACCAACGTTTTCGAGGTCATTGTGCTTGCCGCCGGCGCGGACGCATTTCTGGGACGTGGTGGCGCGCGTGTAATCGCGCTGCTCCAGGCCGAGGAAAACGTCTTTAAATTGGTTCATGCCGGCGTTTGTAAAAAGTAGCGTAGGGTCATTCATCGGGACGAGGGACGAGCTGCGCACGATGCGATGGCCGCGCTCGGCGAAGAATTTCAGGAACGTGCTGCGAATGTCGTTACCGCTTGGCAAGATTGCCCCTGTGATTCGTGATTTGTGAATCGTAATTCGTGACTCGAAATTCGTGACCGGTGATTGGCGACTGGTGACCCGTCAACATGGTCACGCTACCTTCCATTTTTGACGCAGTCCTGTCAGGAAACCGATCCAATCCAGCAAAACATTATGGCAGACGGGGGACATGGTCGCAACGCGGGCTATCTGGATTGGATTGGCTAAGTGGTCGGAAAAATATCGGAAAGAGCTTCAACAGAGAGGGCATAGAGAAATGCGGAGAGACACGGAGAGACACAGAGAGAGCGGGGAGAGAGAAAAAGTAGTCGAGGGATGAAATGAGAACAGGCAGACCAATCGCATTCCTTCAAAAGGTTTTCCATCGACGTGAGTTTGGTTTGCTTTTCTCAATGCTGTGCTTTTCTCAACGATTTTCACTATGCCCTCTGTGTTAAAGATTTTAAGGTTTGGAATTGGGCTACCGCTCCGTCTGATAAAAATCCTGTGAAACCGCTTGTTTGTGATGTCTGTCACCATTTATCCTACATGACAAATTCGCGTGGATGACGTAGAACTCACAGATGCGATGAATCCGTTTATTGAGTTTGACTGTTTTGCCGCGCGATATTATCTTCGTTTTTCTACGGTCTATGGGCCTCTCGGGAAATACTTCAGGAGAAGGGTTGATGGATTTGAAATGCGCCAATCCGATTTGCAATTCCGAATATGAATATGGGCATGGACGATTGCTTCGCGTGCAGCAGGCCCTTGCACAAGAAAAGCAGCCGACCCACTGGCATGGAGTGAAACACTTTTGGCTCTGCTCGCGGTGCAAAGAAAAATTTACGATTGAATTTCAAAAGGGGACGGGCGTGCTGCTCGCTGAGAAATTAGAAGAAGGCGCCGACACGCAACCCACCTACACTTTGCTGCAATCTGAAATGCCTTCCAAACAGGATGCTAAACCGTTGCTACCTCGTCTGACGAGATCCAGGGCGCGGCTAAGAAAGCAAGCTGGCGAATTGTCTCCGGCGGTCGCGAGCGCGGCGGATGTTGTTGAAACTCGGAAAAAGGAAAAGAGGGGAAAATCTCTATGACAGAAGAAATCGGGACGATGGCGGGCGCCATCTGGCACACGCTGGAATCGAATGGTGAAATGACATTGACGAAACTGAAAAAAGAATTGAAAGCCGCGTCACCACTGTTTGATTGGGCGATTGGCTGGCTGGCGCGGGAAGATAAAATCATGCTGACCACGGAAAAACGAACGACGCGCGTCTGCCTGAAAGGGTGGCATACGCAAAGCATGCACGCCGCTTAAGCAAGTTCGTTGGACCGTTCCTCGATTACGAACTTCTGCTAAACAAATGGCATTTGTATGCGCAATTTGTGAATGTTTCTTCTGCTTTCAAGTCTCACGAATAACCTTCCCCGGAATGTTATCCCCCTGGCCAACTTCCAGAAATATTTTTTAAGTGCGGGTCGCAGTTGCGGGCATCCCAAAATTGAGTGTGTGCATCTTTACGCGCAGATGTCGGATAGATTATCTCTACTATTATATTAAATCAGCGATACGGGATGAATGGGAGGATGTTGATATGAATTCAAGAGCGGCGAAAAGTATCGTCGCGCTCTGCATTTTCAGTCTGCTCTCTGTGAATTCGATTTCGGTCTTCGCGCAGGAGGCAAGCGCCCCGTTGTCGGGAGTCATCACCGCTGCCACAGCAGCACCTGTCGCCAACGCAAAAGTTGCCGCGAAGAATTTATCGACTGGCGAATCAAAAGAAACACAGACCGATTCTTCAGGCCACTATTCCTTGCCAAACTTACCGCCGGGGGAATATGAGGTTTCTGTAACGGCGCCGGAATACAGCACGAATACGTTGAAGGTAACGATCTCTGCCGCTGGACCGAATAGTGCGAATGTAACGCTGGCAGGAGCGCTCTCGCTTTCGGACCTCGGTTTCTCATCGGATCAGTCGCAAGGTACGACGGCTGATCAGGCCCGGCTCAACAAGCGATCGCACATGCTGATGTTGCACCAGCGCATCGGCCTGATTGCCGCCATTCCGATGATTGCAACTGTTGCGACTTCGTTTGGAGCGGGCGGCCGCAGCACCAGCACAAGCGATCGCTACTTGCATTTGGCTCTTGGCTCAGCGACGGGAGATTTATATTTCATGAGTGCCTACTTCGCGATTCGCGCTCCGTCGATTCCGGGGACGCAACGGCGCGGACAAATCCGCGTGCACAGGGCACTGGCGTGGATTCATGGGCCGGGAATGATTCTCACACCCATCCTGGGAGCCATGGCCTTTGACCAGAAAAGCAAAGGGGAAAAAGTCCATGGCATTGCCAGTGCGCACGGGGCGGTGGCCATCGTAACCGCGGCGGCCTATGGCGCGGCCATCGCATCTGTTTCATTCAAATTCTAAAGATAATAATTGAGTTGGGCCAAGGATGAATTGTGATTAAAAAATTTATGTTTGTGTTTTTGATTCTGGCGTTGCCCGGGCTGGCCGCCGCGGACAGTCAATGGGTCCTCGTGGAATCCACGCTGACCTACCATGTATCTCATCCGCTGCACCAGAGCGAGGGCGTCAGCCACGCGGCGAAGGGGAAGGGCGTTTGCCGCGGCGGGCAA
>Ga0210386_10003012_pt1 | contig 14184 bp, 13 predicted proteins | sample IncBWH32OmetaG_FD_160091 | JGI IMG/M metagenome (GOLD analysis project Ga0210386, IMG submission 160091) | Forest soil microbial communities from Barre Woods Harvard Forest LTER site, Petersham, Massachusetts, United States - Inc-BW-H-32-O ... | reverse complement strand
TTCCTGCGCAGTAATCCGCCCGAAGGCCTCTGCATAGTCGAGTTTCCCCGCCGCCCCAAATGCCATGGCATGCGGAAATATCGTGGGCCCATTCAAGCGCATGCTCAAGCCCCGCTCGAAGTCGGCGGCAAACAGCAGGGGCAGTTTCGATTCCTGCTGCAGATGATTCAGCACCATCGTCGCTTCATACGGCTCGCTCTTGATGAGGAACGCGCCATCCGTCGGAACCGTCATCGCAAACCCGCCCACGTGGTACTTGTTGATGACGTCCCGAAGCTGCGCATACGCATCACTGTCATTATTCAGAAACTGCGCCCGCACCCACACCATGAACAGCTGCCCGACTTTCTCTTCAGTCGACAGCTTGCGCAAAGTTTTCTCCGCCCATTTCTCCCCATCGCGGTCAAGATGAATAGGCCCGGGCTTCTGGAAGTGCTCTTTGGCAAACAAGGAAGGCATTATCAGCAACGTAAGAAGAAGTGAAATGACAGAGCGCATACCCGAGACGATAGCACGGCGGTCCGCGTAGGCCCAGACGCCGGGGTCCCCATCAAGCCTGTTCTTGGCTTGATGGGGTGGAGATGCCCTCGTCTGGGCAGCCGGGCAAAGCCCGGCTTGATTTTCTTTCGGCCAAGATGAGCTAAATACTTCAACACCGGGTGCCCCACCCTAACCTCGCGTTCTGTGCGAGGTTAGGATGGGATTTTCGAAGACCAATACTCCAGGACACGTTGACGTCTGTGAGTCACAAAACGCGCCTCGAAAAGCGCTAGAAGTTAGTCGAGTCCCAACTTCCCAGTCTCAAAGCCCATTGAAGCCCCGAGCACGCGAAAACAATTGCGGGATTTGCTAGAGCCTAGAGCCTAAAGCCTCTCTCGAATAGCCTCTCCCGCCTTCTCCCGAACCCCCGCCTCCTCCCCGAACCCCGCCAGCCAAACCACCTCCGGCTCTCGCCGAAACCAGGTCAGCTGCCGCTTGGCATAGTTGCGATGCGCCTGCTGTGCCGCCCGAATCGCCGCCTCCCGGCTGACTTCCCCGCGCAGCAACTGCACAGCCTGCTTGTAGCCGAGCGAGCCAAGCGGCCGAGCCTCCTCCCCATACTTCTCCAGCAACCCCCGAGTCTCTTCTACCAAACCGTTCTCAAACATCCTGCAGGCCCGCTCGTTGATGCGCGCGTAAAGCGCATCCCGATCCGGATTCAACCCGAGCCGCAAAACGCGAAAGCCCGTGAGCGCCTCCCGTCCCTGCTTCCACATCTCGGTCATCTGCCGCCGCGCCGCCACGCAAACTTCGATCGCCCGAATCAACTTTGGCGTGTCATTCGCATGGATTTTCCCCGCAGCCTCCGCATCCAGACGCCGCAGGATCCGGTGCAGATAAACCGCCCCCCTTCGCTCCACTGCTTCCCGTAATCGAGCGCGCAATTCCTCCGACCGCTGCGGACCCGGAAATAACCCCTCCAGCAGCGCACGCAGGTAAAGGCCGGTCCCGCCGACAACAATCGGCAGGTGGCCGCGAGCCTTAATGTCATTCAGAATTTGTCGTCCCTGGCGCGCATACTCCCCAGCCGTTATATAGGAGTCGGGCGCGACGATGTCGAACAGATGATGCGGGACGCGCGCTCGCTCTTCCGCGCTCGGCTTGGCCGTGCCGATCTCGAACTCCTGGTACATCGCGACCGAATCGCAGTTGACGATCTCTCCCTGAAACCGTTCCGCGAGTTCGAGCGAAAGCGCAGTCTTGCCGCTGGCGGTGGGACCCAGAATCGCAACCAGCAGCGGATCACCCGTCAGCGCAAACTCCAATGCAGCGCGTACCAGTAGCGCGCCAGCGTGATGGTCAGCAGCGTCGCCGCGATGATCAGCAAACCTGTGGTTTCGAGGGCGTACACGTGATGGCGAGTATGGTGCTCAGAGGGCGGCTTGTTCTCGATGGGGGAGATCACGCGCACATTGTAGCGCTGGATTGCTTCAATCGGAACAAGGGGAATTCATTTCCGAAATCCCCCTCCACGACCACAGAGACACAGAGCCACAAAGAAAACCAACCCAATTTCTTCTCTGTGTCTCTGTGACTCGGTGGTGCGCTTCGAATTGCCCATTCGGCGCTCGACTCATGGCCTAACCCAGGCGTCCCGCGATGTTAAACTACCGCGTCGTTGTCATGCCTATGCCGGAAGCAAGCCCGCGCAAAGCCGTGCGTTTTGGGGCCTTTGAGGTGGACCTCGTCTCCGGCGAACTGCGCAAGAACGGTACGCGCATCCGCCTCCAGGAGCAGCCCTTCCGAGTCCTTGCCATGTTGCTCGAGCGTCCCGGCGAAATGGTGGCGCGCGAAGACCTGCACAGCAAACTCTGGCCGGACGACACCTTCGTCGATTTCGACCACGGCCTCAACACCGCCGTAAACAAGTTGCGCGAAGCCCTCGGCGACGCCGCCGCCAACCCCCGTTTTGTGCAGACCGTAGCCCGCCGCGGCTACCGCTTCATAGCTCCCGTGCAGGTGAATGGCAACCCCGCTGCTCCGGCAGCCGTGGACACACCTGCACCGCTTCACCCCGAGGCCGCCCCGCCAAGTCCCATCGACCTCCACCCCGAACTCGAAATCCCCATTCCCCGCCGAGGCCTGACCCGCGGACTCTTCATCCTTATCCAGATCATGTACCTCATCTTCTATCTCGCAGCCCTGTTCCGCTGGCTGGAGGTTCACCGCATCGCTGACTCCTTCCTGCCCGGTTGGGGAGCCACCGCCATCGTCACGGCGGTGCTCGTGACCGCCGGCATCGGAATTCCCCTCCGCTGTTACCTGATTTCCGGCGTCGCCTTCGATCACCTGCGCTTAGGAGAGAAGTTTCAGCGCATCTACCCCGCGATCCTGGTCATCGATGAACTCTGGGCCGTCGCCCCCTTCCTCTTGGCCGAAAAGATAGGCTTCGGAGCCGCCTTCGCCGCGACCGCCGGATTGCTGTATCTGCCCTTTTCCGAACGAAGCCTCATTCGCATGGCCTATCGGAACTAGCAGGTGGAGGGACGGGCGTCTCGCCCGTCCAAGCAGGCTGGGTGAAACTCCAACGCCCTCGACTTACCGCCCCGAAGCTCTTTTTGAAGCAGCGACCCATCGGAACTCGCGAAAATTCCCGGAACCTCCCGCCACCCACCCACGTATCTACCCAGGGACGCGTCCCACGTTTGCCTGCTCGCGTCCCAGGAGTCATCCTCATGCGGCGTTTACTTTGGATTGCGATCGGTCTCTGCCTCTCCATCTCCCTGACCCAGGGAGCCCAAGCCGAAGAATGGACGAAGTCCTTCAACATCACCGGCAGGGCCGAATTGCGCGTGGACACCTCCGACGCCCAAATTCACGTCGAAACCTGGGACGAAAAGAAAATCGAAGCCCACATCACCTCCAGCAAATGGGGTTTCGGACAAGGCGGCATCCAGGTCCATGATCGTCAGACCGGCGATTCCGTCGAACTCGAAGTGCGCTTCCCGCATGGCTTTCCCATCATGAGCATCGGAGACCGCCGCACTGTAATCGAAATCCGCATGCCTCGCGAAGGCAAAGTGCGCCTGCACACCGGCGACGGCGAGATCCGCCTGCGCGATCTGAAAGGTGAAATGGAGTTGGAGAGTGGCGACGGACGCCTCGAAATCGAAGGTGTCGATGGCACCCTCCGGGCCCATTCCGGCGACGGACGAGTGCTGGCCAAAGGCCGCTTCGATCATCTCGATATCAGCACCAGCGACGGTCGCATTGAAGCCGAAGCCCTCCCCGGCTCCGCCATTGGTCAAGGTTGGAGCCTGACCACCGGGGACGGAAGCGTCACGCTGAATGTTCCGGAAAAATTTACCGCCGACCTTCTGATTCACACCGGCGACGGCCACATCACGCTCGATGTGCCCATCACCGTCGAAGGCAAATACGAAACACGCAACATCCACGGAAAGCTGAACGGAGGCGGAGGCCTACTCAACATCCACACCGGAGACGGCTCCATCCGCCTCGGCAAATCCTGACACACGCGTAGGGGCACACCCCTCGTCTACCCATGTTCGCGTAGGGGCAGACGCCCTCGTCTGCCCAGCCGAGCGATAGCTCGGCCTCTGCATCATCGCCAGGCGATGCTCCTCCTCAATCCCTCATAGAGTCGCCCTGTTTGAGCACGGGTCGCACGATCTCGAGAAATACTTCTGCCGCCGGATTCTCAATATCGGCTCTCCTGCCAATGTCGATCGAACTCCAGTGCCGGGAGCGCAACTTTCGATAGGTGACCCCCGGCATCATCAATTTGCCAACGCATGCGGGGGCTAACGAGACTCCCAATCCGGCGGCAACCAACCGTAGCAGCGTCGGCCACTGGGGAGCATCCTGCACGATGTTTGGCCGAAACCCGGCCGCCTCACAACAAGCCACCGTCCGGTCAAAGGCAAGATTCCCCATCTTACGGGCAAACAGAACAAACGGTTCGTCTTTGAGATCAATTGGAGAGAGCAACTTTTTCCTGGCCAGTTTATGGAACGAAGGGAGCACTGCGATATATGGTTCGCGCAGAATAGATTCCAGCACGAGCCCGTCGCGCGGCTCGCCGTCGCGCAGAAATCCAATCTCCAGGGTTCCGTCCAGCAGAGCGGGGATCTGCTCGGCCGTCACAAGTTCTCGCAATCGCAGCTCGATACTCGGACGCCTCCTCCGATAGGATTCGATTGCTTTGGGCAGCGACGTGAACATTACCGAGCCGCTGAATCCAACATTCAGGATGCCCTCTTTGCCCGCTCCCAATCGCCGCGTCATCTCCACGTCATCCTGCAATGTCGTGAGAATATTCGCGGCCCGCTGCGCGAAGAACTGGCCGACGCTCGTGAGCTTGACTCCGCGGGTTGTCCGGTCGAATAACGCGTATCCAAGCGTGCGCTCGAGATTTTTGATTTGCTGGCTAAGCGGCGGCTGCGCCATGCCCAGCTTTCCGGCTGCTTTGCCGAAATGCAACGTTTCGGCAACCGCAAGAAAGTAACGCAAGTGTCTGATTTCGATTTCTCGATTCATATGCGTATCGTCTTAATATAAATCATTAAGATATTGGACATATGGCCAGTTTTCCACGTATGTTTGCCGGAGAGACAGCGGCAGCACCAATTTCCAGGAGGATTTCAAAATGTCTCTGCAGGAGAAACCGCGCACCGATATTTCTGAAGTGACCATCCGCGAATTCCAGCCCGGCGATGAGATTTGCTTTCAGGCGCTGAACCAGGAATGGATCGAGCGCTATTTCCGCATAGAACCGAAGGAAGCGGTCATTCTTGCCGATCCCAAAGGTACGATCCTGGATTCAGGTGGCAAGATATTTTTTGCAGTCCTAGATGACCGGTGTGTGGGCTGCTGTGCGCTTCGCCGTATGAATGACACCGAATTCGAAGTCGCCAAAATGGCGGTGACGTCCGCTTGCCAGGGGGCTGGCATTGGACGCAAGTTGCTTCACGCTGTCATCGACGCTGGCCGGGCCAGCGGCGCGCGAAGACTCTACCTGGAAACCAACCACATACTTAAACCTGCGATCCGGCTGTATGAATCGGTAGGATTTCGGCACCTCGCTCCAGACAAAATAATCCCTTCCCAATACGCAAGGGCCGATGTCTACATGGAATTGTTTCTCAGTTAACCTGCGCGTAGGGGCAGGCGCCTCGTCTGCCCAGCCGAGCGACAGCTCGGCTTCATATCTCATTAGTGTGGCAACGCTTCTCAAAAAAAAGCCCGGCACCCGGCCGGACCTCCATCCCATTGCTCCTGCACGCCGCCCCTACACACCCCACAAATAATCTTCCTGCTCCCCATGATGATCCGACACCGAATGCATCGTGATCTCCAACGGATGACGCTCCAAAGGCGCCGCCACATGGTAGCTTTGCCCCCCGCCCGCCGCCATGATCGCCGCCGGCGGAATCGCCTCCACATGCGCCGGAGGTATGCGCTGCAACACCGGCCGCGACTCCCGGATCAATTCCAGCAAATGATGATCCTCCACGTGTTTGATCTGATCCGCGAGTACTACAAACCTCCGGTACACTTCATCCAATTCGCGCCGGTCGAACTGATATCCCAATTGCTCGCAGCGCAGGCTCAGCGCGTGCCGCCCAGAATGTTTGCCCAGCACCAGCCGTGAATCGGGAACACCCACTGACTGCGGTGTCATGATTTCGTACGTCAGAGGATTCTTCAGTACCCCATCCTGGTGAATGCCCGCCTCATGGGCGAAAGCATTGCGCCCGATGATGGCCTTGTTCGGCTGCACCGGCACGCCCGTAATCTCGCTCAGCACCTGGCTCGCCGGATACAGTTGCTCGCTGACCACCGCCGTCTCATACGCATACCGGTCCGGCCGTACCCGCGTCGCCATGACAATCTCTCCCAGCGAGCATTCCCCGCGCGTTCCCCAATGCCATTGATCGTGCATTCCACCTGGCGAGCACCCGCCGCCAGCGCAGCCAAGGTATTCGCCACTGCCAGTCCCAGATCATTGTGGCAATGCACAGAGATCGTAATGTTCTCGATTCCCCGTACCCGCTCGCGCAGCATCTGGATGATCTCCGCGAACTCGGCCGGCATCGTATAGCCCACCGTATCGGGAATGTTCACCGTGGTCGCGCCCGCATCGATCACCGCCTGCACCACTTCGCACAGGAAATCCCGGTCCGTCCGCGTAGCATCCTCTGGAGAGAACTCCACGTCCTGGCAGAACGACTTCGCCAGCCGCACGCTCTCCCGCGCCTGCTCCAGGCACTGCGCCCGCGAAATGCGCAATTTGTATTTCAGGTGAATATCCGAAGTCGCGAGGAACACATGAATCCGGGGACGAGCCGCCCCTTTCAGCGCCTGCCACGCGCGCTCAATGTCCGGAGCACATGCCCGCGCCAAACCGGCAATGACCGGCCGCCGTACCGCCGCCGCAATGGCCTGCACCGCCTCGAAGTCGCCATCAGAGGCAATCGGGAACCCGGCTTCAATCACGTCCACACCCAGCCGGTCGAGCTGACGGGCCATGCGCAACTTCTCCTGCACATTCATGCTGCAACCCGGCGACTGCTCCCCATCCCGCAAAGTGGTGTCGAAAACCGTGATCCGTGCTCGCTCCATAACCCGATGTCCTCCTGGAGGTACCCCGTCATGGTAGGTGGACACACCCCCAAAGCAAAGCTTATAATCCTTCAATTAACATTAGATATTCTTTCATCAGCAAGCTGCACTAATGGCAATGCAACTTTTGCTAATAGGGTCACGTAGGGGCAGACGCCCCGTCTGCCCAGGCGAGCGAAGCTCGCCTTCTTGATTCCGCCCGGCCGCGCTTAACATGGCCGGCGAAATTTAGGCCCGGCGCGTGAGCGCCGGGAAGAGCCGAAAAAGAGAACGAGCCCCGGAGGGGCGACACCGCCACAAACCCATGGAACTCTCGCAACTGGAAGTCTTCCTCACTGTCGCCCGGGAGCGCCGCTTCTCGCGCGCCGCCGAAAAACTTTTTCGCACCCAATCCGCTGTGAGCCAAACCATCCGCAAACTCGAGGACGAACTTGGCGAACCGCTCTTCGACCGCTCCTCCCGCGAGGGCGTGCTCACCGACGCCGGCCAGACCCTGAAGGAATACGCCGAAAAACTTGTCAACCTCCGCGCCGACGCCCAGGAGGCTCTGGTCGAGCTACGCCAACTGCAGAAAGGCAAGCTGGCCATCGCTGCCAACGAATTCACCGCGCTCTACCTGCTCCCGGTGCTCACCGAGTTCCGCCGCCTCCATCCCATGATTAAGGTCACAGTGCAGCGCTCGCTCGGCAGCCACATCCCCGACGACCTGCTGCGTCACACCGTCGAGATGGGCGTCCTCACCTACGACCCGCAGGATCCGCGCCTGCGCTCCATCGTCGTCTACCAGGATGAGTTGACTTTCGTGGTTCCCCCCACCCACCCTCTGGCTTCCGGAAAACAGATCAGCATCCGTCAGCTGGGCGCCGAGGTCTTCGTCGCCCACATCGTCACCTCGCCTTACCGCGAAAAAGTGATCGAAGCCTTCCGCCGGTACAAGACACCCCTGCACATGGACGTAGAACTTCCCACCCTGCAGGCCATCACGCGCTTCGTCTCTATGGGAAATGGTGTGGCGCTCGTACCCGAAATCAGTGTGCAGAGTGAACTCGCCCGCGGCGAACTGGTGAGAATTCCAGTGCGCGAACTCAGCTTCCACCGAAAGCTGCGCCTGATTTACCGCAAAGAAGCCAGCCTGTCCCACGCCGGACGCGCCTTCCTCCAGGTAGCCGAATCCATCGCGACCGAACGCCAGGGCCAGTACCGATTCCTGCGCGATCGCTAGCTGGCGAGCATCGACGCTCTTGTTGCGCCTCTTGCACTGTTTGATCGTGAGTATCCGATCGTAAGTAGTCGATCGTCACTGTTCGATCGTCTTGTCATTCCGACGCCGAAGGCGGAGGAATCTGCCACGCCGCGGTCCTGCGGGGCTTCTGAAGATCTAATTCACCGGAGCGCCGGGCATGCCCGCCCGTCGACGGGCGAGGACGCCCGTCGCTCCATTTAGAAGCATCCAGTGAGTCAGCAAGGAGGGAGCCCAGCCCCGTCGATCTTTGGATTTTCCCAACGACCGTTTTCAGCCTGCCCTGAGCGAAGCGAAGGGACCAACGACCGACGACTGTTCCTCCTAGATCATCGGCGCAAACTCATCCCCCGTCTCGATCGCGTCCTCCAGGCTGGGATACAGTTCAAACACCGAACTCAAATTCGTCAGTTCCAACAACTCCCGTACATGCGGCTGTGCGCCCGACAATTTCACGCTCTTGCCCTGCCCCTCGGCCGACATGTGCGCCAGCACCAGCTCTCCCAACCCGGCGCTGTCGAGGCTCTCGACGCCTTCGAAATCGAGGATCACTTCTCTGGTATCCTGCAAAGCTTCCCCCACCACGCGGGAAAGCGCGGCCGCCTCGTCGCGATACACGATGCGGCCCTCACAATGAATGATCATGACATTTCCTGAACGGCGCGTTTCCAGACTCAATTTCAACTTCGGCTCCTTGCTTCCTGCACGGTTCCTGCGCAGGGGAGAAACTTCGCAGGTATGGTTTAGATGTATCAGGCTTGCTGAAAGACCCACTGGTTAGACGTGGTAGCATCGCTGCGGGCATGTAAAAATCAAATAAATTCCTTTTTCTGGTCGCCCGCTCGAGAAGCATCCGCTTCATCAGGCAAAGTTTATAAACGCAGTTGCATCCAAAACTCTTTCACCAACAGTACCCCGGATGCGGGATGTAGACGTCAAGGAGGAGATTTGTGTTGAAGCGCGCTCTCATGCTGATGGTGATGGTTGGTATCAGCGGTCTCGCCGTCGCGCAGAATCCCAAGCTCACCATCTTCGCCGGATACTCCTATGGCAACACGAACTACGCTCCCGGCCCTCGCTCCAACCTCCACGGATGGGAAGCCTCCGTCGAAGGTTTCCGCTTCCGCCCATGGCTCACACTGGTTGCCGACGGAAGCGCCAACTATGGCTGGAACTCATTTCCGATTTCCTGCGTAACCGTTCCGGTGTGCACGCCCGCCATACCGAACGTGCGCGCCAAAGAGTACACCCTGCTCGGCGGCCCGCAGATTTCCATCCATCGCGGGAATCTTCGCCCCTTCGTTCACGTCTTGGGAGGCGCCACGCGCGTCAACCTCGCGACCCCGGGCTTCTTCGATTCAAGCACCAAGTGGACCGTAGCGGGCGGGGGCGGCGTGGACTACAAGTGGCGCGGTCCGTTCTCCATCCGCGTGCAAGCCGACTACCTGCGCACCAACCTCTTCAACCTGACCCAAAACATGCTGCGCGCTTCAACCGGGTTGGTACTGCGCTTCTAAATTGTCATCCCGAATTCCTGACACCTGACACCTGCTGTTCAATGCGCCCGCGCGGGCCGCTCTTCGCCTGGCCCCAACTCCGCCCAGTACTTGTGGTCGCGCAGGAAGAATTTTTCGTTCCACGAGTTCATCGCGGTCTCCAAGAAGAGTCTCGCCACACGGAAATGCCCCATCTTCTGAAAGCGTCGATTGGTGGTGTACACTCCTCCGCGGACAATTCCAAACTTGCTGCGCGCAACTTGCTTGCTCAACAAATAGTCTTCGGCGAACTGTGCCCGTTCGTTGAACCCGCCCAATTCCTGAAATTTTTTTCGATCGAACAGCATGAACATGCCGGTGGCGAACGGCTTGTGCAGACGCGACAGGTACTGGAAGCAGTCGTTGCACGCGTACAGCGTCTTGTCGGACCAGGTGCCCTCGCGGCAAACAATGTTGGTGGTCACGCAGTGCAACTGCTTCTGCTGTGCCAACTCGACCGCACGGCGAATCACTGACGGGTGCGCCATCTCGATATCGGCGTCGAGAAAAAGCACGTACGGCGTGTCGGCAAGCGCGGCCCCGCGATTGCGCCCGACCGCCGGCATGCCGCCGCCGATCACGCTCACGTTCAACCGGTCCCGGAAGGCCAGCGCGATTTCGGGCGTGCCGTCGGTGGAGTTGGCATCAGCGACCAACACCCTCGTACTCGGCATCTTCGAATAGTCCTGCGTCGCCAGCGAAAGCATCAAGCTCGGAATCAGTCTCGCCTCGTTCTTCGCTGGAATCACGATCGTCAGTTCGTTCGCTGTATTCATGGATGCGTACCCCCTCGTCGGCAATGGTGATGTAGGTCGGGCGCGAGTCGATCCACCCGCCTGAGTTGTAGTAGTGAATGCCGTCCCGTTCAGCTTGCATCGCGTCGTGAGTATGTCCACAGAAAATGCGGTCGGCTCCACGCAAGCGCGCGTGCGCGATCGCGCCCGCCGCAACCTTGGCTGACATGCGCAGCCAGCGCGTGTTCAGCCGGTCGATCAGCCGGGCCAGTGGCTTGTCTTTCAAATCCAGTTTCTGCAGCAGCAGATAGAAGCGCGTGCCCAGATTGCTCAGCGGGACACTGTTCACAGCGAAGCCATCGAACTGGTGTCCGTGGATGGCGAGGTGGCGCAGGCCCGCATAAGTCCAGGCGTATTCCTGAAACACGCGCACACCTACCAGGTGCGACATGACATTAGTGAGGCCGAGGTCATGGTTGCCTTCGACCCACACGACTTCGACCTTGCGCTTGGGATTCGAGAGCTTGCGAATCGCGCTCAGGAATTTCCAATGTTCTTTTTTAAGACGTCCGAAATTGAGGTCAGCAAAAATGTCGCCCAGCAGGATCAAGCGTCGGAAGGAATTTTCTTTCAGCATGCGCGTGGCCGCGCGTGCGCGGCTGACCTCCGCGCCCAGGTGGACGTCCGACAGTATCAGCGTGTCGTAGACGGCTGCGTCCATACCACGGTTATAGCGAAGGCATGTTACAGGGCGATGAAATGTGCACTAAAAAGAGTGCAAGGGTAACCCGGTTGTAATCTTCCCAAAATGTTCCACGTGGAACATTTGTGCTTTTCTGGGCTGCCTCGACATTAGCTATTAGCTAATACATTATTGGGAAAACCTTTCGCTGCTGATGCTTACGAGATTTCCAAGCTGCGGCCTTGTACAGGCTTTCACTCCGGTTGGACGCTGACCACGGTGAAAATTTCCTAAGGCCGCGAGCGCCGCCAACATGCGCGGGGTGCTTCGACTTCGTTCGGCTGGCGCCTCACTTCGCTCAGCATGACAAGTTTGAGTATGAACTAGATCCTTAAGTTTTTGAGTATGCAATGGATCCTTGAGTTTTTGAGTATGAACTGGATCCTTGCGTATGAACTGGATCCTAATGACCCGGTAGAGTGCCGATGGGCTGGCCGGGTGCTTTCAGAGGCAGCGCGGCCGAGGCGGAATGCGCGAGGCCGGCCAGTTTCTCTTTCTCTACGCTTGGTACCGACGCTTTCTGAATGTGGACGGGCAGGTGACCGGAGAGCGGGATCTCTCCGAACAGAGCGCGGGCCGCGCTGACCTCGGAGACAGTCGCGTTCGAGAATGTGCAGATGTAGTTTTGGATGGTTGGAAAATCTTCCGTCAAGTAAGGCGTGCCCATGGCGAGCACGGCGGTTTTCTCAGCGGCCCGGTCGAGGATTGTGGCCAGCAGCTTCGCGGTCGAGTCCGGCAGAGAGGCGGAATTTTTCTGACCTCGCGCCACGGTTCTTGTGCGGGCAAAGGAAGGCACGACATACACGGCCACGACGACCTCCCGCGCCAGATCAACCGCATGCAAGACGGTATCGGAGAGCGAGACTGCGACGCGAGGATCCACATAAATGACGGCGGCGTCAGGCACGCGCCTGCGGACTTCGCGCTCCAAAACGCGTCCGTCTTCGGCATGGCGGTGATCACACAGAATCACGAGCACAGTGCGGGCAGTCGGCCTGACCCGCTGATACAGGATCAGCGTATTCTGGTCGGACGGCGTCTGGCGCAGCGGCAAGAGCTTGCCGTTGTCGCGGACCAGGGTGATGGAATCGTCGGAGATGCGCTGGCCTTCCGCCATATTCGCCGGGCTGCCGACCAGCCTGGGGATGGCGGTGATGTCGACCAGACGCTCTTTCTGAAGTGCCAACGAGCCCTTCGCGCGCAGGATTTTCAGAACCGAAGCATCCAGCCGTTGGGAAGATATTTCTCCACTGCGGACCGCCTCGATCATGGCGCGATAGCTGGCATCCAGGTCCGCGGGCATGGTCAGCACATCGTTGCCGGCCTTAAACGCATCCACAGCAGCGCGCCCAACTTTCCCAACATATTGGGCGTTGAGGCCGGCCATGTCGAGCGCATCGGTGACCACCATTCCCTGAAAGCCGAGCCGGTGCTTGAGCAGGTCCGTGATAATGGCGGGCGAAGTCGTGGCCACGTGGTTGAGATCGGCATCGAGGGCGGGCACGCGGACATGCGCGGTCATGACGGCGTCGACGCCCGCGGCGATCGCTTTACGGAAAGGAGGCAGATCGACGGCGCTCAAGCGATTCCAGTCCTCGTCCACCATGGGGACACCCACGTGCGAGTCAATGGCAGTATTGCCATGTCCGGGAAAGTGCTTGGCGGTGGTGAGCATGCCGTTCGCCCGGGCGCCGCGAATGTAGGCCGCGACCAGATCCCCAACCTTCAGCGGGTTCTCGCCGAAGGCGCGCGTGCCGATGATCGGGTTCAGAGAATTGGTATTCACATCGGCGACCGGAAACAGATTCCAATGCACGCCCAGCGCGCGGCTTTCCTGGGCGGTGATGCGGCCGAAGGCTTCGGCATAGGCAAGATTGCCGGCGGCGCCGAATGCCATGGCGTGCGGAAAGACGGTGGTCCCGAACAAGCGGGCAGGCAGGACGCCACGCTCAAAGTCTCCGGCAACCAGCAAAGGCAGTTTGGATTCGAGTTGCAGCTGGTTCAGCAAACGGACGGTTTCGTAGCGATCGTTGCCGTTAAGAAAATGGCCTTCCGCGGGTATCGACATGGCAAGCGAACCCACATGGTATTTATGGATGTTATTGCGCAGCAGCAGGTATTCGGGACTGCCCGCCGCGAGCAATTCCGCCCGCATGCGCACCATAAACAGCTGGCCGACTTTTTCTTCGAGCGAGAGAGAGTGGAGCGTGCTCTCGGCCCAGCGGTCGCATTCGGTGAGGAAATGCGGAGTTGGAGCCGGATCGGGAGGTGGATCAGGGGATGCCGCGGGAGATCGTCCGCGCGTGAGAGCGACGGAGCCCAGCAGTGTAAACAACACGAACAGGGGGAGGGGGTTCCGGGACATCGAGCATGAGAATACAGCGGAAGTGGTGAGAAACCATCCACAGATTTGGAAGCGATTTCCAATCGAAAGGCCATGTACCGTGGAACAACGGCCAATCGGGCAGGTGTGACTGTGCAGATCGTGTGGAAAAACGGGGTGATTGGTTTGGTGCGCGGGAGTATTCGGAAGCGTTCTGGAGAGCGCTCTTGCGTTATGGATCGGCAGGGAGGAGAGGTGATGGAAAAGTCTGACCGGTCGCCAGTGGCTGGCTGTGGCTGGATGAGCGAATCGCCGGCAGCATCGCTCGCCCACTCAATCGCAAAAAGCGCGCGATTGAATGGGGCACCTGTGCTCTTTCAAGACGTTGTCCATTCGATCGGAACCAGAGAAGCTGATTGTGACGAGCAATCCAGTTTCCGAGGACAGATCGAATGGACATCCACCAGAATGCCCGACTCACTCTG
>Ga0210386_10003011_pt1 | contig 14190 bp, 12 predicted proteins | sample IncBWH32OmetaG_FD_160091 | JGI IMG/M metagenome (GOLD analysis project Ga0210386, IMG submission 160091) | Forest soil microbial communities from Barre Woods Harvard Forest LTER site, Petersham, Massachusetts, United States - Inc-BW-H-32-O ... | reverse complement strand
GTCGCCTCTTCAATCCGCGTAAGCTTGGTAGCGCCAACGATCCAAGCTCGGAAGAGAGGAGCCGACAATGAGACCTAATCAGTTTCGTGAGTAAGGGCAGCCGAATCAACGTGAATTTTGCGGATTTATGGAGCGGGCGATGGGAATCGAACCCACGTCTAGAGCTTGGGAAGCTCCTATTCTACCATTGAACTACGCCCGCACTAGGGTAACGCTACCAAAGTGTCTGAAGTCTTGCAAGAATTCAATGCGCCGAATTTCATGCTAGAGTGTCGCCTTGTGTTTTCATGGGCCGAAGTTGCATGCGGAAAAAGATGAATTCTGAATCCGCATGTTGAAACTGGCCTTGGGGGAGGATGTTTTGGCGTACCGGGATTTGCGCGCGTTTATTTCCAAGCTGGAGAAAGAAGGCGAGCTCAAGCGCATTAAGGAAGAAGTGGATCCGGCGCTGGAAATTACGGAGATCACCGATCGCGTAACGCGCGCCGGCGGCCCCGCGCTGCTGTTTGAAAAGCCGAAGGGCTCGAAGATGCCACTGCTCATCAATATGCTGGGCAGCGAACGGCGCGTGAATCTGGCGCTGGAAGTATTTAATGTTGATGAAGTTGCGGCGCGCATTCGCGGATTTCTGGACATGCAATCGCCGGCAGGCTTGTTCGACAAAATTAAAATGTTGCCGAAGCTTGCCGAGCTCGGTTCTTTTTTTCCGAAGACCGTGAAGACCGGCCCCTGCAAGGAAGTGATTCGGCGCGACAATTTCTCCCTGTTTGAATTTCCGATTTTAAAATGCTGGCCGCAGGATGCTGGAAGATTTATCACCTGGCCTCTGGTGTTCACGCGCAATCCGGAAACGAAAAAGCGCAATGTGGGCGTGTACCGCATGCAAGTGTATGACGAACGAACCACTGGCATGCACTGGCAAACGCAGAAGCATGGCGCGGAACATTTTCGGCGCGCGCGCGAAGCCAATCCCGATGGGCGCATCGATGTGGCCGTGGCGATTGGATCGGATCCGATGACATGCCTTTCGGGAATTTTGCCCATCCCGCCCGACCTCGACGAAATGATGTTCGCGGGTTTCTTGCGCCGCGAGCAAGCTGAAATGGTGCAGTGCGAAATGTCCGATTTGGAAGTGCCGGCAAATGCGGAAATCGTGCTTGAAGGGTATGTGGATTTAAAGGAGCTGCGCACGGAAGGGCCGTTCGGCGATCACACCGGCTTCTATTCGCTAGAAGGGGAGTTCCCCGTTTTTCACGTGACTTGCGTGACGCAGCGCCGCGATCCCATTTATCTCACGACCGTCGTCGGGCCGCCGCCGCAGGAAGATTATTTCATGGGGCATGCGGTGGAGCGCATCTTTCTCCCGGTGATGAAAATGCAATATCCCGAAATTGTGGATGTGGCCATGCCGGCGGAAGGCGTGTTTCACAACTTAATGATTGTTTCGATCCGAAAATCTTACCCGGGGCACGCGCGGAAAATCATGCATGCGATCTGGTCGCTGGGGCAGGCCATGTTTACGAAGGTTGTGGTTGTAGTGGACCACGATGTAAACGTGCAGAACTCGCGCGAAGTGGTCTGGAAATCACTCTGCGCGATCGATCCGGAGCGCGATGTGGAATTTGTGCTTGGCCCGGCGGATACTTTGGACCACGCATCTCGTCTGCAGGACTACGGATCGAAGATGGGGATCGACGCGACGCGCAAATGGGAGAGCGAAGGGTTCCGAAGGCCGTGGCCAGATGAAATCGTCATGGATCCTGCCACCAAAAAGAAAATCGATTCGATCTGGAACAGTCTTGGTCTAGGGCGATAGTACAAACTTACCAAAAAAGTGTCTGGAAAGACTATACTAGTAATAGTAGTCCTAGTATTCTTGGAACCATACACGTTGTGCTTTATGGCCTTTTCCTGTCCGCACGGTCAGCCGTCTAAGCGGTATTCTTCAGAACAACTTGCGAATCCGTTTGCTTGACACTCCGGGTACCGGATGCCAAATTCGCTGTACGGCAACTGCTCTGCGCGGCAAAAATTTCACGCCGCATCGGAATTCCGGGGTTAAGACCGGGCATAACAGAGCGGGCGACCGAAGCGACAAAATTTGGCAAGGTACCGCAAGCGTTAGGGTACCGAACATGAATCAAGACCCGGTTGAGGGGATAGTAATCCTGGACAGGTCTTATTCATGACAAGTGTGGGTGTAAGAAAGCCTCGATTCCCAATGTTTTCTGAGCAGGGCGCTTTAGTGGATCGAGAAGTAAAGACGGAAAGATCCGGAATGCGCTGGATTGCTGAGGGGTTTGGACATGTTTGGTGGCTCTAAACAAAAGGCTTTAGTCGGTTTGGACATCGGCTCCAGCTCCATCAAAGCCGTGGAGTTGAAGAGCACAAAGCACGGCTATGAACTGGTAAGTTTTGGGCTGGAACCCTTGGCCCAGGACACCGTTGTAGACGGAGCGATCATGGACGCCCCGTTGGTTGCCGGGGCGATCAGCAATATTTTCGATTCCCACAAAGTGAAAACGAAAAATGTGGCCACCGCGGTTTCGGGCCATTCGGTGATTGTGAAGCGGGTTTCTCTGCCGTCGATGACAGAGGAAGAGCTCTATGACCGGATTCAATCCGAAGCCAGCCAGCATATTCCTTTCGATATTGCCGACGTGAACCTCGACCATCAACTGCTTGAGTCAATCGACTCGCAGATGGACGTGCTGCTCGTGGCCGTGAAAAAAGACAAAATTCTGAACCATACGAACGTGCTGGCGCAGGCGGGAAAAAATTCCACGGTTGTCGATATCGACGCGTTCGCCCTGCAAAACTGCTACGAAGAAAACTACGATCCGGACCCGGGTCAAACCGTCGCGCTGCTGAATATTGGGGCGAGCGTCATGAACATTAACATTGTGCGCGGCGGCATTCCGTTGTTCACGCGCGACGTTTCTGTCGGAGGAAATCAGTACACCGACGCGCTGCAAAAGGAATTGGACTTGAGCTTTGAGGATGCCGAGCGCCTGAAGCACGGCGAAAATATAGCCGGAGTGGCGGAAGAGCACCGCGCGACGATCCTGCGATCGGTCACCGACATTCTGGTTCTTGAAATTCAAAAAACATTCGACTTCTTCCGCGCAACGGCAACGGGAGAAAGTATTCAGAAAATCGTGGTGGCCGGCGGCAGCGCCCGTGTGCCTGGTTTGATGGACGTGTTGCGGGAAGAATTTGCGATTCCCGTCGAGGAAATGTATCCGTTCCGCAAGATCGTGATCAACCCGGGACGCCACAACGAAGATCAGATTCGCGAACTGGCGCCGCGCCTGGCAATCGCGGTAGGGCTCGCGCTCAGGAGTTTCGACCAACCATGATTCGCATTAACCTGCTTGGTAGAACACGGCCAAAGGCTCAGCGTGCAACTGTGCCGATTGAGGCAACGCTGCAATACGTCTTGCTGGCGATTGCGCTGGTTGTCAGCATTGGCGCTTTGTGGGGCCACTACATACTGCTCGATCGAGAGAACACGAAGATCGTGGCACACATTCAAAAACAGACGGGTGAAAAGGCCCGGCTCGAACAGTTGAAACAGCAAGTAGACAATTTCGAGAAGCAGCGAGTTATTTTGCAACAAAAGATTGGCGTGATCGAAGGACTGCAGCGGAATCGAACAGGCGGCCAGGAACTTCTCGAAGCGATCGCCAATACGGTAAGCCGTACAGATACGCTTTGGTTGGTGTCCGTCGATCGCAAGGGTGACGCGCTGACGATTAACGGCGCGGCGGGTTCGATCAACGCAGTTGCGAACTATATTACGCAGCTCCGGCGCTCGGGGTATTTCCAATCCGTCGAAATCAAGGAATCACACCAGGACGATACGAACAAGGCTGTGCAGATCTTTTTGTTCACCTTGAGCGCGGAGTTTGGTTTGCCGCAATCCGCCGGCGCTGCACCAGTTGTGAATAGTAATCCTGCACCGGCGGTCAATACTCCACCGGCACCCCGCAAGACGGGGAATATCTAGGGGGAGCGATGGCGATTTCGTTCCGCGAATATCCGTGGTACCTCCAGGCGCTGGTCTTGTTCGCGCTCGCGCTGGTGATTTTTGGAGCAGGGGAATACATTCCCCTTTCTCCGGTGGCAGGCATGCGAACGGCTTTGGATGACAATCAGACCAAGGATGCCGGTTTAAATCGCCAGGTTGCGGAATTGCAGGTTTATGAGCGTCGCAACGCCGAATTTAAAGTGGAAATGGCGGCCCTTGAAAAGCAACTGGATACGTTGAAGACGATTGTTCCGGAAGAAAAAGAAGTGGACGAATTCATGAGATTGCTTCAGGAAGCGGCTGCAGCGTCGGGCGTCCAGATCCGGAGCATATCGGCACAGGCCGTTGTCCCGAAAGATTATCACTACGAGTTGCCATTCGCGATCAGTGTGGACGGACCGTACTTCAGCATCGAGGATTTCTTTGCGCGGCTCAGTAGGTTGTCCCGAATTATTAACGTAGGAGACCTGTCATTCTCAAGCCTCGCGGATCAGAGCAAGTCGAAATATCCAATTCGTCCCGGCACCACGGTTTCCGGAAACTGCACGGTAACAACATTTTTTAGCAAGGCACCCGACACAACAACTCCGGCAGGCAAGAACCAGCCTGCCAAGAAATAGGCGGAATCGAGCCGACTGACTATGCGACTCGCAAAAAAATCGCGAACAATTTTGCCGCTGGCCTTCTCGGCGGTTCTTGCGACCTGCGGCATGGCGCAAGACCATCCGAATATTCAGCCTAACGCTGTGCGCGACCAGCTACAACAAAGTACTACCGGGTCCAAGCCGCAGGCCAATCCACCGGCTGCCGCGTCGTCCCCGACAAAACATCCGGTCAAAACTGCCGCGCAAGTGCAGCCGGCTGCTCCGGGAAAAACACCGGCAAAGCCACCGGTAGCAGTAACCGCGAAAACAGTGGCGGATGCAAAAGCCGGCACGAAGCCGGTTGCTAACGCCAAAGCCGGAACAAAACCTGGCGCGACGGATCCGAAAGCGGCAGTGAAACTCACGTCCGCAAATCAGGAAAAAACGCCTGCCGTGAAAGCCCCCGAAGAAAAGGCGGTTGCGCGGCGCGATCCATTTGACACTTTGCTGAGCAAGGCACGTTCGGGAAATGAACCGCCGGAAAATCTTCCGCCGGGAAAAGCGGGTCTGATCATCGAATCGCTGCGCATCAATGGAATTGTAAACAGCCCCACGGGAACAATTGCCGTGGTTTCGAATTCGCAGCAGCGCGTTTATTTTCTGAGGGACGGCGACAAATTGTATGACGGCTCCGTTCAGAAAATTACGCTGGATGGCATTACGTTTCAAGAGACCGGCAAAGACGCGTTTGGTAAGCCGCTGGAACGCACGGTAACCAAGAACCTTTACCAAATCTCAGGAGAAAAGCAATGAAGACCAAATGGCCGGCTTTCGGGTTCAGCTGCCTGTTGCTGGCAGGCGCCGCGGTGGCAATTCCATCCGCGAGCGCGCAAGTCGCTCACCAACTACCCGCAGGCACCAGTGCAACCGCGGCTTCCATTTCTGCTGTCGAAGTGGTGCAGCCGGGGCAACAGACCACTGTGCGCATCAGCGGAACGGGCGAATTGCATTACCAGACTTCGCGTCTTGATTCTCCGCCGCGTCTGGTTCTTGATTTTGCTTCCACAGGTTTGAAGGTGGAAAAGAACAAGGTGCAAAGTGAATTTGCTCCTGTACTCGACGTTCGCGTGGGACAACCCGCACCCGGGCAGTCACGAGTCGTGATTGATCTGGCGAAGCAGGTTCCATTCACCACAGCCATGGATGGTTCAAGTGTCACGATTTCGTTCACGGCCTCTGACGTGGCGACTTCCGCCGTGCTGCATCCAGTTAAAAAATCAGCGCAGCCCAAACTGGTATCCGTAAATGCACCCAGCATGCCGCTGCCAACATGGTTGACCGAACAAAATGCGGGCCTCGCGCGCCCAGCCGCTGAGCCGGTTGCACCGCAACCTCAGAATCCCCAAATGGCCGATCCCCAGGCTGGCGCACCCGCAGCCGCGCCGGAAAAGAAATTCACGGGCGATCCGATTTCTGTGAATCTCAAGGACGTGGATTTGAAGGATTTTTTCCGGCTGATACATGAAATCAGCGGACTCAACGTTGTCCTGGATCCATCGGTTCATGGAACGGTAACTTTGGTTCTCGATCAAGTACCCTGGGACCAGGCTCTGGACATTGTGTTGCGCAATAACGGCCTGACGAAACAAATTGATGGGAACGTCCTGCGAGTTGCAACGCAGGAGACGTTGAAAAGAGAAGCGGATCAGCGCCGCGATCTGGCCAAAGCTGAAACCGATGCCGTCGAAATGGTAACCGTCACGCGCGTGTTGAATTACGCGCAGGCCACCACGATGGTCGGTACGTTAAAAAAATTCCTGACGCCCCGCGGTGACGTATTCGCCGACATTCGCTCGAATACATTGATCATTCGAGATGTTCCTTCTTCGATCCCGAAGATCGATAACCTCCTTCGCCAGATTGACAAGAAATCGCAACAAGTTGAAATTGACGCCCGCGTCGTGCAGACCTCCCGATCCTTTGCGCGGGAAATTGGCACAGAGTTCGGGTTCTCGGCTCCCACCGGAGTTACAGGCAACACGGCTTTCGGTGGCTTAACAGGGGCTTCGACATTTCTGAGCCCCGTGATTCACTCGATCTCTGCTCCTTTTTCCTCAGGTGGCGGTTCGGGAAGTCAAATTCCTCTTAACACGACCCTTGGCGCGACTTCTCCGACAAGCGGCTTCACATTTGCAACGCAGGGCCACAACTATGCGATCGACTTCGTTCTCAGCATGATGGAGAATCACGGCGTCGGAAAGATTCTGTCTGAACCCAAGGGAATCACGCAAAACAATGAAAAGCTGACGGTGAAGCAAGGTCAGCAGATTCCGATTCAGACCAATATCAACAACACGATTTCAACGCAGTACGTGGACGCCGTGCTGAAATTGGAAGTAACTCCGCAGATTACGGCGGAAGGCACGGTCTTCCTCGATGTAGATATCGAAAACACACAGATTGACAAGTCCATTAGCATTCTTGGCCAACCTGGTCTGGATACACAGTCGACCCAGACGAAAGTCCTCGTTAACGACGGAGGAACCGTGGTGATTGGCGGCGTTGTCATCACGAACCAGAACACGACAATCGATCAGGTGCCGCTATTGGGCAACGTGCCTCTGATTGGCAACCTGTTCAAACATACTTCGATCAGCATCTCCACCCAAGAATTGATGTTTTTCCTGACGCCGAGAATTTTGCCTAGCTAACATCCGCAAGGTACAATATCGCGTGACCTGGGAGGAGACCTCGGTTTCCTCCCGTTTTTTTATGCCGACCAATTCTCCCAGCCGAATCAAGCGTCTTCGCCAGGTAGTTGAATCCCATCGCGCCACCGCTCTGCTCGAAACGCATTTGCCAAACATTTATTATTTGTGTGGATTTTCCGGCGATTCCGGAGCCCTGCTCGTGGAAGGTACGTCCGCCACACTGTTTACGGATGGCAGGTTCACCATCCAGGCGAAGGAAGAAACGCGCGGCATCCGCGTGCATATTCATAAGGGATCCTTGCTGGATGCCGTGGGGCAGCATCTTCGGACGAAGAAGCGCCAGCGTGTGGCGATTGCACCCTCGCGGCTCACTTTGGCGGGCTGGAAAGCCCTGCGGAAGGCCACTGGGGCTAATCTGAAGTGGGTTGCCATCGATGGATTGGTGGAAAATCTTCGAGCAGTGAAAGATGCGTCGGAGATCGAGCGCATCCGCGATGCGGCGAAATTGGGCTCCGAAGTTATGGAAGAAACGATCCGACTGATCCGCCCCGGAGTCACGGAACTGGACATCGCATCCGAGATCGGGTATCGCATGCGGCGGAAAGGCGCTTCGGGGGAATCGTTCGAAGCAATAGTCGCCGCGGGGCCGCGATCGGCATTGCCACATGCGCGTCCCACTGCGCGCCGAATCGGGAAAAACGAGTTGGTCGTGTTAGACCTGGGTGCTATACTGCGCCACTATTGCAGTGACCTTACGCGCACAGTGCACGTAGGTAAGGCTTCCGCGCGAGTTCGGCAGTGGTATCATGCCGTGCTGGACGCGCAGAGCGCTGCAAGAGATGCGCTGAAGGCCGGGGTGAAGTGCGGCGCGATTGATGCGGCGGCCCGGAATGTTCTGCAGCAAAAAGGGTTAGGCCGCTATTTTGTCCACAGCACGGGGCATGGAATTGGCCTTGAGATTCACGAGGATCCGCGGATCGCTCGCGATCAAAAGAAAATTCTGGAGACGGGTAACGTCGTGACTTTAGAACCGGGTGTATATGTGGAGGGCGTTGGGGGAATTCGCATCGAGGACGATGCGCTGGTGACCCCGCGCGGAACTGAGATTCTTACGACCACCTCACGGGAATTCCTCGAAATTTGAGCAAAAAAATGAAGGGATCCAAAAAACAATCTACCAGTTCCGATGTTTCCGCGCCGGGAGTTGATTTCGGCGAACTTGAGCGTTTGCTTTCTTTCATGTCCAACCATGGATTGGAAGAAGTGGAGTACGCGCACGGTGACCTCAAGATACGATTGAAGAAGGCGGGCTTGCAGGGAAATGCGGCACCAGTGCAAAGCATAGTTGCGGCGGCGCCCGCGCCCCAAAGCATGGTGGCGCAAGCTCCGAGCGGTTCACCAGACTCCGCAGCTGCCAGTCCCGTGGTTGCTCAGGCCGCAGCGGTTGTGGCGGCGGATGAGCACATTATCAAATCCCCCATCGTGGGCACATTCTACGCAGGGTCTAGCCCGGATGCCGGGCCGTTTGTGCGCGTAGGGGATAAAGTCGAGGCGGGACAGACGGTTTGCATCATTGAAGCGATGAAGTTGATGAACGAAATTGAAGCGGACGTCAGCGGGGAAATAGCGCGCGTTCTGGTCGAAAACGGCCAGCCGGTCGAATATGGCGAACCGCTATTTGCGCTGCGGCCCTCTGGAAAAAAGAAATAATGTATTGGCTTCAGCTCGCGGGGTTTATTTCTTGCGAGGACTAAACTCCGTTGGCTGAAGCCTATGCCACATTTGGCCCCAAATGTTTCGAAAAATCCTCATAGCCAATCGCGGTGAAATTGCTCTGCGCGTGATCGATGCGTGCAAGGAACTGGGCATTGCCACGGTCGCTGTGTATTCCGAAGCGGACCGCAACGCGCTGCACGTGCGCTTTGCGGACGAAGCGGTTTGCATCGGGCCGGCGAGGTCCAGCGAAAGCTATCTGAATATTCCGCAAGTGATCAGCGCGGCGGAAATCACGAACGTCGACGCGATTCATCCGGGTTACGGATTCCTTTCCGAGAATGCGAATTTTGCCGAAGTGTGCGAAGCATCGCACATTATGTTTATCGGGCCGCCGCCGGATTTGCTGCGCATGATGGGGGAAAAAGATCAGGCGCGGCGGGAAATGGCGGCCGCCGGTGTGCCGGTGGTGCCTGGATCGCAAGGTATCGTCGCGGACGAAGCTGCGGCGCTGGCCGAAGCGACGCGAATCAAGTATCCGGTGATTTTAAAAGCTTCTGCCGGAGGCGGCGGGCGTGGAATGCGTGTTGTGCGCAGCGAGAGTGAACTCGGACCAGCGTTTGCCACCGCGCGGAACGAAGCGCAACAGGCTTTCGGCATTCCCGACCTGTATATTGAAAAATTTATTGAGCGGCCGCGCCACATTGAATTCCAGGTGCTCGGCGACAAACATGGGCGCGTGATGCATCTCGGCGAGCGCGAATGCAGCATCCAGCGCCGCCACCAGAAGCTGATCGAGGAATCTCCATCGCCCGCGGTTAACGCGAAATTGCGCGCGGATTTGGGCAAGCGCGTGGTGAAGGCGCTCGAACAAGTTGGATATACGAGCGCGGGCACCGTGGAATTCCTGATGGACGAAGATGGCTCGATCTATTTCATCGAGATGAACGCGCGAATTCAGGTGGAGCATCCGGTGACAGAGATGGTGACGGGAGTGGACCTGATCAAATCGCAGATTCGGCTGGCGACCGGCGAAAAGCTGAGCGATGTGGTCACAAATTTTGCGCTGCGCGGGCATGCCATCGAATGCCGCATTAACGCGGAAGATCCCGAAACATTCGTTCCGTCGGCCGGACACATCACCGTATTTCGCACGCCGGGCGGCCCTGGAATACGAGTGGACACTGCTGCGCATGCTGACGCCGTCATTCCTCCTTACTACGATTCGCTGGTGGCCAAACTGATTGCTTTTGGCGACACTCGCTCCGAGGCCATTGTGCGCATGCGGCGTGCCCTGGAAATGTTCGTGGTCGAGGGCATTAAGACGTCCATTCCTCTACAGCGCAAAATCATGATGGATCCTGACTTTAGCGCCGGAAAACTGGACACGCACTTTCTTGACCGATTCGCCACATCGCACTCCGGATAATCCGATATGAACCTTGTGTTCCCGCCGCTCTATGCAATAATCGACCCCACTTTGCTTACAATTTCGGAGCTTGCGATGGCCGAAGCTCTGGCGGAATCCGGTGTCCAGCTGATTCAGTACCGCAATAAATCAGCTACATCTCGCCAATTTTTCGATATCTCGCGACGACTTTCGAGTGTTCTCGCTCCCCGCCATGTGAAGCTGATCGTAAATGACCGCCCGGACATTGCATTCCTTTCAGGCGCGGACGGTGTGCACGTAGGGCAGGATGATTTTGGCGTGGAAGATGCGCGCCAAATTTGCGGGCCGGATTGCTGGGTGGGAATTTCCACGCACAATCTGGAGCAACTGGCTGCCGCGGATCTCACTTCGGCTGATTACATTGCCGTGGGACCGATTTTTCCGACCGCAACCAAGAAAAATGCGGACCCGGTCGTCGGAACGGAATTTTTGCGCAAGGCACGGCAAATGACAAAAAAACCTCTGGTCGCAATCGGCGGAATTACAGTGGAACGCGCGGCGGAAGTGTATCGAGCGGGTGCGGACTCACTGGCTGTGATTCGGGATTTGATCTGCGTCGCAAATCCTGGCGAACGCGCGCGTGAATATCTTGACATAGCGGAATCCAGCGCCGACCGGTCGTCTTAGCCGGTAGGGAACCTGCGTTTGCTTGGGGCATTTTGAGGGATGCTCGCAGCCCGCAAAATGAATGAGGAGCGTCCCGGTGCCTGAAGTGAAATCCAACGCAGTGACTACGGTTGCCGCCGAAGCGGATTCCTCGGGATTTGTCCGTGGTTTGGGGCTGTTCGATTCGACGACGATTGTTGTAGGGTCGATGATCGGCTCTGGCATTTTCATCGTTTCCGCGGATATCGGGCGGAATACAGGATCGACTGGCGGCCTGCTGCTCGCCTGGATCATTGCCGGGCTGATGACCGTGACGGCGGCGCTTTCTTATGGCGAACTCGCGGCCATGATGCCCAAGGCCGGCGGTCAATATATTTATTTACGCGAGGCCTACTCTCCGCTCTGGGGATTTTTGTATGGGTGGACGCTGTTTCTCGTCATTCAAACCGGCACAATTGCCGCGGTAGCCGTTGGCTTTGCGCGGTTTCTCGGCGTAATCTGGCCCACGATTTCCCCGAACACGTTTCTTCTCCCTCCGATCGCGCTTTCGGATAAATACGCGATCAGCCTGTCCGTGCAACAACTTGTGGCGCTGCTCCTGATTTTATTTTTGACGGCGCTCAATACGCGCGGCTTGAAACTTGGGAAATGGATTCAAAATATTTTTACTTCGGCGAAGACCCTTTCGCTCGCCGCGCTGATCCTGGCGGGAATTTTTCTTGGACGGAACGCCGCCGCAATTCACGCAAATTTTACTGGCATCTGGACCCTTCACGATCCGCAGACGATTGAGCCGGGCGCGAATTGGATGAAATCGTTTATTCCATCAGTGACAGCCGCATCGGGAACTTTTGGCCTCATCATTGCTTTCGGCGTATCTCAAGTGGGCTCACTTTTTTCCGCGGACGCGTGGAACAACATCACATTTACAGCGGGCGAAGTAAAAAATCCGAAGCGCGACATTCCTGTCTCTCTTGCTGTGGGCACGGCGGTGGTCATCACGCTCTATTTCCTGGCCAATATTGGATACCTATCGACTTTGATGCTGCACCAGATTCAAACGGCTCCGGACGACCGGGTCGCCACTGCCACGCTTGCCGCGATTTTTGGAAATAGCGGTGCGACGCTGATGGCGCTGGCGATCATGATCTCGACGTTCGGCTGCGCGAATGGACTGATTCTCGCGGGAGCGCGCGTTTACTACGCGATGTCTCGCGATGGATTATTTTTTCGCGGCATCGGAAAGCTGAACGCACAACATGTGCCGGCAATGGGTTTAGTCCTGCAGGGAATTTGGGCCGCGATTTTGGTGTTGCTCAGGACGCGGCTCGTGAATGCGACGACTGGCGTCGTGAGCTTCGGCAATCTTTATGGCGTTTTACTGGACTACGTGATTTTCGCGGTGCTGATTTTTTATGTGCTCACGATTGCCGGTTTGTTCGTGCTTCGCCGCAAACGGCCGGATGCGGAACGCCCGTACAAGGCTTGGGGATATCCCATCGTGCCAATCCTTTATATTGTGACGGCGTGCATTATCATGCTCATTTTGATCCTGTACCAGACGCAGGATACCTGGCCGGGGTTGGTGATTGTACTGCTTGGGGTGCCGGTGTATTTTGCGTGGTCGCGACGCGACGGGGCAGAAAACCCCCGCCTCTGACCCTTCGCGTTCTCTCAGGGCAAGAGAGGCGGGCTAAAGCAGGCGTGCAAGTCGCTGTAGCCCGGGTCTTCAGACCCGGGGATTTCCTGAGTGTCAGGCGGGGTTCTTTTTAATTTGCGTAGTAGCGACCTGAATCGCCAAACGATAAAAGGTGAATATGGCCAACCAATTATTTCAAATCAAGACACACGAGGCGCTGGTCGAGGAACTGCAAGGCGAGAATCGTCTGCACCGCGTCCTGGGACCTGTGCAGCTATCGAGCCTGGGCGTCGGGGCAATCATCGGCACAGGTATTTTTGTGCTCACTGGCGTAGCCGCGCACGACCTTACCGGCCCAGCTCTGATGCTCTCGTTCGTCGTGTCCGGCTTGACGTGTTTTTTCGCGGCACTGTGTTACGCGGAATTTGCGTCGATGGTGCCGGTGGCCGGATCAGCCTACACGTATGCTTATGCGACGCTGGGCGAACTTTTCGCCTGGATCATGGGATGGGATTTAATTCTGGAGTATGCGGTGGCTTCGGCGACGGTGGCGCACGGCTGGTCGCATTACTTCCAGGATTTCATGCGGTTCTTTCACGTCGATTTGCCGCGTCAATTTACGAATGCGCCGTTTGATTACAGCCTGTCGTCAGGGCAATTCGCGCTAACGGGAACATGGTTCGATCTTCCGGCTATCGTCATCACGGTGCTTGTCACGATCGTCTTAGTAAAGGGTATTCGCGAAAGCGCGAGTGTAAATACGGCCATCGTAATCGTGAAACTTTCCATTGTTTTCTTCGTGATCGGTGTCGGCGCGTTTTACGTGCATCCAGCAAACTGGCATCCCTTCGCACCGTTTGGCCTGTCAGGTCTAAGTTTCTTCGGCCACACAGTCGTGGGGCAGACTGGACCGGGCGGCCAGCCGATGGGAATGCTGGCGGGAGCGGCCATCGTATTTTTTGCGTACATCGGATTCGATTCGATTTCCACGCACGCAGAGGAAGCGCGCAATCCTTCGCGTGATGTGCCTATCGGAATCATGACTTCGCTCGTGCTTTGCACGTTTCTGTACATTGCTGTGGCGGGCGTGCTGACCGGAATGGTTCCTTACAGCCAGATCAATATCGATGCTCCCGTATCGGATGCCTTTCGGCAGGTAGGCTTGCCGTGGGCGGAATTATTGGTTTCGGTCGGAGCCGTCGCGGGAATCACTTCGGTGTTGCTGGTGATGATGCTCAGCCAGCCACGAATTTTTCTGGCCATGGCGCGAGACGGATTACTTCCCACCGGATTTTTTGGCGCAGTCCATGAAAAATTTCGCACGCCGTGGAAATCCACGATCTTAACGGGCTTGTGTGTGGCGACGATGGGCGCATTCCTTCCGCTGCGAATTCTGGCCGAACTGGTGAACATCGGAACGTTGCTGGCGTTCGTGATTGTTTGCGGGCGGTAATGGT
>Ga0210386_10003010_pt1 | contig 14190 bp, 14 predicted proteins | sample IncBWH32OmetaG_FD_160091 | JGI IMG/M metagenome (GOLD analysis project Ga0210386, IMG submission 160091) | Forest soil microbial communities from Barre Woods Harvard Forest LTER site, Petersham, Massachusetts, United States - Inc-BW-H-32-O ... | reverse complement strand
ACGGAAAACGCGGTGCCCCAAAAGTGGCATTCGGAAAAATTGACAAAGGCATCAGGGGAAAAGTAACTTGTGAATAAGTACTAAAGAGTAGCACATTAGTTACCACTATATAAGTTGCTTAAGAATAATGGCTTAAGTCCATAATAACCTGGAGGCCCGCATTGAGTCTTTCCCGAACCAAGGCGATTTGGCGCTCGAGTTTAACCCTCGGTCAAGTTCTTGTATCGGATGATCGCGGGCAAGCAGCCATGGTTATCACCATATTTCTTGGGATTTTCCTGCTTGGCTTTCTGGCCATGGGGCTGGATGTCGGGTATTTGTTTCATGAAAAGCGGATGGCGCAGGCTGCTGCCGACGCAGCCGCCGTCGCAGCCGCCGAGGAATCTAGTGCGGGGAACACTGCAAACGAGCAAACAGTCGCCAATGCCATGGCGCGGATGAATGGGTTTGACCCCTCTGCGTCTTCGAATCCCGCCACAGTTACGCTCAAAACTCCAAATACAGGCAACTATTCGGGAACTTCCACTTATATCGAGGCGGACGTTTCCAAGCCGATCCCGACGTTTTTTCTATCCGCTTTCGAGCACAACGCGACCAGCATGAATATTTCTGCCCGGGCGGTTGCAGGCGGCGGATTGAGCAGCCCGACCTGCATTTGCCTGGAGGCGCCCACTGGACAGGGCCTCAGCATGAGCAACAATGCAGGGATCAATGCCAACCAATGCGGCGTGACCGTTGATTCGAGCAGCAGCAATGCGGTGGGAGTGGTAGGCAGCGCGACTCTGAACGCTCTTTCGCTGGGCACGGTTTCCAACACCTGGGACAACAACAGCAACGTCAATAACAACGGTCTGATCACCTCGTCGACCAAGGTGGTCCAGGGGATTACAACGCAGTGCAAGCCGGTGCTCACGGTGCCGACGCTCCCCAACGGGCTTCCCTGCTACAGCAATCCGATCCAGGGCTGGACGGCTGCGAACAATTACACCGGTGTCTATAATCTGCCGCTGCCGGGTGAGAGTTCCATGAGCAACACGGTCTGCTACACGAGCCTGGACACGAGCAACTCCTCGTCGGTCACGTTTTCGCCCGGATATACCTACTACATCCAGGGAAATTTCAACACCGGCGGCGGCGCGCCCGTCAGCGGAAACGGTGTTCAATTCTATGTCGGCGGAACCGTCAACATTGCCAATGGCGTAACCGCAACCCTTTCGGCGCCGACAGTGAATAGCGTTCCCCAGACGCTGTTTTACGCGATGGGCAACGCCGTCACGATTCAGGGGGGATCGAGTTCCACTTTCTCCGGCCTTGTCTACGCCCCGAACGCCGCGGTGACCCTGAATAACGGGACGGGCACAACCCTGAATATGGACTTTGTGTCACAAACACTTTCGACGTCCGGTGGAGCCACGCTGAACAGTTATGCAACATCGGCCTTGGGAACTTTAAACCTTTCTGTAGCAAAACTAGTGGAATGAGGCGATAGAGATATGACCTTGAAATCTCTCAAACTCCGGTCCCTGATCGCCTGCGCGCGCAAGCGGCTCATGGATAACGCGGGGAATGCCGCGCTCGAACTCGCATTTGCCTTCGGAATTTTCGGAACACCATTGCTGCTGGGCTCCTCGGAACTAGCGTTGCTCATTTATGACTCTATCGAGCTGTCGAATTGCGCACATGCCGGCGCCATGTACGGAATGATGAGTTCAACCTTTGCAGCGGACACCTCGGGAATCCAGAATGCTGCGCAGGCTGAGGCAGCCGATTTCGGCACAAACGTGACGGTGACGCCGACGACCTACTATGCATGTTCGAATGCCGTTGACGGAACGCAGTACTCGACACAGACCGCGGCCGAGGCTGCTTGCCCGGCAAACGCGAGCAACCACTATTTGCAATTCGTGAAGGTTGTTTCGAACATGACCATCCACTCGCTGGTGACGTGTCCCGGGTTGCCCAAGACGTGGACGGTGAGCGGAACTTCGGTTATGGAAGTTCAGGAATGACGTTGAGCCGGCAAGCCTGGATACGAAACATCTGCCGCACGATTCCTGGTGTACGGAAACTTGTTTTATCGTTCGCGTGCTTCTCTAATAAGGTCGAATGGGAGCGAGACGGAGAGAAGCAGGGCGAAGGTGGGCAGGCCGTGGTAGAGATAGCGCTCGCCCTGCCGATCATTGTGGCATTCAGTTTCGCGATGATTGAGCTCTGTCTTGCGTACTACAGCTATTGCATGATTTCAGAGACCGCGCGCGAGGGCACGCGTTATGCGATTGTGCGCGGGGCCACCTGCCAGACCGGCTCTGGCGGTTCGTGCACGGCATCGGCGTCAACCATCAACAGTGTCGTGACACACATGGGCTGGCCGAATCTCGGCAACGGCGCTCTGAGCGCGAACACGACGTATCCTGACGGGAACGAAAATCCGGGCAGCCGTGTGCAGGTGATCGTGAACTATGTTTATCCCTACAACATTCCTTTCGCGCCCAAGGGATCGCTGCACATGTCGAGCACTTCGGTGATGTATATCGTTCAGTAGAGCGAGCCACGTCACAAACACCTTCCAGCGGCCCGTCCGGACATCCCAAACCCATAATGTATCGTCAAAGCGGAAGGTTTGGAGCCGAGTGGCGATGTCGGAACTGATCGCTTTGCTGAGCGACATTACAACGCTGAGAGTGGATGCAATCGTGAATGCTGCCAACACTTCGCTGCTTGGCGGCGGTGGTGTGGATGGTGCGATCCATCGCGCGGCAGGACCGGAGTTGCTGGTTGAGTGCAGGAAGCTTGGCGGCTGCGCGACGGGCGACGCCAAGGCGACCCCCGGATTTCATCTGCCGGCAAAATGGGTCTTCCATGCCGTTGGTCCAGTGTGGCAGGGCGGCGGCCACGATGAGGATGATCTGCTTGGGAGCTGTTACAGTCGATGTCTCGAACTGGCAAAGCAGCACCGGGTGCGGTCGATTGCATTTCCGGCGATCAGTACGGGCGTGTATAGTTTTCCCCAAAAACGCGCGGCTCGAATTGCCGTCGACACAGTGAGAGAGCATGTCGCCGAGAGTGCAGTCGAAGTGGTGCGATTTGTTTGCTTCAATGCTGAGACGCTGTCCATCTACGAGAGCCTGCTTGCCGCGCCACAGCGCGCACCGATCCCGTGAGGTGATGCATCTGATCAGAAGCATCACCTCATTTTTTCAGGAGCGGAAATGGAATACGTGAATCTTGGCAAGACCGGGTTGAAGGTATCGCGCATTTGCCTGGGCTGCATGACATACGGAAAGCCTCCGGCGGCGGGCGAGATGAAGGGCGGCCGCCACATGTGGGCTTTGAATGAAGAAGAGAGCCAGCCATTTCTGCGGCAGGCGCTGGATTTGGGGATCAACTTCTTCGACACGGCCAATGTATATTCAAGCGGCGACAGCGAGCGGGTGGTGGGTAATTTTCTGAAGGCGAACACGCGGCGCGAAGCTGTGGCGATCGCGACCAAGGTGCACGGCGTGATGCGCGACGAGCCGAACGGGCGCGGACTTTCGCGCAAGGCAATCCTGTACGAGCTCGATCAAAGTCTCAGCCGGCTGGGCACGGACTACGTCGACCTTTACCAGATTCATCGGTGGGATTACGAGACGCCGATTGAGGAGACTCTGGAAGCGCTGCACGATGTGGTGAAGGCGGGCAAGGTGCGGTATATCGGCGCATCGTCGATGTATGCGTGGCAATTTGCGAAGGCGCTGTATCTTGCGGAACTGCACGGGTGGACCCGGTTTGTGAGCATGCAGAACCACTACAACCTGCTGTATCGCGAAGAAGAACGCGAGATGATGGGGCTGTGCGCGGAAGAGAAGATTGCGGTGATTCCGTGGAGTCCGCTGGCGCGCGGGCGACTGACCCGTGCGTGGGCGGCGGAGACGACGAAGCGGTCAGAGACGGACAGGTTTGGCAACACAATGTATTCGCGTACCGAGGAGGACGACAGGAAAGTTGTCGACCGGCTCGGCGAGATTGCGGAGAAGCGCGGAGTGCCGCGTGCGCAGGTGGCGCTGGCATGGATGCTGAGCAAACCCGTGGTGACGGCGCCGATTGTGGGCGCGACCAAGGCGCATCATCTGGCGGATGCGGTAGCAGCGTTGTCGTTGAAGCTGACGGCGGAAGAGATCAGTGCGCTCGAAGAGCCGTACACGCCGCATCCGGTGCTGGGGTTCAACTGAGTAGTGGTTCTCGGATTCCCACCCAGGCGCGAAGGGCTGCGCATGGATGGGGCACCCAGGTTTCAGCTGATGTTGAGAACAAGTTTGCTGAAGTGGGTGGCGGATTCCATTTCGCGGAAGGCTTCGCGGGCTTCGGCCCATGGACGGCTTTCGAAGATGGGGTGGAGTTGCGCTGCGTCGATTGCCTTGTTCATCTCTTCGAAGTGATGGCGGGAGCCTACGTAAATTCCCTGGATACGTACCTGCTTATGCAGGATCATGGGGATCGGAATGGGTTCGGAGGGGCCGGTGAGCACGCCGATCTGCGCGATCATGCCGCCCATCTTGACGGCTCGGAGAGAGCGCGGCAGGGTGCCGACGCCGCCGACTTCGACAACAAGGTCGACGCCTTCTCCGCTGGTTTGCTCCACGACCCAGCGATCCCACTCGGAGTTTTCTCCGTAGTCGAGTCCTTTGTCGAGGCCGAGGGAGCAGGCGCGCTGCAACTTGGCGTCGCTTGAAGAGATCCCGAGCGTACGCAGGCCTTTGAGCCTGGCGAATTGGAGCGCGAAAATCGAAACCCCGCCGGTGCCCTGAATGAGGACGGTGGAGTTGGGTTGCAGGCTGGCGGCCGCGAGCGCGTTCCAGGCAGTAACGGCGGCGCACGGCAGAGTGGCGGCCTCTTCGAAGCTGAGGTGGTCAGGAATCCGGACCAACCCAGCCTCTTTCAGGAGCACAAACTCCGCGAGTGTGCCATCAATATCGCCTCCGAGCGCGCCCTTGATTTTGGCGGGCGTAGGCGCGCCGTCGATCCAGTTCTGAAAAAAGCTGAGACAAACCCGATCGCCGGATTTCCAGGCGGTGACGCTTTCGCCGACGGCTGCCACCTGGCCGGCGCCATCGGAACAGGGGATTCGGGGCAGTTTCAATTTGGGGTTGTAGAGGCCCTTGACCATCATCAGGTCGCGGTAATTGAGCGAAACCGCATGAATTTTAACGAGAACTTCGCCGGGGCCGGGCTGAGATGTGGGACGATCAACAAGCTCAAGAGAATCAATGCCGAACGAGGATACTTGCCAGACGCGCATGGGAGAAATCTCCGGGATGGATGCTACAAAGTTCTTTCGATGCGCGCCATCGCGGTACGGACTCTTGCAATCGCTCGTAAAATGAAGATATGGCGCGCGGATGGGAAAGTAAATCGGTGGAAGAGCAGATGGCGGATGCTACCGAGCTAAAGCCCCCGCGTCCCGGCGAGGTACTGATGACTGAAGCAGAACGGCGGCTTGCTGCCGACCAACGCGCAGCGAGTGAACGTCGCAAGCAGGCACTGAACCTTCAACGCGAAAATATTCTTTCGCAGCGAACATCCAACCCGGCCAGGCGCGCCGCACTCACGGCGGCTTTGTCGGAGATCGAAGCGCAGATTTCAGCGCTGGAGTAAGGCGGCGAATTCGTTCGCCAACCAGATTTAATCGGTGACCTGCCGGTGTCCCATCGAGCGGGCAAGGGAACTGTTCGAGCGTGCGGCCGCACGCTGAGCTGAAAGACAACTGTGGATCTTTCGACTCAGCTTCGCTTGATGGCAAGTTCCCTATGATAGCCTTCTGCGCCGCTTCCTTTGAAGCTTTGCTTCCTCACGAAAACAACTGGTTTGGTTTGATCTTCTACTCGTTGCGGTGGAAGAGCAGTGAGTTTGCCTGTTGCACGGGGGTCAGCAGCACTCGCGCGATGTTGACATGCGCGGGCCGGCTGGCGGCCCATACGATCACTTCCGCGATATCTTCGGGCGTGAGGGGCTTGACGCCTTTGTAGACCTTGGCGGCGCGTTCGGTGTCGCCGTGGAAACGGACGAGGCTGAAGTTAGTCTCGACCATCCCGGGATCGACGCTGGTGACACGAATCGGCGTTCCGAGGACATCCATGCGGAGGCCGTCGTTGATGGCGTGCTCGGCGGCCTTGGTTCCACAATACACAGCACCATTCGGATAGCTGAGTTCTCCGGCGGTTGAGCCGAGATTGATGATGTGTCCGCGGCCGCGTACGACCATGCCGGGGACGACGGAGCGGGTGACGTAGAGCAGGCCTTTGACATTGGTGTCGATCATCTCGTCCCAGTCCTCGATTTTGCCCATGTAGAGCTTGTCGAGTCCGCGGCTCAGCCCGGCGTTGTTGACCAGGATGTCGATCTCGGCCCACTCGGGCGGCAGGCCGTCGATGGCGTTCTGCACCGCGCGATGGTCGCGCACATCGAGGTCGATGGAATGCACGGACGGGGCGCCTCGCTCCATGGCGCGCGAGGCGACTTCGGAGAGAGGGCCGGCGCGGCGGGCGGCGAGCAGGAGGCGGGCTCCTTCGGCGGCGAAGGCGAGAGCTGTGGCAGCACCGATGCCTGCGCTGGCCCCGGTGACGAAGACGATTTTCCCTTTAAGGCTCATGACACTATCCTAGCGAATTGAAGTTGGGTAAAACGTGATGGCTGTTACGTGCGGCAAGAATCGGCCGTGTTGCATCGCGATTGGACGGATGAAGCAGATCCTTCGCTCCGCTTACCCCATGGACTAAGAGCGTCCGCGGGGTCCCAAGCTGCTCCGCTCAGGATGACAATTGTGAAAGTTTTCATGATTTCAAAATGCCGCGTTGCTGAGCGGTGCGGTATTGGCCTACGGCCCAGTCTTCATTGGCGAGTCCGGCATGTTTGGCCTGCTCGAAGATTTCCGCGAGGTTGTCGGCGAGGCTGAGGCGCGTGTTACGGCCGGCTGCGGCTTCGCGGAGAAGGCGCGTGTCTTTTGCGCCAAGATCGATGCTGGCGCCGGCGTGTTCAGGGGGATGGAGCATGACGCTGCCATAGGCGGCATAAAACGGGGACTGGAAGAGCGCGCTGTTGACTGCTTCGAGAAAGACTGCGGGTGCGATGCCTTGTGACTCAGAGAATACGAAGGCCTCGCTGAGCGACTGAATCATGGTGCTGATGAGAAAGTTGCCGCCGAGTTTGACGGCGTGGGCCTGGCTGGGCTCGGGGCCGATGACGGTGATGCCGCGCGAGAGCGGAGTGAGCAAGGGACGGGCTTTGGCGATGGCTTCGTCGGCACCCGCCATGACGATCCAAAGACGGCCCTCTTCCGCAACGTTGGGACGGCCGAAGACAGGTGCGGCGACGAAGGGAATACCGCGCCGTGCATGCTCTTTCGTCAGGCGTTCGGAAAGGGCAACACTGATGGTGCTGCATGAAATGTGCAGGGTCGCGGGCGTCAGCGCCTCCATCAATCCATTCGAGCCAAAAAGTACTTCTTCGTGCGCGAGGTCATCGAAGAGCATCGTGATTACGGCATCGGCGCCCAGTTCAGCTTCCGCCGGGGTTCCGGCAACGATCGCACCTTCTCGCGCAAGAGGCTCCGTCCGTCCCTCGGTGCGGTTCCACACCGACAATTCGTGGCCGGCGGCCACTAATCGTTGCGCCATGGGAGTACCCATCTTGCCCAATCCGAGAAAACCAATCCTCATGAACGATTCCTTTACCTTTGAGTTCCACCCAGCTCTTAGCCAGAGACAACCGCTAAACTGGATCTTCGATGCTCAGAACAGCCAAGGCGACGCGTTATGTTGTGCCGCTGCGTGAGGGGGGATCTCTGCCTGCAATTGTAGAAGCCGATGACCTTGGGCTCTACGTCGTGAAATTTCGTGGGGCGGGGCAGGGAATTCTGGCGTTAATTGCGGAGTTGCTGGCGGGCGAAATCGGGCGCGCGCTGGGGTTGCGAGTGCCGGAGATTGTCTTGATGGAGATTGATGCGGCGCTGGGTCGGAACGAGCCGGATTACGAGATTCGGCAATTATTGAAGGCGAGCACCGGAGTGAATCTGGCGCTCGATTATTTGCCGGGGTCCACGATGTTCGATCCAGCAGCACGGGATACGGCTCCGGCGGATGAGGCTTCGCTGCTGGTGTGGTTTGACGCGTTCACGCTGAACATCGACCGCACGCCGCGCAATGCGAACCTGCTGGTGTGGCATCGCAAGCTGTACCCGATCGATCATGGGGCGGCGCTTTTCTTTCATCATGACTGGCCGTCCCTGGAGAAGAAAATTGCTTCGCCGTTCACGGAGATTGGGCACCACATTCTGCTGCCTTGGGCGACGGAGATTGCGCAGGCTGCCAAAGTTGGGCATGAACGGCTGACGGAACCGGTGTTGCGCGGGATCGTGGAACTGGCGCCGGATGCGTGGTTCGAGGCGATTCCGGGCGGTGTGAGTGCAGCAGACAGGCGCGTGGGCTACATGGAGTTCTTTACGCGCCGGCTTGAGAGTTCAACGATCTTTGAAGAGGAGGCGATCCGTGCCCAGTCCCGCCTCGTTTGATTACGCGATTTTGCGCGTGGTGCCGCGCGTGGAGCGGCAGGAATTCATTAATGCCGGGGTTGTCGCGTTTTGTCTTGAGAAGAAGTATCTCGCGGCGCGGATTCATCTGGAAGCCGAACGGTTGAAGGCGTTGTGGCCGGATGCGGATGTGGAATTGGCGCGGGAGCATCTCGAGGCGGTGCGGCGCATCTGCGAGGGCGATCCCGCGGCGGGGCCGATTGCGAAGCTTTCGCAGCGGGAACGCTTTCACTGGATTATTTCGCCACGGAGTACGATCATTCAGCCGTCGCCGGTGCATACGGGGGTGTGCGATGGGACGGATAGACTGCTGGATCGCCTGGCTAAGCAGTTTTTGGATGTGTAAGGCGGAAGAACGGCGGTCTGGCGCAGCCAGCACGCTTTCCGGTTCCGAACAACGACAGCGGCTGACGATGGAGGAGATTTTTCTGGCGATTTTGGGAGAGGGCAGCCAGCGGGATTCAAAGCAGGAGCTCTCATGGCTGGCGTGAACGGAGTTGGCGTGAAAGGGGCAGGTGGCGGAGTGTTCGGCCGCGAAGCGTCGGCGCAGTACGCGGCCATGGCTCGATTGCGTTGGCGGATGTTCATCCACGGTCTTCGCTCGATTCACGGCTTGCTTGATCTCGGCGCTACCGGCGTTGCGTGGATGTTGTACTCCGTGATGGGGCTGGGGCTGGGACTTGGTCTTTGCGCGGCCGCTTACTCGCTTGCATCGCATTCATCATGGCAATATTTACCAATTTTGTTTTGGGTAACGAGCTTTCTTTGGTTGATGTTTCCGATGCTTGTGGCCTCGTTTCAAGAGCAGTCAGACTTGCGAATCCTGCTACGCTTCCCGATTCGTTTTGGATCGTACTTCTTGCTGTATTTGATATCCGGCCTGATGGAAGCTTCGACCATTGTGGGTGCGCTCTGCTGCCTGGGCGTTTGGGTGGGAATCATCATTGCACGGCCAGATTTGTATTTGTGGGCGGCGCTGGGGCTGTCATTGTTCGCCCTCTTCAGTATTTTGCTGGTGCGTGCCGTGTTTGCATGGATCGATCGATGGCTGGCGCAGCGGAAGACTCGGGAGATTCTGGGCGCGGTATTCATGGTTCTTTTCGTGAGCCTGTTGATGATCAATCCCGTGTTGAACCAGAATCGCCATGAGGGATCGAAGAACCACAAGGAGGAGGTAGCGCCAGTACGCGAGGCACCGGACAAATATGCGCCCTTGCTGAAGACCGCAAACCTAGTGCAACAATGGCTGCCGCCCGGCTTGGGGGCGCGGACCATGCAGCAGGCCGTTGAGGGAAAACCCGCCGCAACATTGGCGTCACTGAGTGGGCTCGGGTTTTGGACGCTGCTCGCGGGAATTGTTCTGGCGGGCCGTCTTAAGGCTGAGTATCGCGGACAGAATCTGAGTTGGGCTCCGAGCCGAGGGAAGGCAACGCGACGGGACAGCGGCTGGACATTGGGCGGCTCTGGCCCCTTTGTCGCAATTTTGGAGAAGGAGGTGCGCTCTCTTTCGCGCACGATGCCATTGCTCTGGGCACTTTGTATGCCTGCGCTGATCATGCCATTTGTTGCAGGAGTATTTCATCACAGCGCTTCCGGGACGATGAACTCGTTTCCGTATGCGTTTCCCTTGTCCCTGGCTTACGCGCTCCTTGGATTTACGCGGCTGTTTTACAACAACATGGGCGCTGAAGGCGAAGGGATTCAGTTATTGTTCCTTTCTCCCACGCCGATCAGGACAGTCTTGCTGGCGAAGAATCTGCTTCACTCGATCCTGTTCGTCTTCGTAGGGTTCGCTGCGGGAGTCTTATGCTGTCTTCGGTTAGGGATTCCGTCCCTGGCGGTGTCAGCAGCCACCGGCGCGTGGCTCATCTTTGCACTGCCGTGCAATTTGGCCGCGGGGACCATCTTCTCACTCACAATGCCGTACCGCGTCAATCCGGGTCGCATCACCCGGCCGACGGGATCGCAGGCGAACGCGCTGCCGGCCATGTTAATTCAGTTTGGAGTGCTTGGCGTGGGAGTGTTGGTCTTTTGGCTTTGCTGGTCTGTGAAGGAACCATGGTTGCCTGTGCCCATATTCGTGGTGTTGGCCATGGTCGCATTTTTTGCTTGGATGCGCGTACTGCATTACTCCGATGACAATGCCAGCCAACGCAGGGATTCCTTGATAGCGACGCTGATGAAGTCCGAGTAGATTGTTTCTGATGTCTGGAGATTTCTCTCTAGCTTGACTAGCGATACGGGGATAGGCAGAAGGATCTTCTGCGTTCCGGTCGGGACGTGGCCAACTCGTTCCTTTGACCGATTCTCGGACCGTTCCTCACAAGTCGTTTCACAAATGTCCCCGGCGTTGGTCGAAGTTCCTCAGGGGTGAACCCCCTTGGCGCTCAGGCCCTTTTCGACACAAAACCTGTTTATGAAAGACGCCCTAGCTACCGAGGACGCCCATCGCTCTTCTCTTACTGTTGCGGCGTTACCAACTGGTGCGCGATGGCGAAGAGGGCGAGTTCGAGGCGGGTGGAGACGCCGGTTTTGTCGAAGATGTTGGACAGGTGGCGTTTCACGGTCTCCTCGCTTAGCGTGAATTGCTTGGCGATGTCGCGGTTGCTGCAGCCTTCGACGATGCAGCCGACCACGTCGAGCTCGCGCGGGGTGAGGCCGTAGGTCTTGCGCTGCGGGGGCTGAGCCTGGCGCATCAAGTCATGCAGTGCCGAGACCAGATTCACCACGCGTTTGCCACCGATCCAGTAGTCACCCGCATAAACGGTACGGATCGACGTATGCAGGGCGCCTGCAAGGGCATCTTTGAGAACAATGCCGCGGGCTCCGATATGGAGCGCCTCAATGATCTGCTGAGTCGTGATCGTCGACGTGAGGAGGATGATCTTGACGGTAGGCGAGCCATTCATGATGGCGCGCATGGCTTCGAGGCCGGGCAGGCGCGGCATCTGGACATCGAGCAGAAGGATGTCAGGAGTTTGCTCCAGGGTCTGAGTGATGGCCTCATCGCCATCGTCGGCTTCTCCGACTACTTCGAAGCCGTCACGCTCGGTGAGCATGTTGCGCACACCAATGCGAACTACAGGATGATCGTCGGCTAGTACGATGCGGATGGGTTGTTGTTCCACGAGAGCCCTATACCTCCGAAAAAGCCGGGACTAACTTGCAGGCGACGTAAGTGGCCCGCATTCATTAACATGCTTCCAGCTCTGCTTTTGCATGAGCGCATGCAGATCTAAGTTACGCTGGAAATTCCCTTTTAAGCATACGCTCCAGCCTCTCCGTAGCCGAATACAACTCTTGTAGTGCATCCTTACAGTTATCCAATTGGTCACTCCGAGTTTCGAAGAAAGCGCCAAGCCTGGCAGCCTGCATGGCACCAGCCATGCCGCAACCACCCTTGATGGCATGCCCAATTCGGCGTACCTCGTCTTTGTTGCCGGTCGCGATGGCGTTTTCAAGTGCAACAAGGCGCTTGTGGAGATCGGTTACCACAGCGGTGTAGATCTCGCGGACGGTTGCCTCTGTCATGAGCTGTCGGAACTGCGCAAGCGTGGTGGGATTGATCACCAGTTCTTCAGCGTCAGTGGTCTCCGGCTGGTCGATCTTGGGATTGTGCTGGCTGAGCAGTTTCTCAAGATCTTCCGGACCGAACGGCTTCAGCAAAAAGCCATCTGCTGCAGCAATCAGCTCGTCAGAAGGGGTGGTGCCGCTGATGAGGATGATCTCGTCCTGGCCAAGCTGCCGAAGCTTCGCAATCAGTTCTGACCCGCTCAGGCCCGGTAACTGGGTGTCGAGCAACACCACGCCGGGTACGACGTCGCCCGTCTCGAGAATCTGGAGAGCCTGGTTTCCATCCTCGGCGGTGTGCACCAGGTGACCGTGCAACGTGAGGACCGTGGCGATCACCTCGCGGCTGACGAGGTCGTCGTCGATCAGGAGGATGGTGGCAAGTTCGTGCTTTTCACCTATGCCCAGCATGTCGTTTTGCCTTTACTAACGCCGCAGTGGGGTCTCTATTCCTCTGCGACGCCGATTTCGTGGAGCCAGCCCGGGGCCTTGAGCAATTCACGAGGGCGCGAGCCGTCAGCTTGCCCGACCAGGCCGTCGCGCTCCATCAGGTCAATCAAGTGCGCGGCGCGGCCATAGCCAATTCTAAGGCGGCGTTGAAGGAGAGAAGTCGAGGCTTTGCCAAATTCAAAAACCAAACGTACTGCGTCGTCGAACATGGGGTCGTTGTCATCCCCATCGTTGCTGGAGCCTTCCATGCTCTGTTTTTCGTCCCTGGGGGACTCGAGGAAGCCTTCGACGTACTCGGCCTGACCCTGGTCCTTCCAGAAAGCGACCACCGCCGCAGTCTCTTTTTCGCTGACATAAGGAGCATGCAGGCGCAGCAGGCGGCTCGTTCCCGGGGGCAGAAAGAGCATGTCGCCGCGGCCCAAAAGTGCCTCAGCGCCGTTGGTATCGAGGATGGTGCGCGAGTCGACCTTGGTGGCCAGGCGGAAGCTGATGCGGGTGGGGATGTTCGCTTTGATAAGGCCGGTGATGACATCAACGCTGGGCCGCTGCGTGGCGAGGACGAGATGAATGCCGACGGCGCGGGCCATCTGGGCCAGGCGGGTGATGGATTCTTCAACGTTGGCGCGGTCGAGCATCATCAGATCGGCGAGCTCGTCGATGATGATGACAATGTAGGGCAGCGGCTGTTCTTCCTGCCCGTCGTCGAAGAGAGAGGGCATGGCGCCCTCGAAGAGCTTGTTGTACTGGTCGATATTGCGCACGCTGCGGCTGGCGAGCAGTTTGAGGCGGCGCTCCATTTCGCGGACCGCGTTGCGCAGCGCGTTAGCAGCCAGCTTTGGCTCCGTAATGATTGGAGTAAAGAGATGGGGAATCCCCTCGTACATGCCAAGTTCAACGCGCTTGGGGTCGACGAGAATGAGGCGAACCTGCGACGGCGTGGTGCGATAAAGCAGGCTCATGATCATTGCGTTGATGGCGACGGATTTGCCAGATCCCGTGGAACCAGCGATAAGAACATGGGGCATGGAGGCAAGGTCGGCGGTGACGATCCGGCCGTTAATGTCCTTGCCCATGGCGAGGGTTAGGCGCGACTTGGCTTTGGCAAAGGTTTCGGATTCAAGCACGTCGCGCAAATGGATGGTTTCGCGCTCGTGGTTTGGTACCTGGATGCCCACCGTGCTTTTGCCGGCCATGCGCTCGATTAGGATGCTTTCGGCGCGCATGGCGAGGCATAGATCCTCAGCCAGTCCGGTGACGCGGCTGTACTTCACGCCGGCTTCGGGCTTGAACTCGTAGGTGGTGACCATGGGTCCGGGATTGATGCGTTCGACTGCACCGCGCACGTCGAACTCGGCACATTTCTCAACCAGCACGCGGGCCTCGTCGCGGAGATCGTCTTCCCGTACGACCTGCGGACCCGAACCGAGGTTGAGCAAGGTGCTGGGGGGCAGGCGGAATCCACTCACGTTTTTGGGAGCCACCGTGACTGTGCGTTCGTCGGCGTCGGCGCGTTCGTGGACGGCGATGTTGCTGGGCGCGGATGCATGGGCTGCGGGCGCCGGTGTGGAAAGAGGGGCCTGGGCGGGAATCGGGGCGGGAATCAGGGC
>Ga0210386_10003008_pt1 | contig 14198 bp, 11 predicted proteins | sample IncBWH32OmetaG_FD_160091 | JGI IMG/M metagenome (GOLD analysis project Ga0210386, IMG submission 160091) | Forest soil microbial communities from Barre Woods Harvard Forest LTER site, Petersham, Massachusetts, United States - Inc-BW-H-32-O ... | reverse complement strand
TATGGGTAACCCGGCAATGGCGACGCGCAGGTCATTCTCGTTTCAGGCGGCTGCGGCCCGTATTGGCACCGCGGCCCTTACGGCGGCTGCCGGCCGGGTGGCCAATGGGGCTACCCAGGCGGAGGGGACGGCGGAGTCAGTCCCATTTTTGGCCCGTATGGCGGAAGGTGGTGCCCGCCGGGCTTTCACCTCGGCCCGTATAGAGGCCGGTGTTGGCCGAACTGACGAGATCACGCGTCGCTGATTGCGGCGTGGGGGCCACCTAAATTTCAAGATAGTTGCTATTGCCTTCGCTCTTCGAGCGGCGGCGCATGAGCACACTTCTCACAATGGCGGTTATTAGCCCCGCCCTGCCGCTCATTGTGAGCCAACGGGGCCGCGCTTTGCGCGGACCCGTTGGACTTGGCCGCCGATCCAGGCGTCACGCCTTCTTGGCACCGGCCGGCGGGGTCACAGAGTCGGCCTTGAGCGAAGGCCGCGCGGCGACGCGATCAAACCATGCCTTGATGTTGGTATTGGCGGGGTCGATCGATTGGCCGACCAGCGCGCCGAAATCGAGCCAGCAAAACAGCAAGATGTCGGCCAGCGTAAAGCGCTTGCCGCAGAGATATTCGCGCCCGTCGGCCATTTGGCCGTCGAGCCATTGCAGGCGGTTGGCGGCGATCATCTTCAGGCCCGGCGAAGCTTCAGGGACGACCGGAATGCGCTTTTCGAAAAATCTCAGGGCCTCGCCGAAACGATAGCCGTTGGCCAGTGGCTCGCAGATGTTGAGATCGACGCGCCGCGCCCACATCCGGCACTCGGCGCGCTCTTTCGGCGTTGCCCCGATCATCGGCGGATCGGGCTTGATCTCCTCGAGATATTCGCAGATCGCGGTGATCTCGGAGAGATAGCTGCCGTCGTCGAGTTCGAGCGTCGGCATCTGGCCATGCGGATTGCGCTTGAGGTGTTCGGCCTGACGGTTTTCGCCGCCGCGCAGATCGACGGTCTGTTTTGGAATCTCGATGCCCTTTTCCGCCATGAAGATGCGGACGATGCGCGGATTGGGCCCGATCGAGTCGTAAAATTTCACGGCGTTCTCCCCTCTGTTTTTCAACGGCAGGATGCATTGAACAGACCGAAGGTGGCCTGTCAAACGCGAGGCAACCGGGTCCGGATCATGCGCTAGCCGTCGTCGAGCTTATTGAGGTCGCGCACCGATTGCATGATCGGCTCGAAGTTCGATCGCGCGTCCAGCGCGTCGAACAACTGCGCGGTGTCCGACAACAATGCATGCGAGCGCTGGATCGCGATCCGCACGTCCTCTTGCGGTGTATCGGATAGCCGCCCATGCCCCGACAGCAGGATTTTCGAATCAAGGCCCTTCAGCCGCTCCAGCGACTGGATGTAATCGCTGATGCTGCCCGAGCCGAACACCCCGCCCATCACGCCGCCGGGCATCAGCGTGTCGGCGGCAAACAATAGCCCCTTGTCCTGGTCGAACAGGCTGATGCAGGCCGAGGTGTGGCCCGGCGTGTACATGACATTGAGACGAAAATCGCCGAGGTCGAGCAGATTGCCTTCCTCGAGCCAGATGTCGACATTGATCGGCACGTTCGGCTCGTTGAACATCTTGCGCAGCATCGAGAAGTCGTCGCGCAGCATGATCTTGTTGGCCGCCAGCCGATGCGCCGCGATGATGGTGCGGCTTTCGTTGAAATGCCAGGCCGCGCCGATGTGATCGAGATGTTCGTGGCTCAGGATCACCATGTCGATCTTGCCCGGCGGGCAGTCGAGATGGTTCAAACATTCCAGTAGCGCCGGATAGTTCGACGACAGCCCGACATCGATCATGATGGTGCGCAATTTGCCGCGCACCAGATAGGCATTGGCAGCGCGGTTCTTGAAACGGATCTGGTAGATGTTCTCGGCGGCCTGAATCAGCGAACAGACGTCGTTATTGAGCAGCACCGGAAACGGGCTCGGCTTGCGATCGCTCATGGGTTGCTCGCCTTGAACGTAACCGCATTTGAGGCGCGCAAGCGTTTGCTGAGCGCATCCATGACCATCAGCGCGAAGGCCGGCTGCTGGCTGACCAGATAGACGAAGCGGGCGTGGTTGATCCGCATCACGCGGGTGTTGGGCGCGGCCGCGATCGCGGTCGCCGAACGTGACGAGCCGTCGATAACAGCCATTTCGCCGAAAAATTCGCCCTTGCCGAGGGTGACGATCACGGTCTTGCGCCCGTCGTGGAGCTTGGCGATCTCGACCTGGCCGTCGAGCACGACGAACAGCTCGCGGCCGGTCGAGCCTTCCTCGAAAATGACCTGATCGACATCAAATTCGTTGATGCATTTCTCGATGGTCATGAGCTCCCCCGCCCATCGTTTGGGCCATGTTAGTCGGGAAAGCAGGCGCTGCAAACCGGTCGCTAGCCCGGGGGCGGGTTCCTCGCGAGGGTTGCGCGGGAGGTTTTCCGCTGAAACTAGCCTGCGAAACCGGGACCGCCATTTCCTAAATTTTCGGTAAGCCCTCGGCCAGGTAAGGATTTGGCAAGATATGAAAGTTACCAAATGGTCAATCTTTAATGGAGAATTGACCGTGAGCGACCAGCACCCCGAGCCAATTGGCGGCGAATCCGGTTCCCTCAGCGCAGGCGTTTCCCATTCAGCCGGCACGTCCAACGAGCCGGTGACGGCGTCCGAGCCTTCCACGCCGGAGCCTTCCGTGTCCGAGCCATCCATGTTTGGGCCGGTAGCGCCCGAGCTTCCAAAAGCCGAGCCCCCAAAAGCCGAAGCTCCAAAAGCCGAGGGGCCGAAAGTCGAGGCCGTGAAGGCCGAGGCGAGCGCGGAAGCGCCCAAGCCGGAGGCCAAACGGGAAGAAACGTCGTCGACTCCCAGCAAGGTCATCGTGATGGCGCGGGGCGATCGGGCATGGTCCGATCATGGCATCCATACCGGGCCCGAGACGGCCGAACACCAAAGCGTCTTCGGCAAGCGTCGGATCGCGGCGATCGCCGCCGTGGTGGCGCTGGCAATCGGGGCGGGTGCGCTGGGCGGCGCGTTCGCGACCGCGACCTTCATGCACGGTGGCAGCGAGGTCGCCAGCAACACCAGCCCGACCTCGCTTGAGGCGTCGTTGTCGCGGATCGACGCCGACATCCAGGCGCTGAAGACCGGCCTCGAGCACACCTCCAAACTCGGCATGAGCCAGTTCAACAAGACCAGTGAGCGTCTCGACAAGGTCGAGCGCGCGCAGGCCGAACCGGCAGCCAAGATTGCCAAGCTCAGCGAAACCGTCGACAGACTGCGTTCTGCCCCGGCTGCGGCGCCTGCGGTCGCGGCCGCCGCCCCTGCCGCATCGTCTGCCTCGAAAGAGACCACCGGTTCGATCGCGCCCGCCCAGCAAGCCGCGGCAACGCCGGCTGCATCTAAAACAGACGCCAAGATCGACGCGAAGACCGAAGTCGGCCGGTTGCCGACGCTGGAGGATTGGGCGCTGCGCGACGTCGCCTATGGTGGCGCCCTGATCGACGGCCGTCGCGGCACCTACGAAGTCTATGCCGGCGACATGATCCCGGGTCTCGGCCGCGTTGACGCTATCCGCCGCCAGGACGGACGCTGGGTGGTTGTGACCAGCCGCGGCCTTATTGTGGCACGCTGAAAAATCTTTCCGGTTCTCACCGTGACGTGAAAGTGCGGCGGTTGTCATGAGACAGCCGCCGTTTTTTTGTCTATTTCCTGACCACACCTTCGCCTGAAGGGCTTGGAATGCCGGCTTTGGCGCGGTGTTTGTCAGGATATGGGTCTACCATTGCGTTTCCTCCTCATCGCCTTCGCATTCCTCTCTGGCTTGCTCTCGCTGAGCGCTGCGCACAGCGCGCCCTTGCTGGAGCGTGGCGCGGCGATCACCGACCCCATTGCTTTGCGTGAACTCGATCGCGGGGCATTCGGCCTCGCGCGGATGCTGTCAGCGCCGCCATCGGGCGGGTCACTCACTGATGCCGCGTTGTTTGCGTTACCCGCCATCGCCGGAATCCGAAAATCGCTCGACGAAGAATTCGAACGATACGTAGAGCGGCACAAGGCCGAGTTTCCGAATGAGACCATCGGCGTCGGGCCGCAGTTCGACTTTCAGCTGTTCGACCGCGACCAGCTTTATTCGCAGGCCAACCGCTTCGTTCTCTCCGGTATCGTCAATCGGATGGACCGCGCTTTTGTGGCGCCGGAGAGTTGCGGCGAAATCCGCCTGATCTATCGCCTCACCGAGATCGATGCGCCTCCGGTCGGCGATCACGGCGCCTCGGCGCGGCTGCCGATGACGCTCAATCTGGTTTTGAAGGCGAAAGCCGACAAGGCTGACGCCAAGGGCGCGCCGCTGACCTGCGCGACCATCGCCCGACGCTGGCTGGAATCGGGCGACTGGCCGGCGACGGGCGCAGCGCTCGCCGAAAAACTGACGTCCGATGACGGACCGTTGGTTTCGATCGGACCTGACAATATCGAGCGCATCGAAACCAACCTTCAGATCGCGCACGTAACGCAGTCGCCGGGTCGCGAGTTCCGTACCGACTATCTGCTGAAGGTCTTTGACTATCATCCGCAAGCAAGAGTTTTCGAGGAAGCGACGCTGGAAGACCAGATCGATCGCGAGCGTTTGCTGGCGGATGAAAAACTTCGCCGGGATTTCAAGGCCTGGCTGCTCGATCCCTTGCATCTCAAGGAATTCGATCTCGGCACGGTCCTGATCCCGAAGGAGTTTCTCGCTAAAGCGGCGATCGCGCCAACCCCGATCGGCTTCGCAGCCTCAGCGTTGCAACCGGCCTTCGGCCTCGTGCAAGGCGAGGGGGAGAATCCTTTGTTTTCGACGGATGATGTGGTGACAGCGCTGCAAAAAGTCGCCGAGCGCGGCATCAGCTTGCAAAACATTCGTTCGGTCGCCGGCTTCGAGCGCCGCCTCAACGATATCACCTGCGCCGGATGTCACCAGACACGTGGCATCGGCGGGTTTCATTTTCCCGGCGTCGACTGGATGGCGACCAATCCGTCCAACACGCTGATCGTGCCGGCCTCGCCGCACTTCTTCGGCGACCAGGTTCGCCGCCGCGCTATTCTGACTGAAATCCGCGACGGAAAACAGGTCGACTACAGCCGGGGCTTTTCGGAACGGCCGCAATTGCGCGGCAGCGGTGAGCTGGCTGGAACCGAATATGACGACGGCTGGGGCGCGCACTGCTATGGCTTGCATGCCAAGGTCGGCGACAAGGTTGCCGACAACGACCGCAGTTTTGTGTCATGGAGTTGCGCCAAGGGGCTCGCCTGTCAGGTCATGAGCGAGGCCTCGCGCATGGGCATGTGTTTCGTCGGCAATCGGTAGAACACGGGCTCTGTCGTCCCGGGCGAGATTGACAGTAAGCTCACTGTTCGTGTTTCATCGCGCCAACGCAACCAGCAAGGGATGCGGGGAGGAAACATGGACGACATCCTGATCGTCGGTGGCGGCATCGGCGGCCTGACCCTGGGTCTGGCGCTGCATGCGGCCAACATTCCCTGCCGCATCTTCGAGTCCGCGCCGGAAATCCGCGCGGTCGGCGTCGGCGTCAATCTCCTGCCACACGCCACCAAGGAACTCGCCGCGCTCGGCCTCGAGGCTGATCTGGCGCGGGTGGCGATCCAGACCAAGGACGCCTCCTTCTTCAACCGTTTCGGCCAGTTGATCTATCAGGAGCCGCTCGGGCGCGCGGCCGGCTATGACCATCCGCAGTTCTCGATTCATCGCGGCGACCTGCAAATGGTGCTGCTGGACGCCTTCAAGAGTCGCGCCGGCGCAGATCGTATTCTCACCAACCATCATTGTGTCGGCGTCGAGCAGGACGACCACGGCGTCACCCTGCATTTTGCGGTCGGCTCCAGCGATGCCGTCGGCAAGAGCGTGCGGGGACGCGCCGCGATTGCCTGCGACGGCATCAATTCGGTGATCCGCAGGCAGTTTTTCCCCGATGAGGGCGAGCCGCGCTATTCCGGCGTCAACATGTGGCGCGGCGTCACGCGGTGGAAGCCGATTTTGTCGGGCGCAAGCATGACGCGCGCCGGCTGGCTGTCGCATGGCAAGATGGTGATCTATCCGATCCGTGAGGCCGGAAGTGACGGTCTGCAACTCGTCAACTGGGTCGCCGAAATCGAGACGCCCAACTATCGCCGGCGCGACTGGAATCGCGCAGGCTCGCTCGACGATTTCATCGGCGCCTTCGCCGACTGGCATTTCGACTGGCTCGACGTTCCCGCCTTCATCCGCGCCGCCGACAGCGTGCTGGAATTTCCGATGGTCGATCAGGACCCGCTGCCGCGCTGGAGCTTTGGCCGCGTGACACTATTGGGGGATGCCGCACACCCGATGGTGCCGCGCGGCTCCAACGGCGCGGGCCAGGCGATCCTGGATACGCGGGCGATGACGACAGCGTTGATCGCCAATGACGATCCCGTCGCGGCGTTTGCGGCCTATGAGAAGCAACGGCTGGAGGCGACGACGCGCGTGGTTCTGACCAATCGCACGAACCCGCCGGACGCGATCCTGCGTGAGGTCTATCAACGCACCAATGACCGGCCGTTCAAGGCAATCGGTGATGTCATCAGCCACGACGAGCTGGTCGCGCTGTCCGACAGCTACAAGCAGATCGCGGGTTTTTCCAAAGAAGCGTTGCGCGCGTGACCGGCCCATCGGCAGGAGACGCATCGACCGTCGATGTCGCCGCGTTCATCGATGCCCAGCCGGTCGGCGCCTTTCAGGTCAAATTGCTGTTGATCTGCGCGACAGTCCTGTTTCTCGACGGCTTCGATACTACCGCCATCGGTTATGTCGCGCCGGCGCTCGCGAAGGAATGGAATGTCGGCAAGGCCGCGTTGGGTCCCGTGTTCAGCGCGGGCTTGTTCGGTTTGATGATCGGTGCGCTGCTGTTCGGCCCACTGGCGGATCGCATCGGGCGCAAGAAAATCATCATTTTCTCCACGCTCGCGTTCGGCATTGGCACGCTGGTCACTTCGTTCGTCAACGACGTGAATACGCTGCTTGCGATCCGGTTTCTGACCGGCCTTGGCCTCGGCGGCGCGATGCCGAACACGATTGCGCTCACTTCCGAGTTCAGCCCGCATCGCCGCCGCGCTACCATGGTGATGGTGATGTTCGTCGGCTTTTCAATTGGGGCTGCGCTCGGCGGGCTATTGGCCGCAGCGTTGATTCCGCAGTTCGGCTGGCGATCGGTCTTTGTCGCCGGCGGCGCTGCGCCGCTCGTCCTGGTGCCGATCCTGGCATGGCGGTTGCCGGAATCCGTGCGGTTCCTGGCATTGACTGGTCGCGCCGATGCGCGCGTCGCGGAGCTTTTGACATCAGTTAATGAGAAGGCGGTTTTTGCCGAAGGCTGCCGCTTTATCGTCGACGAACCGGCATTGAAAGGCATTCCAGTCCAGCATCTCTTCAGGGGCGGAAGAACGCTCGCCACGCTGCTATTGTGGGTGGTGTTCTTCATGAGCCTGCTCGATATCTACTTCCTGTCGAATTGGCTGCCGACCGTGCTCAACGATCTCGGCGCCTCGATCTCCGAAGCCGCAGCAATCGGCTCGATGTTGCAGGTCGGGGGCGTGGTCGGCACGTTCGCGCTCGGCAGCATCATCGATCGCTTTTCGTTTCGCGCGCTGGCGCTGGTCTATTTCGTCGCGGTGTTTGCGGTCGGCGCGATCGGCCAGCTCGGACATTCGGCCATCCTGGTCACGCTTGCGATCTTTGTCGCCGGCTTTTGCATTGTCGGCGGCCAGATCGCCGCCAATGCGCTCGCCGCCGGATTCTATCCAACGTCGATCCGCGCGACCGGTGTCGGCTGGGCGCTGGGTGTGGGACGCGTCGGCTCGATTGTCGGTCCGCTGGTGGGCGGTGTCCTGCTCAGCCTGAACTGGAGCGCAGGCGAAGTGTTTGTGGCCGCGGCTACGGCGGCGCTCTGCGCGGCGCTGGCGGCGTTTTCGCTGGGCCGGTTGGCGGGGTTAGGCGGAAGCGGTGGGGGTATTCGCGCTTCCGCGCCGCCGCTGGAGGCGGTGACGCGGGCCGGTGCGTAGGGTAGGCTTGCGGACGCAGCCACGCTGGGGAGTTACGCCGTGACCGATCCGACCGGGGAAAGCAAGGAACGCAATCGCGAGATCGCGGCCAATGAAAGCGCGCGGCAGACCACCAGTTCCATCCGTGTCAGCGTCTGGGCGGTTGCGGTTGCCGTGATCATCGGGCTGGCGGCGTTCGGCTGGGTATTGCTTCACAACCAATAGGCCGGGCGCCAGGCTCGGTTCAAACGTAATGCGTCAGGCGTTTGCCCGGCAGCAGATCGTAGGCCGGGCGCCAGCCCGGCAAGGCGGCGACGCGTTGCAACCAGCGATCGATCGCGGGATGGCTGGTCTTGAAATCATATCCGGTCTCGTCGCTCGGATAGTGCAGGTAGGCGATCATCGAGATATCCGCGATCGTGGGCCTCTCTCCCGCGGCAAAATCATTATGTTGCAGATGCCGCTCCAGAATGCCGAGGAAATCATCGAGGCGCTTGCGCAGGAATTTCAAAACACTCGGGTCGGGCGTCGGCGTGAAGGTGCGCAGGAAGCGATAGGTCGCCATGTAGCCTGAGAGCTTGTGGTTGTCCCAGAACAGCCAGCGCAGCACTTCGAATTTTTCTTCCGCGCTGTCGCCGCCGAAGCGGCCATATTGCTCGGCGAGCTTGAGCAGGATCGGCGCGGTCTGGGTCAACCGCACGGCGTCTTCTTCCAGCACCGGGATTTCGCCCATCTCGTTGACGGTCTGCCGCCACTCGGCCGTTCGTGTCACGCCGCCGGCGAAATCGGTCCAGACCGGCTCAAAACTCTGGCCGCACAAAGTCAGCATCAGCGCCAGCTTGTAGCTGTTGCCGGATTCCGGAAAGTAATGCAGTCGGTAGCTCGGCATTCTCGTTACCCCTACGCCACGGCGCCGGATGCTTTCAAATTCCGGATCGATGCCTCGTTGTAGCCGGCCTCACGCAAGATTTCCTCGCTGTGTTCGCCGATCTCAGGCGGGCGCTTGGGTTTGACCTTCGCGCTGCCGTCGACCCAGATCGGGCTATTGATCGTGAGCATCGTGTCGTTTTCAAACGGCACCAGCGCCTCGGTTTCGATCATCTGGCGATCTCCGGGAATATCGTCGAGAATGCCGACCACTCCGAACACGAGGCCGTTGCCGTCGAGAGCGACCCGCCATTCGGCAAGGTCTTTTGTCGCAAAGATCTGGTCGAAAATCGCGATCAGCTCGATCGAGCGCGCATGGCGGTCGGCCTTGGTGGCAAATCTGGCGTCATTGACCAGGTCTTCGCGGCCCAGGCAGCGGGCGAGCGCCGGCCATTGCCGCTCTTCGCTGAGCAGCGACAGGATCAGCCAGCGGCCATCCTTGCAGCGATAGTGGTTGACGACCGCATTCAGTGCCCGGTCGCGCGGCCGCCGCTCCTGAAACTTAGCGCCGCATAATTTGGCCTGCGCCAGAGTTCCTGCCGCCCACAGGCCGTTCGCCATCAGGTTCGACGATACATGCGAACCTTCGCCTGATCGTTCGCGCTTGTAGAGCGCGGTGACGATCGCCCCATAGAGCGCCATTGCGCAAGGGTGGTCGCCCATGCCCGGCGTCGAACGCGCTGGCGTCGTATTCTCGTCGGCGCGCACCATGTCCATCAGGCCCGATCGCGCCCAATAGGCGTTGCTGTCGAAGCCCGGCTTGTCGGCCTCCGCGCCCGTTTCGCCATAGCCGGTGAAGGAAGCGTAGATCAGGCGCGCATTCTTGGGCTTGATATCTTCATAGGTGATGCCGAGGCGCTTGCGCACCCCAGGCGGAAAATTGGTGATGAAAACATCGGCCTCGGCGGCCAGCCGATACAGCACCTCGCGGCCTTCCGGCCTGGCGAGGTCGAGCGCCAGGCTTCGTTTGTTCCGTGCTTCGAGCAGCCAGGCGAAATTATGCTCACTGATCGGATAACCCGGCAGTTTTGGCAAAAGCCGATAGGGATCGCCGGTTCCCGGCGGCTCGATCTTGATCACTTCGGCGCCGAAATCCGACAGCACGGTGGCGGCGGCGGGCGCCGCGATGAAGCTCGCGCAATCCAGAACCTTCAGCCCTTCGAAGATGCCCTTGTCCATAGGTGGTGTCGCTCCGCACTCTCTCAGATTGTCCAGATCGCTGCATTTGGACCGATGCCGGTAGCCGATGCAACAGGTCGCACCGGGGCCGGTTCGGTTACGAAATTCTCAACCCTTTGATCACAAGCCGGCACCTTATCATCGACAGCGGCTTTGAATCTGGCAATATGCTCGCGGCGGTTGTGAATTCAGGCTCGGCTGCCATTTCGCGCTGAAAGGCGCGTGAATTTCAAAAAACGGATTTGCGAGATGTCGTCCTTTCGTTTGCCGGTGCTGGCATCGCTTCCGCTGATCGCGTTGTGCTGGGGAGCAGGACAGGCCCGCGCCGGCGACTTTGAGGACTGCACCGGGCCGCTCGTGGACAAGACCGAGGCTGCCTGCACGGCGGTCCTCGATGACGCGCAGCGGCCGGCCGAGGATCGTGTCAAAGCCTATATCGCCCGCTCGCGCTTCTCCACCAGCCGCGGCAAGTTCGATGCGGGCGTGGCCGATGCGGAAGCCGCCCTTCAACTCAATTCGCAGTCGGTCGGCGCGCTCGTTGCCCGTGCCTATGCACGCCAGCGCGCCGGCAAGCTCGATGCGGCGCTCGCCGATTATAACCATGCGGTCGAACTCGAACCGAAAAATCCGCAGATGCTGACTTCACGCGGGTTCCTGCGGGCCGAGCAGAAAGCCTGGGCCGAGGCGCTTGCCGATTTCAACGAGGCGATCGCGCAGCGTCAGGACTACGCGCAAGCCTATGTCGGACGCGGGCGTGTCGAGGTCGAGACCGGCCAGCTCGACCAGGCGCTGAACGACCTCAATGGCGCACTGTCGATGAGCGCGACGGTGCAGAACGGGTTTTACTGGCGTGGACAGGTCTATCGCCGCAAGGGTGACATCGACCGTGCAATCGACGATTTTTCGCGTGCGATCGCGCAGGCGCCGCAAACCGAGCGCGCCGCCTACTATGCACGTGCCCAGCTCTTCATCGCCAAGAACGACTACACCCGTGCCATCGCCGATTTCGACAAGCTTTTGTCGTTTACGCCCGACAACAAAGGTCTGCAGCAGCAGCGCGCTTCAGCGGTGGCGATGCAGACCGAACTCGCCAAGGTGCACGGTACGCCAGCCGCTCCGGCCGTGTCTCCCGGCGTGGCCGCGGCACCCACCGTGACTCCCGCGCCGCCTGCGGCCGGGTCCGGAGCGCCGCTACCTCCGGTCGCGGCGACGCCAACGCCGTCCGCCGTGCAGGCGCTGCAACTGATCAAGCAGGCTAAATATGCCGATGCGATCGCACTTCTCAATCGGATGCTGAGTGCGAATCCCAATGATGAAGCAGCACTACGGCTGCGCGCAGCATCGTTTCTTGCTCTCGGCCGCTGGGCCGAAAGCCGCGCGGACGCTGACAGTTTTCTCAAGCTGAAGCCGAATGATGTGCCATTGCTGGGGCTCCGGGCGATTGCATCCACCGGTCTTCGACAGTTCGAAGAGGGCCTGGCCGACGCCAATCAGGCGATCAGACTCGATCCGAACAGTGCGTTTGCCTATAACGCCCGCGGCGCGGTCTACCGCGTTACTGGAAAATTGCAGGAAGCGCTGGCGGATATCGATCGTTCGATTTCCATTAACCCGAAGGATGGCGTGGCTTTCACTGGACGCGGGCAGACCCATTTGGCACTCAGCCAGTTCGATAAGGCGCTGGTGGATTTCGATCAGGCGCTCGTTCTCAACCCGAGCGACGACGTCGCTCGCGCTTCGCGAGGGTTCACGTTGCTGATCAAAGGCAGCAACGCCGAGGGTATTCTCGATATCAAGACCGCGCTCGATCACAATCCGAACAATCAGATTGCCGAACTCGGCCAAGGATTGGCGATGCTGCTTTCCGGCCAGAACGATCGCGCGTTGGTGGCGCTCAACCAGGTGGTTGGGAAGAGCCCGGATTTTGACAATCTGGCCCGGGTGCTTCGCGCCAGGGTGCTGCTTGCGAAGAACGATACCGCCAATGCCCTGGTCGACCTCAACACCGTGCTCGGCAGCCGGCCGAACGATTCAGCCGCTTTGCAGACACGCAGTCTGGTCTGGCTTGCCATGCACTCCTACGAAAACGCCCTGGACGATCTCAACAAGGCGATCGCGCTGCATGAGTCGGTCGAGGTCTATTTTTCGCGCGCCAAACTCTATGAGACGCAGAACAAGCTCGACAAGGCGGCGGATGACTACCGGCGGGCGACCCAGCTTCCCGCGGTGACTGCGTTCGATGTGCTGGCGCAGGCCGCCGCAAAGCAGAAAACCCAGCAGCTCTCGAAAAAGGTGCCGTGCGGCAATTCTACCGGCACCTGCCTGTGACAGCCTATTCTTCGCCCGACAGCAGCGCGGCATTGCCGCCGGCCGCGGCCGTGTTGATCGTCACGGTCTGCTCGGTGGCAAAGCGCGCCAGGTAATGCGGGCCTCCGGCCTTGGGGCCGGTGCCGGACAGGCCAGAGCCGCCGAATGGCTGCACGCCGACCACCGCGCCGATCATGTTGCGGTTGACGTAAACATTCCCGACCGCCAGCCGCTCGACCACGGAATCGACCACATCGTCGATCCGCGAGTGAATGCCGAGCGTCAGCCCGTAACCCGTGTGTTCGATCGAGGCCAGTACGTCGTTGAGGTGGCCTGCCGCGTAACGCACCACATGCAGGATTGGGCCGAACACTTCTTCGGTCAGTTGACCGGCATTTGCGAGTTCGAAGATATGCGGCGCGACATATTGGCCCTCCGGCGCGTGCCCTGCAAAATGCACGCGCGCCTCGCGCTTCATGCGCGCGATATGCGCCTCAAGCCGCGCCTTGGCCTCGGCGTCGATCACCGGACCGATGTGGACGGCGGGATCGCCGGGGTCGCCGATTTTCAATTCGCGTGCGGCGCCGGAGATCATCTCGATCATGCGATCGGCGACCTCTTCCTGCACGAACAGGATCCGCAGCGCCGAACAGCGCTGGCCGGCCGATCGGAACGCGGAGGTGATAACGTCGTCGGCGACCTGCTCGGGCAGCGCGGTTGCGTCCACGATCATGGCGTTGATGCCGCCGGTCTCGGCGATCAGCGGCACGATTGCGCCATCCTTGGCCGCCAGCACGCGGTTGATGCTGCGCGCGACTTCCGTCGAACCAGTAAAGACCACGCCGGCCACGTTCGGATGGGCCACGAGCGCCGCACCGATGCGGCCATCGCCGGGTATCAGATGCAGCGCGGACGCGGGCACGCCGGCCTCATGCAGCAGGCGGACCATCTCGAAGGCAATCAAGGGCGTCTGCTCGGCGGGTTTGGCCACGACGGTGTTGCCCGCCATCAAGGCCGCGGCGACTTGCCCGGTAAAGATTGCGAGCGGAAAATTCCACGGCGAAATCGCGACAAACACGCCGCGGCCGCGCAGACCCAGCACATTGCTCTCGCCGGTCGGCCCCGGCATGGTCTCGCTCTTGCCAAACAGGTCGCGGCCGAGGCTTGCGTAATAGCGGCAGAAATCCGTGGCTTCCCGAACTTCCGAAACCGCGTCGTCGAGCGTCTTGCCGCCCTCGCGTTGCAACAGCGCAATGAAATGCGCGGCGCGCCGCTCCAGTAAATCAGCGGCGCGATCGAGATGGCTAGCGCGGGTTGCCGCCGGTATGCGGCTCCAGTGTGAGAAGCCGGTGCGTGCGGCAGCCATGGCTGCATTCGCTTCATCCATGGTCGGCTCGATCACGCTTCCAATCGTCGCGGTCAAATCGGCAGGACCGAAAAGCTCCCGTGCCTTGCCGGTACTAGGCTTCTTGGTATCAGCCTTGTTAGTGTCAGCCTTGCCGCCGATCAGGGACGTCGCAGTAACGGGCGCGGTCTCGGTGCCGACCGCGTCAAGCATGGCCTTCAGCGCCGCGCGGTCGCCGAATTCGAGGCCGCGCGAATTCGGCCGTTTCGGCCGGTAGAGATCGGCAGGCAAGGGGATGTTGGGATGACGGGCGTTGTCGGCCTTGCCGATGATGTCAGCCGGGCCCCGCAGCAACGTTTTGACTGGCACGGCATCATCCG
>Ga0210386_10003007_pt1 | contig 14199 bp, 14 predicted proteins | sample IncBWH32OmetaG_FD_160091 | JGI IMG/M metagenome (GOLD analysis project Ga0210386, IMG submission 160091) | Forest soil microbial communities from Barre Woods Harvard Forest LTER site, Petersham, Massachusetts, United States - Inc-BW-H-32-O ... | reverse complement strand
AGTCCTCCAATAGCTCGAATGGCTGCTGCTGTGGAAAGCGATCGAAGCGCCGGACGAAGGCGACCTGGTAGGCAAAGCCAAGCCGGTTATGAGGGCGCCGGCACTTGCCGAGCTGCACGAAATCTTCCTCCGTCAAGATGGCAGCGCGCTTGAGCTGTTCGCGGGAAAACATTACCGGTGTGATACCGCGAACGCCGAGCTAGGAAAAGACCGTGCTATTTTCGGAAGGCCCAACCGAAATCATCTTGCCAGCCAACTATCCTTTGAACGCCCACCTAACCTGAGGATGCCTCCCACCGGCCTTCAGGCACTGCTCGATTGCCAAAGTATCCGCCTCTGTGGCTGAGCTCCTACCAAGCGCAACGCCGATAAGCCAATTGCCGTTCGGATGTCGGGCAACAGCGATCGCGCCATATCCGGTGACATCACTCGAGGCGAGAATTCTGACGTTTGTGCCGTATTTACGCCGAGCATTTTCCAGTGCACGCTGCTCCTCTCTCCGGACTGGCCCCCCGTATGCCGTGGCCAGTTGGTTGTGGGGACCGAGCGCTACGGCTGATCCTGCTATAGCGTTTGCGAAGCTAAAAACCACCGAACCGATTAAAGCCAATATGAAGAGCGTGCTCTTTTTCATAGCCGTTTTCCTGACAAAAAAGTAGTATCCTCAAGGGTTTAGTTCCTCAACTTTAATCGGGCAGTTCAGCCACCGAATGTCAATAATGTTCGGAACCACCGGCGGAATCATGGACCCGTTTAGAAGCCGGAGATCCGGGATCAATCTAAGCCAGTCCGGCTGCTGGCCGCCTCCCGGGATTTCGCCCGGAATCGGCGTTTTACCCAAAGCAACGATCCCACCGACCACCGTTACGTTGCCGATACCGGGAGCTCGTTTTATCGCATCCCAAGGCGATTGCGCAGCGCTGATGATCACCGCGTGGATCTCGACATTAACTGGGGGTCCAGGGGGGGCGAATCCCCCCGGAGGGATCGTCGTAACGTCGGCGACATCAGGTACGCTGAGGCCCGCGAATACCTCGGGGCCAGAGCCCCCGCGGGGATCAGTGGTCGCTATGGACATGATGGCGGCCAGCTCAGGGGTTATTGTGTTGGTCGGATCCGTTGGATCCGTCGGCGGTGCCACGGTGACCGAAGGTGGATCCGCGTCGGGATCCTGAGCGTTGTTATTGTCGTTGTTCGCGGGCGCGGCCTCGTCATCATTGGCCGTCGTCGTGGTTGTCGTAGCCGTCGCCGCATCGGTAGCCGCCGCCGCGTCGGTTGCGGCACTCGCCGCCGCATCACTGGTTGCCGCCGCAGCCGCCGCAGCCGCATCACTTGCACTGGCGCCATCACCATCGCTCGCACTGCCGGTGCCGTCGCCAGTGCCCTCTCCGGTACTGCCGCTGCCGGCGCTGCCGGTACCGTCGCCGGCGCTTCCGCTGCCGTCTCCAGCACCGGCTCCGGCAGCGCCGGCACCGGCCGCACCCGCTGCGCCACCGTCGCTGCTACTGCCGCCATCGCCGCTACTGCTCCCTCCATCACCACTGCCCCCTCCGTCACTGCCGCCCCCGTCGGCCTGGAACCGGAGCTTAGAGGGAACCAGGAATCCGGCGAAACGCTCCAACTGACCGAAGGCCGCGCGCAAAAGATCACGATATGGTGCACCGCCAAAAGCAGGAAGTTCCTGGGCTCCAATCGATTCCCTGCTGAGGATAAAAGCCGCGAGGATCGCCAAATATTGCGCTTTTCTCATACGGGGTCTTTCTAAATCTAACGCTTTGCGAAACGGTTTTCTGGGGCTTCGCGTTCGGAACGCCCGCTATTCGCCCGTGCTCCTAAGTTGCAGTGCCTCTTCCAAGGAAATTGCCTGGGCACCCGCCAATCGCACGGCCTGCTCAAACAGGGTTTTTTCGCCGCGGGCGCTCATTAAAGCCCGAATTTCTCGAGGCGATTTTCTGAGCGCAATGGCGGCCTCAATTTCCTGATCGACCATCAGCGCCTCAAAGATCGGGCTCCGACCGATATACCCTTTGCCCTGACATTTCGGGCAACCCGTTCCCCGGAGCAGCGTCGTGGCCTCTTCCAGCCATTCGGGTTTTATCCCGGTGGCACTCAGATATTCAGCCCCCGGGATCGGTACTTCCTCCGGGCACGCCGGACACAGCTTTCTGACCAGGCGTTGATGAATTCCCATTTTTAAGACCGAGGCGGTGTAGTGGACAGGCACCCGGAAGTATTCGAGCCGGTCTGGAATGTGCGCGGCGGAGTTGGTGTGCAAAGAAGCAATTACCCGGACGGCAGTATTGAAGACGCCGATTAAAGCCTCGCCCGTCTCCGCATCCCGAATCTCTTGAATCACCGCGATAGAAGGCTGGCGCCGGACCAGTGACCGGACAAAATCGGGGAAGGTGTACCGGCCGCCGTCGCTGATTTCGTCCTGGGTAAGGTCAGGGTTGATGACCTCAATCGGGCATTCGCCGGTGATGATATTCATCCGGGACGCAGGCTGTTCTTTGAGGATCGAGTAGATGGTGGTGGTTTTACCGGACCCTGCGGGTCCGGTAAAAATCAGCATCCCTTGAGGGCCTGCGATGAATTCCCGGACCGCGGTACAAAGGTAGGGTGGCAGCCCTAATCCTTCCAGGGTCGGAATCGACTCCAGGCCCGGTTGCAGCCGCAAAACAGCAGTCTCCATCTGGAAATTGAAGGTCGTATTGATCCGGAATAAATATTCGCGAAGCTCGTACTCCCGACGGAACTGGCCGTCTTGCGGCCTTTCCGTCCTGGAGGTGTTCAACCGGGCCTGGGTTTTCAGGTAGGTTAAAACGTTTTGGCCGATTTCGCTGAGGACCACGGGCTCGGTCCAGTCACCGTCGGCCTTGAATTTGATCTTGAGCGTCCGGTTCGATGCGCTGGATTGAAACAAAATATCGGAAGCCCGGAATCCGATCGCCGCAGCTAGGGTGACCTCCACGACGTCTTCGGGCTGGCGGTGGGAGACATTTCTTTGCAAGCTTTGCAGATCGATCTTTTTGGGCCTCTGCACGGAAGTCGATGGAGTGAGATCGATCCGGACGGCAGCCGCAAAATTTCGAATACTTTCGGCCGCGCTAGCCTCCCGGTTAATCCATTCCCTGATCAGTTCCCTGTCCGCCAGGACCTCGCTGAAGATCGTGCCGCGAGAATGTAACCCTTGTGAAATCAGCGATCTGTCGCGCGGCAAAAGGGGCTTGGAAACCGCCAAGGTAAGAAATGGTTTCTCCCAACGGAGTGGAACGATGTCAAAAAGTTGCATCCTGCCCAACCCGAATTCCTGGAGCAGCGCGCGATTACTCACAAATTGGCGCAGATCGATCCAGGGCCGGGAGTTTTTGTCCGCGAGTTCCAGGACAACCCCTTTCATGGTTTCTCTGGGAAGCCGCGGCGTCGTTCTGAGCGGCTGGCGGGCCGTGGCTAAAAACCTCCGGATAGCCTCTGGCTCAGCCCACAAACAGGATACCCGGCGTGCCACAAAAAACTCGTTCAGCGCGGCCCAGTAGGGTGTCCGCATCTCCAGCTCCAGACCCGGAATCCAGGTAACCACCGTCACTTCGTCCGCCACCGGATCGCCCGGTTTAAAGCGGTAGGAGAGCGGGACGATCGGGACGGGAACCGGTGGAATATTGACCTGTTCAATGGCCGACGGAAAGTAGGTTTCGAAGTCGATCGCCGCCTGCGCCATGTGGCGGTTGTTACGAAAGATGCTGGTAAAAAGCTGGTGGCTCGAACGAAGAGCACTTTCTTCGGCCAGAGTGTTGTCGGCCAGGAGTTCGTAGAAGGAGCGCTGTTGCCAGGCTTCCTCGAGCGTCTTGCTTCGAGACAGGAACTCGATGTACTGGAGAACCTGACCGTTGGCGACGTCGACCTCGGCCTCTTCCAGATTGAATGCCTTGGTCAGGACAGTCTGCAGTAAAATATTCAAAGGATCAGCCATCCAGAATTGATCGGACCGGGGTGGATTTTCGTGTGACATGGGCCTCTCCGATTTTCAGTCCGGCATGCTCCGTTCCTTGCAGAAGGCTACCATCCGACCGGCACCCCCAAGACGCTTTGGGCTGTGATGGAAACAGCTTTCGGGGTCCCCAAGATATTTAATCCTCCTTCGATCGCGAGCGGAAGGGAAGTGACGATCGACAAATCACCGGGAAGATTACTCCCGTTGACTAACAACACCACGCGGTTGGGTTCGGACGAGGCAAAGTAAAAGCTGTTTCGACCGTTTACGGGAGCCTCCTTGGACAAATCAAAGACGATGACGATGCCGCCTGGATTGTGCCGGGAATAGTAAGTGGAAAAAGCGCGTTTTTCTTGCGGACTGCACTCACCGCCCGACGATGTGGTCGCGGTGATTCTCCCACGTTTCTCCACTACGAACCTGTTGCATTGTCGCCATAGCTGTTGTTGAGCAGCCGGTGTTGTGGGCGCCGTGTTCAAAGCCGCCGCGGTCATCTGGGTAACTTTAGCCGCCTCGAACGTATTCATCGGTAGATCGCGTCCGGATAATATAGTGGAATGCCCAACCGAACGCGCCATGGCGAGCCAGTTATTGTCAGTCGTCGATTGGACAGGGAAAGTCGAGGCGACTTCGCCGGGACCGGACCGCGCGAACAGTGATCCATTGTTGGCGAGGCTGATGTTGCCGCCGGCGGTGACCGGGTAAATCGAGGCCAGTGGACCGCCGGAAATCACCAGGTCGCCTTCCGCGTGGATCCGGCCGACGATTGGCATGGCCGCAGCAGGCGTCATCTGGAGGGTCGAGGTCGTCGCGGAAAAAAGCGTGAACTCGGAGGCAGGAATCTGGCGCACGCTCAACTGCGGCGTAAGCGCCAGGGAGGGCAAAGAAAATCGGCTCGCGGTGGCGCTGGAGAGAGCGCTTTGGGCGTCTGCCGTGACGGCGATGGTATCCACCACTGCCGCTAACCCGCGAAACGGATCGTCGGGATCGCTCAAGGGCTGAGCGGTGTTGTGAGTTTGAGTGGCGAAGATCTGGGGTCCAGCCGCCTGGGCGCGGAGGTCGAGATTGTAGAAGCCGGTTTCGTTGGATCTCTCCGTTCGGGTTTGATTGATGTTGAGGCTCGCCACCTCCAGCCAGGCTTGCTCTTCCAACTGGCGGGTAGCCGATAGCCGGATCGTTTCCAGATCGAACTCGACTCCACCCAAGGCACGATCCCGATACCGGGTTTGCAACGCTCTTTGGCGGCCACCGTTGGCGATTTCAAAGAGTGCTCCGCCGATCAGGCCAAATATCACGACGGCCCCCAGCAGGATCGCGAGGGTGTTTCCTTTCTCGTGCCTTCGGAGCTTAAAATCAGTGCATCCTGAGCGGGCTACCATACGATTCGAAATCTAACAATTCGTAGGGACTTTGAACGGTCCAATGTGCTTGCACTAAGCCTAACTCCTGGGCAAATACGGTTGGGTACCCGGTCGAGAACGCCACCTTATTCAAGAGCGTTCGTTGTTGGGTAAAATCGCCCTCGTAACGGGCAAGGGTCTGCGTCGCCGGATCGAACTCGTAGAGTTCGTTAATCAGTGTGCCGTCCGGCAGCTGATCCCGGAAAACCAGCACGTTGCCCACCGCTGCGACGTTGGCGACCGGATCGGCCAGGTAAGCCGCGCGATCGGGATAGAGAGCCCAGCCAACCGCCATTTTTCCTTGCTGGGTGAAAGCCGCGGCAAAACGCTCCGACTCGTCCGAAATGCGTGTGACCGCTATCGTGATGTAGCTGCGGCGCAGGATGCCGGTCAGCGTGTTGGAAATAATGCCCGTGCCCACTCCCGCGAGCAGCAAGGCAAGCAGCGCTTCAACAAGCGTGAAGCCTGCCATGACCCTATGTTTTAACCCGGGTGAGAGCATTGGTGCGAATTGTCTCCTGAGGGTTGTCTGTGGCCACAGGTTCCGGATTGGTATTGTAGGTGAGGGTCAAAACAATTTGTTTTTCCTCCGCAGGGGTGCCGGCGTTTGTCGTGGTAATCGCCGCGATCACGCTGAAGGGGTAGATCTCTTTATAAGCTCCGGTGGCAGGATCCAGAGGGTGAAGCAGAAAGCCGGTGCGAAACTCCGCCCCGTCGGCCGGCAGTAGGTCGTAGGCCGCGTAGGTGAGGTAATCGGTGCTTTCTCTCAGAATCTGCGTGACGCGCGCGTCAATTCTCGCCTTGTCGCATTTGTATTCGGCCAGCCGCCAGAAATTAAGAGCGCCCACGACGACAATAGCAACGGCCAACACCCCGACCAGTGGGTCAATCAGGGCAAATCCAGCGAGGCGGTTCCTGCGGATGATTGTCGAGTGCATGGGGGCGGTAAAAACTTGATCTGCTAGCTGAACATTATTGCGGTTTAATCTTCTTTCCTTGTTGTAAATACACTCGTTTACCCGTGGGTTGTTTACTGTCGTTTCCGGAGGGAATTGGAGGCGGCTCCCCGGGCAGATCCGATAGATTGTTCAGTGAACTCACTTCGTCTGCGCCGACGCGATCGTTGCCCGCAAAAGTGCCCCGGATGATTTTGGGCCAGACGATGATAATCAGGTTTGTACGATCTTTATTTCGCTGACGGGTGCTAAAGAGATAGCCAAGAATCGGAATCCTTTGTAAAAAAGGGACGCCGTTGGTCAAAATATTATCCGTATCTTCGGTGATGCCGCCAATCACCGCGGCCTGACCGCTTCTGACTTCCACGTCAGCGGTGGCGGACCGATTGGAGATGACCGGGACCTGAGTGTTGGTTCCTGGTTGGGCGGGCGAGGTGCCGACTTGAGTGGAGAGAGCCGGGTTAATTTTCAGGTCGATCACTCCACCCGCCAGGATGGTAGGAATCATATCGATCGTTAGGCCGCTGGTGAACACGTAGGGAGTGGTTGTTGCTTGGACATTGGCTGTCGCGGCGGTTTGTAAAAAGATGGTTTGGTCCAGCGTAGAATGGATCTGGACCGGCTCGCCGGTGCGCGTATAAGTCACGGGCGAGTTGGTCGATTTTAATTTGCCTCGTTGTTTTAGAGCGCGGATTGTTGCCTGGACAGTGGGCAATTGTAGAATCAAGCCGCTTTTGAAAAATGCGCCGCCGAAAGCGCTCGAGAAGATGGTATTGGGTGGGGCTCCGACATTCCCGGTCAAGGTGAAGGTGGCGCCGTTTTGACCCAAAGTGTTACTCCAGTCGACTCCGCCAAAGAGGTCGTCCGTGGTGTCGACTTCGACGACGTAGGTGTTGATCTGGAGCTGATCTTCAGGCCGATCCCAAATCTTTATCTGGGCAGCCAAAGCGTCCTGTTCGTCAGGGGTGGCATTGACCATGATCGAGTTGGTCGAACGCTCTATCCACAGACGCTTTTCCTTTACGGCTGACAGTGGAGAGTCGAATGGGAGCCCGGAGGTAAATCTTGGTGTGGATTGTTCGGTTCCGGCCGAGTAAAGCGTCTGAATTCCTCCACTAGCACCGCCGTTGACTTGCGGCGCGCCTGAATAGGACGCCGAGCCGCCCTGGCCATTGGCGATCGGGGGATAGGCGGGATTGCTACTGGAGACGGGCTTCATCGGAATACCCAGAAACCCGGACACTGCCTGCTCCAAATCTGGCGCTGTCACGTAGCGGAGTTTATAGGCCCTGATCACATAGTAACTGGGCGTACTAATATCAGAACGTTGAAGAGTGATAATATGGGAACTCTGTCTCCTGATCACCCTAAAGCCTCGCGCATCCGCGATCGCGTAGAAAGCCTGGATAGGCGTCATCGAGGGCAGGATGATCGAAATGCGCTCCTCCGGGTTGAGCGCGGGCTCGACGTAATTGATCATCGCTTCCTCAGCGAGGACACGCAAAATCGTCCCGATCGGCTGGTTGGTGAATCGGTGCGTCCGAGGTTTATTCGGGTCGCCCGCCACTTCGGAGCTTTGCGAGTTCTGATGATCGCGAAGGGCGTTTTCGAGATTGTCGATCGCAGCGTTTGGGATGGGCGTCGGCGAAGGAAGCGCCTGGGTCTCCGGTGAGGCTTCCGGAGAAGCTTCCGGTAAGGCTTGGACAAACGATTCCGGCGAGGGTCCCGGCACGGGCGCTGGTTGACCCGTCGCCATGAGCGTCAGGATAGGCAGAATGGCCAATACCCTGATGAGGGGATTTTTATGAATCATGGCTTTTTTCCTTTTTTTCTCTCTAATTGGACCGCGTTGCCGGGTTCGTCCCGGTCTATTGGCAAATGGCAGATGGTGGCCCGAAAACCCGGAAGCTCGAAATCGACGCCCACGTTGTTAATGGTTCCGACCACTATCGAGATCGCCTTGTCCTGGGTGCGGGCGAGAGTCAGGCCGAAGCTTTGCGCGAGTTGATCTAACTCGTGCAGAGTTTTCTCGTCGACCTCGATCGGAATAGTATCTCCTTGGTGAAAGGCAACTCCATTGATCAGAGCCACCGCATCGGGCTGACTGTCGTCGGTGCTTAGTCCGCCGACGGAGAGTTGGTCTTTAATGGACGCCGTGAGTTTCTCCAAAAATCGGCGCATCAATTCCCCGCTTGCTACGCCGGCAATCTGCACCCGTTCGTTGAGGAGCGTCGTGGGCGCCCGCACGGAAATAAACGGGTCGCGATGGGAGCGCACATAGGTGTATATATCGATATCGGGCAACTCCACCTGGGCCATTAGACTCACGGCGCTGGCCAGCAGTAAGGAAACAACCTGGATGATCATCGGGTGGCCGTGGTAAACATTCTGGCGGTTAACCGGGTTTGAAGCGCCGTCGCCTTCAGCGAAAACGGCCCCGTGGCTTTGGGCCGGACAAATTCAAGATGGTCGATAAAAAGGAACACGTTGGAATTTTCTTCTTGCGCGATCAAGGGGACCACCCGGTGAAACTCCAGCTGATCAGAGCCAATTTGATAACCAACGCTCGACTCGGAACGCACGGTGCCAGATGGGACCGCTGTGAGACCCGCTTTCACAAAATCCTGGATCACCATCGGCTCCGCACTGTTCGGGCGCACGCCGGCGATCAAGGCGGAGGGCTGCTGCACAATTTTGGGTGTGGAAGTTAAGGGATCCTGCAGGCGGAGATAAAGGCCATCAATGCGGACTGTGGCCGAGCGCAGCTCGAGGATTTTGCGCTCATCGATTGTATTCTGGCCGGCTCGGCGAATGTTGGCGACAGAGAGTTCTTCGTTGGAGCGGTGCCAGTTATAAAGCCAATAGGCCTCCGCGACAAAGAGAACAAAGATGCAAACGGCCAGGAAGATCGCGGATTGCGGCTTGGGGGTGGCGTTTCCTGTGGCCGTCATAAAGTGTTCTGGGTGGCTAACTTGGTCACGCCTAACCCGAAATAGTTAGCATTGGTCGGAGCAATGAAAATGAGGCGGAAGGTTTTATAGTGTTCAGCGTCAAGACCTTCTTCCAGAGTGGTCTCGGCAATTTTGCTTTCCGGAGGCAAACTTCTGAGAAGTGCTTGCGCTAAATGGCTATAGGCCTCTGGGTCGCCGGCCTTGAGGGGTTGCTCGCCTTCGATCGCGATGCGGATTTGTCGTGGAACGTGAAACAACCCACTCTCGATCTGAAGAGGTTGGTACGCTTCGGCATCAATGGTGATCTTGGCCACGGTTAGATCAGGCGGGGTGAGCTGTTCGATTTTTCCGAGCACCGCCCCTATCGGCAAGCGGGCTCGCAGGAGCGGCGCTAAATCCTGGATGCGTTTGAGTTTCTTTTCGGTCGGGGCAAGCGCTTTGCGGTCGCTGGCAATTCTCTGGGAGTCGCTGGCTAATTGAGCGGCTCGTTCTTGCCCCTGAGCCATCGAGTCTCTCTCATAGACAATCCAGACAATGAAGGGAATCTGCCCGAACAGAAAAGCGCAAAGCAAAAATGCAGCGAAGCGATAGGCCGGATGATACCGGAACACTTGACTGGCGAGGACCTCCGTTGAAATCAAATAGGGTTTCATTTATTGGTTGACCAGCCAGTGCAGCAAATGAACAAGGGGCCGGTCGTGTTTAACCTTTTTTCCGTGGCCCTCCTGAAGGGCGAGAGAGCCTCCGCTGATACCTTGGATATTCTCTTCGTCGATGATCACGAGTTCTTCCGGGATGCTGCGCCGCTCTTCGGGAACATTCAGCGCCCACAGATACCGGACCGGATCCTCCAGTTCCAGGTCGTCCGTCTCGCGATCCAGGACCGAGAACGCGTCCGAAACATTTTCCTCCTGGCAAATGTAGATCAGGCTTCGGCGCCTGAAGGCGGCGCCGACCGTACCCTGGTTAGTCGCGATAACGACCAGTGAATCTCGATCCTTCGTTGCCAGGGTGTGATTGGCCCATGCCAGGACCGCGACCGGGAGCGGCAGGATGGCGACTACCGAAGCTCCTTGATTTTGTGACCAGGACTCGAAGCTGGCGCAGACTTCGTCGGCGATCCCGAACGTCAGAAGCGGCTCATCGATGCGGGGGCTGGTCTCGTGTCCAAGGTTAAGCTCTTTATTAACAATAGCCCAGCGAAAGGGGGCTGACTCAGGCCAGTTGCCGAAAACCTGTTGCGGATTTTCGTGCATCTCTTCGAGAGCGGAAGTGACGCTTTTTTGGCGCAGTCGCTCGAGTGTATCGACACTGAAAAATTGATCTTTTTTATCCGCGTCGACGATGAAGAGGTGTTTGACGTTCCGCCGCAGCCGGTAGCGCGAGGTCAATTTGCGGGAGAGGGTCCGGGAAGGCTTTCCGGTGGTCGCCAGATTCGATTGGCCACCAGCAAAGGGCGGCGCGTCGTTGTCTTTCTCAAGGGAAGATTCGTACCCGACTCCACCACGCCCGCTGGCCGCCAGCGCTTCGATCTGGTCGCGCCCGATGAAAAACGCGAGGGTCGGCTCTCTGGTGGACCAGAACCCTCCGGCTAAGTAATGCCGCAGAGGCATTTCTCGGAGAAAGGTGGCGATGTCGTTATACATTGGCCCTACAGACGGTTATACAATTCGATCAATGGGCCGTAGACCGCGGAGGCAATGACCCCGATCAGGCCGGCCAAAAAAAGGATAATCAGCGGTTTAGCGATCGTCTCGGCACGCCCGATCGCGTTGTCGAGATCCCGATTCATGACGAAGGCGAACCGCTCCAGCATCGCGACGTCCGCGCCTGTCTCTTCGAGCACTCGAAGATATTCGATGGTGCGCAGGCCAAGAATGTCTGCCTCCTCTCCGAGTGCCACGGCGAACGCGTCACCGTTGGCGACGCGGCGGTATCCGCGTGTAATAGCCGCTCGATAGGGATAACACCAACTAATACCTTGTAAGAGCAGCAAGCATTTTAAACTGTCGACTTTGGATTTTTTAAGCGTCGCGAGCGTCTGCACGAAATTGGCCCGGATGGAAACTAAAATCAGATTTCCGACCAAAGGGATCTTTAATACCCATTGGTGAACCGCCGGCGTGGCCCTCACTAACGCTGGTAACCGCACCAGCAGGTAAATGAGAGCCGCGATTGTCAGCAAATAAAAAATCGGGTAGGCCCCAATAAATTTGCCCAGCTCAATCGTCAGCTTGGATTGCCAGGGCAGTTCACCTTTGAAATATTCGAGCACCTTGCCCAGCTGCGGAAGCGGCCCGGTTGCCAGCTGGTAAACAACAACCGCCGCGATGGCCAGCACGATGAGCGGGTAGATGGAGATGGAAATTAATCTGTCACGCACCTTTTCGTCGCGCGTTGCTAGTTGCCGAACAGAGGCAAAGGTCTCCGCGAGAGAACCCGAGTGCTCTCCCGCATCGACCAGTCCCATGGCGACGGAATCGAACAGATTTGGGTAGTGGCTGCAGGATTCGCCTAAAGATTGCCCTCGCTGGAGCCGCTGAAAAAGGTCACCGGTAATCTGTTTCAGGGGGCTGTGGGATTTAGACCAGGGGAGGAATCCAACGCTTTTAGCCTCCGTCGTCACGTGGGCGATTTCCATCGCCCGGGCTGAATCTAGTCCCAGGGAGGAGGAAGATTCCAACTGTTCGAAAAAGAGTACTTTATCGAGCGGTTTAATCCGCTTTCTGGCCAGGGGCGGCAACTGACGGTCGTCCCGGACGTCTACCACCGATTGCTTGCGCTCCAGGAGATGGAGCATCAATTCCATGGGGGTGGACGCCGAGAGCCGCTGAGTCCGATACGGACCATGCTTGCGATCCTGGAGCACGGCGGTAAATTGTCGCATACAAAAATCCATAACGTTGTGTAGGCAACGTTGTAGCGTGTTTTAGGCGTAACCCGAAACAGAAGACAAGCTTATTCGTTTCTTTTGTTTCCTTTACGTGAAAGCCGGGTGGCGTCCGAAGTGGCTTTGCCCCGGGGAAGGGCCACCCGTGCACGGGGCCGCGCTTTTCATTGGAGTTACCCTGTCGCCCCTCCGTCAGCAAAGGTAATCATTTGTACGATCGGTTGCATGTCCGCCGAGATATGAGTCAGGTCCACATGTCTGTCGATCGTCACGCCGGTCGAGTACGTTCCGAAGTTGGTGATGGTGCGCCCGGTCCCGGCAAGGAGTTGATTTTCCGCCGTGACAGGCACGCCCATCGCCGTGAGATAGGGCTGAAGATCAGCGAAGGTAACGGCCGTGGTGTCACTGACAGTGGGATTGTCCATTAAGAAACGCGCTTTGGCGTCCTGGATTTCTCGCACGGCGTTGCAAAGCTGTGTGGCAACGCTTTTATCCCTAGCCCCAATGATAACCGAACTGATGCTGGCGGCTATTGCGGCTATAATTGCTACAGCGACAAGCACCTGAATGAGGCCTTCTCCGCACTCTTTGAATCGTCTAATGCCGGTGAAATTCTTCCTTGCTTTCATGGCTATGTTCCTATCGAACGATTTAACTTTAATGTTCTGGGTTGCAAGATTATTCCGAAGATTCCAAAGGTTTCAATCCTCTGATAGTTACCTCTCCGGTTATAGAAAGAACAAAGGGTGTTTTGCCGGGCAGAAAACAATAGCGGCCGTCGCGCGCAACTGCTTGTCTTTGTGAAAGTTGGTTCTCAAAAGAGGTTTCTTGTCCCGGGATTCCGTGAAAACCGCCGACCGCCTCCTGCGCTTCCGCGTGGACCCGCACTTCCTTGTTTTCCATAACAATCGACCACTCCCCTTGGGACTCGATGCGCCCACTATCGGGGTCGACATGACCGATCCCGGAAACCTTGCTCCCGGCCGCGATCAGAATTTTTCCATTCGAGACCACGTCCTGGGTTACCACTCCTTTCATGACAATGCGGCCGGTGGGCGTCGCATTGCTAAGGTAGCCCTCTGTCCGGCACTGGATCGAAAATGATTGCGAGCTTTGCGCCGCATCCTGATTGTAACACGAGATTGCTAGCATCGTCATGGGCTTGGGCGTGGCGACGCCTGATGGGGCCGCGAGCTTTTGGTTGACCGTTGCGCTCGCGGGTTGCGGAGCCACCTTTAAGCTATTGGCCGAGAGGAGTGTTAATATGACATTGCTCGCCTCCTTCGGTATTGCGTTGTCTCTTTCTGCGTGCGCTCCCGGCCTGACCAGGATGAGAACGCTGGTCGGCACCACATTGCCGACAACGTTTTCCTGGGCTTGTGCCGGGATGCGGATGGTAGCCGCCATGGCAATTAATAAAATAGCCCAACGCGCTGTCCCAACATCGCGTATCATAAGTTTGTTCGTGTTCCTACAATTTGTCTTAATGCCGCGCCACTGCGCCAAGCATTATACAAAATTCCGCCCGAGCCAAGCCTCTCGTGGAAAGCGATTGCAACACCGAATGTTTTATTGATCCGATGGATGAGAAGATCTTTTTGTCGCCATGCTGATTTGGGCTGAGGATTGTTTTTTGGGCGGCTCCGCACCGCGGGTTGTCGTTTTTTATCTCATACCGTTGCGTTGCATTATCCACTTCGTCGGTGGGCTTCTCCGGCGGTTCTGGCCGGTCATCCTGCCCCGGGGGTAGGGTGTCTGGCCGCTGGCCGGGGGACGCTGACCCTCTTTGCGCAAAAGATGCTGCCAAAATAAATCGATCTTTTCATTGCACATGAAGCCCAAGAAGTTCACTGGTCTCAAACACAAGTACGGATCCGTTGGTAGGACGCTTGGTACTAGTTTGGATCTGGTAGCACAAGTTTTTTTTCGCCTCGCCGCTTTGGGGACTCATTCTTTACGCGAAATCCCCCGAAGTGTTGATCGGAGCGGTTGCTCCAGCATTATCTGCAAG
>Ga0210386_10003006_pt1 | contig 14200 bp, 10 predicted proteins | sample IncBWH32OmetaG_FD_160091 | JGI IMG/M metagenome (GOLD analysis project Ga0210386, IMG submission 160091) | Forest soil microbial communities from Barre Woods Harvard Forest LTER site, Petersham, Massachusetts, United States - Inc-BW-H-32-O ... | reverse complement strand
CGGTTCTTGCGCAGAACCAGTCTTGATGAATTGCCGCAGTTTCTCAACGTTCTTCGTGGCGACATGTCGCTCGTCGGACCGCGGCCTCCGATTCCGTATGAGCTGGCGGCCTACCACACGTGGCATCGTCGCAGGCTGCTTGAAGTCAAGCCCGGCGTTACCGGATTGTGGCAGGTTACCGGTAGAAGCACTGTCGACTTCGATTCAATGGTGCGACTGGACTTGAAATATGCGGTCGCATGGAGTCCGTGGCTCGACATTAAAATCCTCCTCCTTACGCCTCTCGCCGTGATTCGAGGTTCCGGCGCCTGCTGAGGCGGTTCCACCACAATTCAACTCCATTTCACTGGCAGGGACAATTATCGGGCCAAGTGTGGATATTCCTGCGCATATCATCCCCCAACCAATTGGTTGTTCTGCAGAAAGACGGCGAATATGAATTTCGGTGTAATTGGTTACGGCTACTGGGGACCAAACATTGTGAGGAACCTTATGAGTCTCGAGGGCTCTGAGGTCCTGGCTATTGCGGAGATAAGCCCGCAAGCTCGCCAACGGGCACAGAAGGCTTACCCCGGAGTTATGGTCGTCGCTAGTGCTTCAGAAGTCATTTGCTCACCCGAGATCGACGCTATAGCAGTCGTATCTCCGGTCTGGACGCACTATGAGGTGACTAAGGCTGCTCTGGAGAACGGCAAGCATGTTTTCGTTGAGAAGCCATTCACAAGCACTTCAGCTCAGGGCGAAGAACTGATCAATCTCGCCGCTCAAAAGAATCTCAAGATTATGGTCGACCATACCTTCCTGTTCACGGGGGCGGTGAAGAAGATCAAGCAGCTCGTGGACGAGGGAGCGCTCGGGAATCTCTATTATTACGATTCCACGCGTGTCAACCTTGGGCTGTTTCAGCACGACTGCAACGTTCTGTGGGATTTGGCGCCTCACGATCTCTCGATCATGGACTATCTCCTGAAGGGCGACCCAGAGGCAATTGTTGCAACTGGCCAGGGCCATCTTAATGGTCACGAAGATGTAGCTTTCATGACACTCTATTTCCCAGAAAAGGTGATCGCCCACATTAACGTGAACTGGCTTTCGCCGGTCAAGGTAAGGACGACGCTTATCGGCGGTGAGAAGCGGATGTTGGTGTGGAACGATCTCGAAGCCGACGAGAAGCTCAAGGTCTACGACAAGGGTGTCAAGATCGGCAGCAGGGAAGGCGTGTACGAACTGCTGGTGAGTTATCGCTCTGGAGATATGTGGGCCCCGCAGTTGGAGCAGAGCGAGGCTCTTCGAAATGAGTTGTCTTACTTTGTCGATTGTGTTTCAACAGGGCAGGAGCCATTCAATAATGGCTGCGCCGGCCTGCGCGTAGTGCGAATGCTTGAGACCGCAAGTGAGTCGCTAAACAAGAAGGGGGCACTGGTTTATCTATGAACACTTTCAACTGCATTGCAGAAGACGTGAAACTGGGAGAGAATGTCCGTCTCTCCAAATTCATCAACCTCTACGGTTGTGAAATAGGAGATGAGACCAAGGTCGGCGCTTTTGTCGAAATCCAGAAGAACGCAAGCGTGGGTCGCCGCTGCAAGATTTCGAGCCACACATTCATCTGCGAAGGCGTCACGATTGAGGACAATGTCTTTATCGGTCACGGGGTGACGTTTACCAATGACTCCTATCCGCGGGCGACTAAAGCCAACGGGGAACTGCAGACTGAATCCGACTGGAAAGTGGAATCGACGATCATTCGAAAGGGCGCATCCATCGGGTCGGGCGCCACGATTCTGCCCAATCTTGAAATTGGCGAGAATGCGATCGTGGGCGCCGGCGCCGTGATCACGAAGAGTGTGCCAGCGAACTCGGTAGTAGCAGGTAACCCCGCGAAGGTGCTTCGCTATGTCGATTCCGAACCTGCAGCGCAGGCGGATGCAGCACCTATCCCTTTTCTGGACCTCGTGACTCCCCATCGTGAGCTTGAGACCGAGCTGACGGATGCATTTCGCCATGGCCTCCGCACCGCGGGTTTTGTGGGCGGCCCGATCGTAGAGAATTTTGAAGCGGCCTTTGCTGAATTTTGCAATGCCAAACACTCGGTCGCTGTCAGCAGCGGGACGGACGCGCTCCGTTTTGCGATCATGGCCTGTGGCGTGCAGCCTGGGGATGTCGTGCTCACGGTCCCGAACACATTCATCGCCACAGTCGAAGCGATTTCGCAGGCGCGAGCGATTCCGGAGTTCGTCGACATTGATGAGCGGACATACAATATGTCGGTCGTCATGCTCCAGCGCTACCTTGAGAAGCAATGCATTCGCGAGAGGTCGGGCCGCTTGGTAAGCCTGCGCACGGGGCGTCCGGTCACTGCCGTCATTCCGGTACATCTGTATGGGCAGATGGCTGACATGGATGCAATTCTGAATCTCGCCGAGCGCTACAATCTGATTGTTATCGAAGATGCCTGCCAGGCGCACGGTGCTGAGTACTTTTCGAAGAAACAGAATCGCTGGATGAAGGCCGGAACGATGGGCAGTGCAGCGGCTTTCAGCTTTTACCCAGGCAAGAATCTGGGAGCTTGTGGAGAGGGTGGCGCGGTAACGACCGACAGCGCCGAAATCGCAGAGAAGATCAAGTGTCTGCGAGACCACGGCCAAGTGAAGAAGTACCACCACGATGTGGAGGGCTACAACGGGCGCCTCGACACGATTCAAGCAGCGATACTTCACACCAAGCTGCCGCACCTCTCCGCGTGGAACGCAGAACGCCGTGATCGCGCAGCCGAGTACAACCGGCTGATGGAAAGGGAAGAGGTGGTTCACCTGCCATACGAGCCATCTTGGTCTCGTGCTGTCTATCACCTTTACGTGGTGCGCACCAACAACCGCGAAGAGATGATCACCCATCTGAAGAACGCGGGTATAGGCACTGGTATTCACTATCCCGTTCCGTTGCATCTACAAAAAGCGTATGTCTCCCTCAGCTACAACCTTGGTGATTTCCCAGTGACCGAGGCCGTCTCTTCGGAGATTCTCTCAATACCGATGTTTCCGCAGTTAACGGCGGTCCAGCAGGCGAGAGTGGTGCGCGAGATGGTCTCGTTTGCGCGGGAGAAGGCGTCAGGGCCGGTTCAGCTCCCGGAAAACACAGTGACAGAAGAAGCGATCAAGACGGCCTGATCGAGTGCTGTGACAGTTGGCTCATTTTGAAAAGGAGGCACATAGCCGTGGACAAGAACAAGCAGATCGTTGTCGCCGGGCTTGGCGAGGTGGGAAAGCCGCTCTACCAACTGATTTCGGAACGATGTGACACGGTAGGTATCGATGTCGGAACATCACTGGAAGGAATCGGGCAGGTGGAAGTTTTGCACATTTGCTTCCCATTTCAGATTAAGGACTTCATCGGTGAAGTCGCTCGGTATGTTGACCTCTTCCAGCCGGAACTCACAGTCATCAACAGCACGGTTGCGGTCGGTACCACACGAAGAGTCGCGGAGCGAACCGGCCTTCCGACGGTGAATAGCCCAGTCCGCGGCAAGCACGTGCGCATGCTCGAGGAGTTGCGCACGTACACGAAGTTTGTCGGCGCCAGCGATCCGGTGGTAGGAGAACATGCAGTTGAGCACTTTCGTTCCGCCGGCCTGAAGACGAAGCTTCTGTCTTCGCCTGAAGCGTCTGAATTGGCTAAGCTCACGGAAACCACTTACTTTGGCCTGATGATCGCGTGGGCGCAGGAACTCGAACGCTACTGCGATCGGAGCGGCGCCAACTACGAAGAGATCATTTCGTTTTATGAGGAAATCAAGTTCTTTCCGACCGTCAAATACTTCCCGGGTGTGATCGGCGGACATTGCGTTATGCCAAACATCGAACTCCTTCGCCAGTTTGACGACTCGGCGATGCTGCAATCCATCCAAACTTCGAACCAGATGAAGATGGACCGAGAGTCGCAAAAGATAGACCGTGAGTTGTCTGCGGAACAGATTCCCGTCCAGACGCCTGCATGAGCAGAGCCATCGAAACCAACGCGGAACCGAGCACACTGAAGCCGGTAATCGGCGAGAGCTCCGCTGCGGCTCCGCAGCGCCTTGCCGGTAAGCGGGTGGGCATGGTTGTCTTTTCGCCTTACCCTATAGACCCGCGCCCACGTCGCGCAGTCGAAGCGCTTCGCAACGAGGGAGCATATATTGAGCTCATCTGCGAGGCCGAAGGCGATGCGCCGGCGCGCGAAAAGCTCGAGAATCTTGAAGTGACCCGCATACCAATTCGCCACATTCGCGGCGGCGCGCTGTCATATGCATATCAGTACTTTTCATTTATTTCCATTTCAACTGCCATTTTCGCGTGGCGTTTGCTTCGCCGTCGCTACCAGCTGATTTATGTCCACAACATGCCCGACATTCTGGTCTTGAGCGGGTTGATTCCGAAGCTTTTCGGCGCCAAGATGATCCTCGACCAACACGATCCAATGCCCGAGTTGATGTGCACCATTTTCAATAAAGATGAAGACAGCTTTGAGGTTCGCGCAATTAAACGGCTCGAAAAGTGGAGCATCGCGCGCGCCAACCTCGTCATCACGGTCAATGAAGCATGCCGTCGAATCTTCTCCAGTCGTAGCTGTTCAAATGACAAAGTTGGCGTAGTGATGAACTCGCCCGACGAGAACATGTTTCAATATCGAGCTGCGCGTTCTTATCCCGTTCGCCAGGTGGGGGAGCGCTTCAGGATGATGTATCATGGATCGCTGGTTGATCGGAATGGCCTCGAACTCGCGGTTGACGCGTTGAAGCTTCTGCAGCAAGGTATTCCCGAGGCAGAACTCAGAGTCTACGGACGCTCCACGCCCTATCTCGAACAGGTGATGAATAAGGCTCTCACGCTTGGAATTTCTGATAAGGTCCATTTTCTCGGCCCAAAACGTCTAGAAGATCTTGCAGGCGAAATCGAGCAGTGCGATGTCGGCGTCATTCCCAACCAACTCAATACTTTTACGGAGATCAACACTCCAACGCGGATTTTCGAGTACCTTGCCCTTGGCAAGCCTGTGATTGCACCGTCGACCTCCGGTGTGCGTGACTACTTCGGGCCGGAATCGCTTGTGTTCTTTAAGGCGGGAGATGCAGCTGACTTAGCCAAGCAGATGTCGTATGTTGCGTCTCATCCAGAAGAGGCTGCCGACATCGCAGAGAACGGCCAAGGGGTTTACATGGAACACACATGGCAGCAGGAGCGGGAAACGCTAGTAGACCTGGTTGCAGGCCTTATTGCCAGGTAAATGCGCTACCTTCCCGGAACAACCAAATCATGATTGGTGTCGTAGCGACAGAATCGGATCACCGAATAGTCTCTGAGTTCTTTGAGCTATTCAAGACTCCGTGGGAGTATCTCAGATCGGGTCTCAAATATGATGTCATCCTTTGCGTCGGCGCATCGGATTTTGATCGAAGCGCGGCGAAGCTGATTTTGCATTATGCAGACTGCGGATTGCCTATTGACGCTGAGGAAGGATTTGACGTTACGGTCCACCAGAAGAACAAAGTGCTGTCGTACGCGAGGCACTCACTCGTGGTGTACGGAACGCACCTTACATTTCGCGACGTTGAAAACGGGAAGCTGGTTTTAAAAGATGTCGATGAGCAATGGTCGTACAGTCGGGAATGTAACGGTATAACTGAGTATCGAATTGGCTACGATCTATTTGCAGAAATCTCAACGTTGCTGACGGTTGGGCAACCTAGGGAATTTGCGGAAGCTCCGACAGTCGAATTGCATATCGCTATTTTGAGAGATTTGATCGTCGAGAGCGGAATAGAACTAGTAGAGATTCCTCCCGTTCCGGAAGGCTACGGGTGCATAGCTTGCCTGACTCACGACATCGATCATCCAGCAATCAAGAATCACAAGTGGGACTCAACTGCATTCGGATTCCTGTACCGCGCCACTGCAGGCTCTTTGGCGAACTTGCTGCGGGGTCGGCTGCCAATTCGGGGCGTTGTGAAGAATTGGATAGCAGCCTTAAAGCTGCCTCTCGTGTATGCGGGTTTAGCGAAAGACTTCTGGGGCGGTTTCGAGGATCGGTACCGTGAGTGCGACATGGGATTCTGTTCGACCTACTTCGTCATACCATTCAGGGATTACGCAGGGAATGATCTGAATGGCGCAGCACCGAGACGTAGGGCAGCGGGCTACGCCGCCAAGGAAATCAAAGACGCGCTGGGAAAAATCCAGACGCAAGGAAGTGAGGTAGCACTTCACGGGATTGACGCGTGGCGCGATAGCGAATCCGCGCGCAAGGAGTTGAATGAAGTGCGACAGTTCGTGCCCGACGTGCAAGTTGGCGTCCGAATGCATTGGCTCTTCTATAGTGAGAAGTCACCGCTAGCCCTGGAGAAGGCCGGAGCATCTTACGATTCGACGATCGGTTACCGGGACACGGTCGGATTTCGTACTGGAACAACTCAGGTTTACAGGCCGATAGAAGCAACTCGACTTCTGGAGTTGCCGATGCACGTGATGGATACGGCTCTTTTTTACCCGGCCTATCTTGGCCTTTCGCAGCGAACGGCAGAGTCACATGTACGTGCCTTGATTGCAACGGTGGCCGAGTTTGGTGGATGCCTGACGCTGAACTGGCATGATCGCAGTCTTGCTTCGGAACGGAATTGGGACTCTTGCTACAGGGCTCTGCTCGACGAATTGAGACGCCGCGGGGCGTGGTTTGCAACAGCAGGGCAGGTGACGTCATGGTTTCAGATGCGGCGTTCCGTGGTTTTCGAGAAGAGTACTTTGAGCTCAACAGATGCGTGTGCGAAGATCACTGCTATCTCGGCGAAGGAGTTGCCGGCTCTGAGATTGCGATTCCATAAGCTCGATCGAGACGCTGGGCGAGGTGGGGCCGTAGTGAGGCGGTATCGGGACGTTCCACTTGTCTGGCGACATGAAGAAGCTGAATCTCGACTTGAGCCAGCTTGAAGTGCAATGGCGCTTCCTTGAGGAAGATGACGAGTTCGCCGAGGTCAGAGGCGTATATCTGCTTTAGGGTTGGACGCATTTCAGCAAGATCGATGATCAAACAATGAAAATGAATTTCCCAGAACCAAGAATCTCTTCGGAAAGCGGCGGCGTTTCTGCTGGAGACGGCTCGGCACTCCGGAATGAACGGCGCCCACTGATTATTGCGCCAGAAGAGCGAGTGCTCGTAACCGGGGCCGCAGGCTTTATTGGACTCCATGTTATCAAGGCTCTGATAGACTTCGGTTTTGGCAATATTGTCTGCTTTTCCAGAGACTCGAGCAAAGCAGAGCAAGCAGAGGCTATTCTTCAACAACGCCAAGGTAATGCCCGAGTTGAATTCATTAGAGGAAATCTTCTATCCCGTTCGGACTGCGAATTGGCTTGCAAGGGCGTCTCGGTGATCATTCATCTGGCCGCGGGAACAGGCGAAAAATCGTTTCCTGATGCATTCATGAACTCGGTTGTTACTACCCGCAATCTGCTTGACGCGGGCCTTCATTGTGGCGAATTGAAAAGATTCTCGTTAGTAAGCTCGTTCGCGGTTTATTCAAATCGGCAAAAATCGAGGCACTTGGACGAGAGCTGTCCGTTGGAGGATCATCCAGAAAGGCGCGGTGACGCTTACTGTTTTGCCAAGGTGAAGCAAGAACAGATGGTTCGTGAGTATGCAGAAAGGTTTGGGGTTCCATACACCATTGTGCGTCCCGGGAGTGTCTACGGACCAGGAAAGCGGGACATCACCGGTAGAGTCGGTCTTGGGACATTTGGTTTCTTCCTGCATCTCGGCGGTCCTAATAGGATACCGTTCACTTTTGTCGATAATTGCGCAGAGGCCATTGTACTTGCCGCCTTGGTACGGGGCGTTGATGGCGAGATCTTCAATGTAGTCGATGACGATCTTCCGTCGAGCCGGCAGTTTTTGCGGCAATACAAGAAGAACGCGAAGAGCTTCAAGTCGGTGTATGTTCCTCATCTAATGAGTTATGCGCTTTGTAGTCTTTGGGAACATTACTCGCTTAAATCGCAGGGACAGCTGCCACCTGTTTTCAGCAGCGGGCGCTGGTATTCCGAATGGAGGAACACCCGCTTTTCTAATAAGAAGCTCAAGACAATGCTAGGATGGGCTCCAAAGGTGCCGACTTCAGAGGGTATGAATCGCTTCTTTCGGAGTTGTGCGCAGGGTGCCCGAAATGCTTAGAGTTGGAATCATCGGATGCGGCAAGATCGCGGATGCGCATGCGGCGCAGATTTTGCGAGCCGGCGATTGCGAACTTGTTGGGGTGTGTGATCGTGAGCCGTTGATGGCAAAGCAACTCGCCGAACGCTTTCCGGTCGAAGGCTACTTTGATTCTTTTGAAGAGATGGTGGAGAAGTCGCAACCGGATGTCGTACACATAACAACCCCACCGAGCAGCCATTTTCCGATCGCCAAGTTCTGTCTTGATCAAGGTTGCAATGTCTATGTCGAGAAGCCCTTTACAATCGACTTGGCGGAGGCTCGGCAACTAGTCGAAACCGCACAAGCACGAGGTGTCAAGCTCACTGCGGGCCACAACTACCAGTTCAGCCATGCCGCCCAAAGAATGAGAGCTCTGGTAAAGGACGGATACCTGGGCGGGGATCCGGTGCACATGGAGAGTTATTACGGCTACGACCTGGGAGACGCCGCGTACGCACGGGCCTTTCTTGGCGATAAGCGTCATTGGGTCCGGGCCCTGCCAGGGCAGTTGCTCCAGAATGTGATTAGTCATGGTATCTCCAGGGTTACTGAGTTTCTCAAAGGCGATGATCCTGTCGTGATCGCACATGGGTTCACGAGTCCGCTGTTGAGAAGCATTGGCGAAACGGAAATTGTAGATGAATTGAGAGTCGTCATATCCGATCGAGAAGAGACAACCGCGTACTTCACATTCTCGGCTCAGATGAAACCTGTTCTTCAGCAGTTCCGAATCTATGGGCCGAGCAATGGTCTGATTCTCGATCAGAATCACGAAGTGGTTCTCAAATTGAGCGGGAAGAAATTCAAGAGCTATGCCGACTTCTTTATTCCGCCTGTCATCATGGCCAGACAGTACATAAAGAATCTGCGTGGAAATGTCCGCCTTTTCCTCAAGCACGATTTTCATATGGATACGGGAATGAAGTACCTGATCCAGGCCTTCTATCGTTCGATTAGAGAAGGTTCAGAAGTGCCGATCCCATATCGAGAGATCCTCTTGACGTCAAAGATCATGGATACAATTTTTGATCAGGTGGACGTAATGCGTAAACGTACATCTCATTATTCGGTTGAAGAGAGATTAGATGCGCGTCCTTCGGCGCCTGATCTTGTGTCGACTATCAAGTAGACAGACACAGGGGATTCAGCAGCAATGCCGCCATTTGTAGCCCTAATTCTGTGGTTAGTTTGTCTGATACTGTTGTTTCGTTTCGATCCGGCCAGGGAACCGAGGAGTTCTCTAGCTCTTTGGATACCTGTGATCTGGATGTCTCTGCTCGGGTCGAAAAACCCTTCTGCGTGGTTCGGAGGGGGGGGAAGCACGGTTCAATCTCTTGAAGAAGGAAGCCCACTCGATCGCGTTATTTATCTGCTCTTAATGGGTCTTGCCATCTGGGTACTTCAATCACGATCTTTCAAGCTGGGACCCTTCCTAATGCGCAATGCGGCGCTTACAGTGTTTGTTTCATTTGCTCTCCTGAGCGCCAGTTGGTCGGACTTCCCGCTTACTTGCTTGAAGCGTTGGTTTAGAGACATGGGCGGGTACCTAGTGATCCTCGTGGTCCTATCCGATCCCCGCCCGAGAGAAGCTGTTGGCGTAGTGATCAGGCGCATAAGCTATTTGTTGATTCCGCTCTCGATTATGTTGGATAAGTACTTTCCGGGGATCGGTAGAAGCTTCGACCCATGGACAGGCATTGGTTTTTATCAGGGAGTTACAACAGGCAAGAACCTTCTTGGCTCTCTTGCCCTTATCAGTGGTCTGTACTTCGTATGCGACACGATAGCTCGCTGGCCTGAACGCAAACAGAAGCGGATAAAGCGAATTCTATTTGTGAATGGGGCGTTTGTAGCAATGAGTGTATCGCTCTTGCAGGAAGCGAAAAGCACGACGTCCCAAGTTTGTTTTGGTATAGGTTGCATGGTGATTGCGGCGGTACAGAGCAAGAAGTTGCGACGGCGCTCCATGCTTCTGAAAACAATGATTCCGGCAATGTTCTGTCTTTATGTTGTTCTGGCATTCATGTTCAATCAGCTTGGCTCGATGGCTCAGGCGGTGGGTAAAGACCCCTCGCTGACGGACAGAACCAAAATATGGTCTTTCCTTCTCAGCATGCATACGAATCCGATCATTGGAACTGGTTACCAGAGCTTCTGGCTCGGGCCGCGTCTGGAAATGTTTTGGAGCGAAGCGGGCCTGGGCCACATTAATGAAGCACACAATGGTTTTCTTGAGATCTATCTCGAGCTAGGACTGATCGGGGTCATTATTATTGTCATGGTTCTGATCGGTGGATACAGGAACATCTGCAGGAGATTGTCGCCATTCTCTAGCATTGCTCCGCTTAGCTTTGCGATTTGGATAACGCTGCTCTTTTACAGCATGGCCGAAGCAGGTTTTGAATTTGGCCTGTTTTGGTGCGTTTTTCTGATGACCAACCTTGCTGTGCCGAGGTTCGAGGAAAGACGCGTCAGGAATGCGACGATAGCGGGTCATCTAGACCGAGGAAAATCTTTGGGCGAATTTAGTGGTGCGGTGATGATGGACCGTAACCTCCAACTGGATCTGCCATGGAGAGACAGAGCCTAAATGTTTGAACGAACGACGACGGGAAGCGGCACAATGGTGAGAAACTGGCAATCAATCAAGCGAACGGATATCTACCAGCGGCTGAAGGCTTCCTGGGTTTACGATGCCTACTGGAGGGTGGCGAATAAACGATACATTGAAGACAGACGACTAGAACTGAACTTCTATCGCGCCGTCTTGATTGGACTCCAAAGGGGTGGTCTGATTTTCGACATCGGCGCCAATCGAGGCTATAAGACAGGTATGTTTTTGAGGCTCGGCGCTCGCGTGGTATCGGTCGAACCGGATGAAGCAAGCCAGACTCTGCTAGAACAGCAATTTATCAACTATCGTCTGCGCAAACCGGCGATGGTTATTGTTCCCAAGGCGGTGAGCGATAAGAGTGCAGTTGAAAAGATGTGGATCGACGCGCCGGGGTCGGCTCTGAACACATTGAGCGACAAGTGGGCCGAGACGCTCAGGCATGATGGAGATAGATTCGGAGAAGGGCTCGAGTTTGCCAAGTTTAAGGAAATCGAGACGGTTTCGATCGATGATTTGGTCGCTGAGCACGGATTGCCATTCTACATAAAGATTGATGTGGAAGGGCACGAGCTCAAGGCGCTTCAGGGAATGCACAGGCCTGTTCCGTATCTCTCATTCGAGGTGAACCTTCCAGAATTCAGACAAGAAGGCATTGAATGTGTCCGATGTCTCGAGAACATCGCATCTACGGGTTTATTCAATTACACCGCGGACTGTCGTGAGGGGATGGCGCTCAAGGATTGGGTAACTGCGCAAGATTGTTCGATGATTCTGGCAGAATGTCACAGCAGCAGCATTGAAGTATTCTGGAAAACCGCACAGTAGCTTCAGCACGATATCGCGGAGACTGTTTCGCAGGCCTTGGCTCGCGAGATAATGACGCGCGGACACGGAGACCGCAAACGATGCTAACACAACAGAGCGACACAGGCTCACAGAGAGCGATTTCTCCCGCGTTTGGAGTGCGCTATATCGAGGTCCATGTAAAGGGACAGCCAACGCTGGCTCCTTCAGTTCAGCTGAGCGAGCGAACCGTAGTCAGCGTGGGTGGTTGGCTGAAGACAGCGACAGTGAAAGATGAGGATTTGGTGGAAGGCGAGCTTGTGCCGAATCCAGAGAGCTTCATCCCACGACTGAGAGAAGCGGGCCTCGACGCAGATCTCTTCACGTTTGTTCAGCGACTGCCAGACACTGATCCGCGCTATGACTTTCACATGGAGCTGGATAATATTGCGGCAGTTCCGGTCACTACATACTCGGAGTGGTGGGACAAACATACCGACGCGGGAGTCAGGAGAGCCATTCGTCGGGCCGCCAAAACGGGGGTTACGATATCCATCAGTGACTTGGACGATGCGTTCGTAGACGGTATTGTAAAGATCAACAATGAGACGCCTATCCGCCAGGGGCGGCAGTTCTGGCACTACCAGAAGAGCGCTGACGCGGTAAGAGCCGAGAATGCAACCTTCGCCGAAAGGAACATCTTTGTCGGCGCGTATTACGAGTCAGAAATGATAGGTTTTATGCGTCTCACCCTTTGCAACCGTGCCGCGCGCGTGGTCCAAATTCTCAGCATGATCAAGCACTACGACAAACGCCCGGCAAATGCCATGCTCGCGAAGGCAGTCGAGATTTGCGAGCAGAGGGGCATTGATTACCTGGTTTACGGAAATTACATCTACAACGATCCAAAGAGTTCACTTACGGAATTCAAAAGACGCAACGGGTTTCAGCAGTTCTTTCTGCCGCGTTACTACGTTCCGCTGACGACAAAGGGAAACGTTGCGATCAGACTCGGTTTCCATCGCGGACTCGCAAAGGCCGTTCCCGAAAGTATGCGCTTGAAACTGATCCAACTTCGAAACGACTGGTACTCCCGAAGAGCGAAAAGTTCAGAAGGATCAATGTAGATGCCAGGAATGGTCGGACTGATCACCAAGCTTCCACGACAGGAAGCGGAACTGCGCGTAAGACAGATGATCAGTTGTCTCGTTCATGAGCCTTTCTATTCGAAAGGATTCTGGTGCGACGAAAAGCTCGGTGTGTACGTGGGGTGGATCGAACGCAGTGGCTCATTCTGCGATGGGATGCCAATTGCCAATGAGACGCGAGACGCTGTCATGGTCTTTTCCGGAGAGGAATTTCCCGATCCGGACAGCGTCCGCGGCTTGGCAAAGCGAGGGCATGCCTTCGCTGATAAAGGGCCTTCTTACCTGGTGCACATGTATGAGGATGATCCTTCGTTTCCGTCGCAGTTGAATGGGTCGTTCCATGGAGTGATCGTCGACCGGGTGAAGGATCGAGTTCTGCTTTTCAATGATCGCTATGGAATGCACCGGCTGTACTTTCATGAGTCCAATGATGCCTTCTATTTTGCGGCTGAGGCGAAGTCAATCCTCGCAATTTTGCCGGATCTTCGTGAGATCGATCCGAATGGACTGGCGGATTTCGTAGCTTGCGGTGCGGTTCTAGAGAATCGAACGCTTTTTCGTGGAATAGATGTATTGCCGCAGGCGTCGGCCTGGATTTTTCGGAATGCAGCGCTTAAGGAACGACGGAGCTACTTCGCGCCGAGCGATTGGGAGGCACTCGGAGAACTCGATAACGAGCAGTTTTACGAAGACATTCATGCTGTCATGAAGCGGAATCTCCAGCGTTACTTTGCAGGAGAGGAACGCATCGGGATGTCGTTGACCGGCGGCTTGGACACTCGAATGATCCTGGCCTGCCGAAAACCTGTGGCCGATTCTTTGCCCTGCTACACATTTGGCAGCATGATGCGCGAGCATCAAGATGTGCAGATAGCCAGAGATGTGGCGAAGATGTGCTCGCAGCCCTTTCAGGTCCTGGTGGCAGGCGATGAGTTTCTTTCCAACTTCGGCCACTATGCCGAGCGAGTTGTATATCTAACGGACGGATGTGCGGACGTGAGCCGCGCGCCGGATCTCTATCTGAACAGACAAGCGCGAGACATTGCGCCAGTGAGGATGACAGGCAACTACGGCGGGGAGATTCTGAGAGCGGTTCGTATCTTCAAAGCGGTGCTTCCGCCAGCTGGCCTCTACGCACCGGAACTGATTTCGCAGATTGATGCTGCCGCGGATCATTTCAACACCCTGCCGCGGAGTAACCCAGTCTCATTTGCCGCATTCCAGATTGTGCCGTGGATGCTCTATGGAACCCTGGCGGTTGAGAGGACTCAGCTTACGTTGCGGTCACCGTTTTTGGACAATGATTTTGTGCGAACATGCGTTCGTGCACCAGCATCGGCGCTTGCCAGCAATGAAACAACATTGCGCCTGATTCGCGACGAGTCGAGAGCACTTTTAAACCTGCGGACCGACAGGGGACTGGCCGGCAACA
>Ga0210386_10003003_pt1 | contig 14205 bp, 8 predicted proteins | sample IncBWH32OmetaG_FD_160091 | JGI IMG/M metagenome (GOLD analysis project Ga0210386, IMG submission 160091) | Forest soil microbial communities from Barre Woods Harvard Forest LTER site, Petersham, Massachusetts, United States - Inc-BW-H-32-O ... | reverse complement strand
CTGCGGCGCAACGCGCCCAGCCCGGTGCAGGGCACGTCAACCAGCACCCGGTCGAAACCCGGTTCGAGGCCGCTGCGGCGTCCGTCGACGGTGAGCACCTCGACCGGTAGGCCGCGGGTGTTCTCCGCAACCAGGTCGGCGCGGTGTTCCGCCGGTTCCACCGCCGTGACCCGGGCCCCCGACCCGGCGCCCAGCGCGGCCAACAGCGCGGTCTTGCCACCCGGCCCGGCGCACAGGTCCAGCCACCGTCCGGCGTCGTCGGCAACCGGCGCCAGGGTCAGTGCGCGGGCGACCAATTGGCTGCCCTCGTCCTGAACCAAGGCTTGGCCGTCGCGCACCGCGGGCAGCTGTCCGGGGTCGCCGCCGGCCAGGTACACCGCATAGGGCGAATACCGGCCGACGGCGCCGTTCACGGCACAGGCCAGCTCCTCGGCGGTCAGCACTCCCGGGCGGGCGGCCAGGTGCACCTGGGGTCGCTCGTCGTCGCTGGCCAGAGCCGCATCGAGCTCACCGGCGCGGGCACCCAGCGCGTCGACGAAGGCCTGCGCGATCCAACGCGGGTGGGCATGGACGAAGGCGGCGTGGCCGACCGGATCGGCTACCCCGTCGGGCGCGAGCTCGTCGACCCAGGATTTCTCGTCGCGGCCGCTGATCGTACGCAGCACGCCGTTGACGAAACCGGCTCGCGCCGTGTCGAATTCGATTCCCGCCTGCTCGACGGTGGTGGAAACGGCGGCGTGCGCGTCGACCCGGGTGCGCAGCAGTTGATACGTCCCTAGCCGCAGCAGATCGAGCAGCACCGGGTCGATGGCGTCCGGTGACCGACCGGCCGCTGCGCCGATGATCGCGTCAAGCAGGCCGCGAACGCGGCAGCTGCCGTAGGTCAGCTCGGTGGCGAAGGCAGCATCGCGGCCACTGATCTTGCGTTCCCGCAACAGAACTGGCAGCAGCAGGTTGGGGTAGGCGTCCCGCTCGCGCACGGCCCGCAGGACATCGAAGGCCGCCTGTCGCGCCGGATCCAGCGGCCGGCGCCGCGGCGGCCTCGCCTGCCGCTGCGTCGACCGCGCTGGCGGTCGGCCGCGGCGCGGCTTGTCTTGGGGTGGGGTCATGACGCTCGCGCCGTCGAGTCCAGGCGTGCCCCGCGAGCCCAGTCGACGGCGTTCATCAACTTCTTGCCCGGCGCTTGGAGTTGGCCCAGTCGCACCGGCTCCGAGCCGGTGCCGATCCGTACGCTGCGGCGGTCGACGTGAATATCGCCAGGTAACAACGACTTTGGAAGATTCCGCGCTTCATCGTCGACGTACACGGGCCCGAGCTTGACCCGCAAGTCACCGATCAGGGTCCAAGCGCCCGGATTGGGCGTGACGGCGCGGATGCGTCGCTCGACGACTTGGGCCGGAAGGTCCCAGCGCACCCGAGCCTCCTCGACGGTGACCTTCGGCGCGACGCTGACCCCGTCGGCCGGTTGCGGCACCGGCGTCAACGCCCCTTCCGCGATACCGTCCAGGGTGGTTGACAGTAGCGCCGCACCCGAAATCGCCAGCCGGTCAAGCAAATCGCCGGCGGTGTCGATCGGTCGAACCGACTCGGTGACCACCCCGTAGACCGGCCCCGAGTCCAGACCCGCCTCGATCTGGAACGTCGTGGCTCCGGTGACGGTGTCTCCTGCGGCAATCGCGGCCTGCACCGGGGCCGCCCCCCGCCAGGCGGGCAGCAGCGAGAAGTGCAGGTTGACCCAGCCATGTGCCGGCACCGCGAGCAGCTCGTCGCGCAGCAGCGCACCGTAGGCCACCACCGGGCAACAATCGGGCGCCAGCTGTGACAGCTCGGCGACGAACTCAGCCGTGTTGGGCCGCCGCGGCCGCAGCAGCGGGATGCCCTGTTCCAGCGCGAGACGAGCCACCGGCGACGGCTCCGGTCTGCCGCGACGCCCGGAGGCGGCATCTGGCCGGGTGAGCACCGCGATTACCTCGTGGCGCGGCGAGTCGAGGAGACTGCGCAGCGCGGGCAGCGCGGGTTCGGGGGTGCCGGCGAAGACGAGACGCACCGGACCAGTGTAGGAAGGCCGCTTATTGCCGCGACACTTAACGAGTTGCGACGACACGCCGATCGCAGTCGCAATCACTTAAGTCTCGGCGCATGGAAGCGGCGTCTGTGACTTGGCGCGGCGAAAGACCTTCGGGCGTGCGGCATATACCTACACGTTGATCGTCGTCTTTTCGTCGATGGTGATCGTCGCGGGTAGCACCTGTTCGATCTGGTCTGCGAGGCAGTCGATATTGAGCTGCAGCAAGTAGACAGCGTCGTTGTCCTCGATGACGACGGTTTTCTGCGCGACCGCCTTCGTCCGGCCATTGTCCACCCAGGTACCGCCCGACTCGTAGGCGGGAAAACCGCTCAGGTGGTCGTCAGAACCGTCACCCTTGGGCTGAAACCCGGGCAGGTTTTTCAGTTCGCCAGGCGCGAGGTCGAGAATCTTCTGCTGGTCTACATCGCCGACGAGCTTGGATACCGTCGCCACGATGCTGGGTGAGTACTTCGCAGCCTCGGGGCCGTTGTCGATGATGGCCCAGTAGGCCGTGGCGGGGGTGTCGGGTCCGGCGTCGGCCCAGCCGTCGGGGATTGCCAGGTTGATGGTCGGCGTGCCGGGATCGCCGCGATGGACGGGAGTGTCGGTGATGCCGCTCTGTTCGATGTAGCTGGCGATCGTCGGGTTAGGACCCGGAACGGTGGTGCGCGGCCCCACTTTCGATTGCGGTTTGCTGGTGGCTGACGTGGCTGACGTGGATGACGTCTTGTTCGCCGCAGTGTTGCTGCTGGAGGGGGAACCACATCCGACCAAGCCGATGCCCAGAGCCGTAATGGCGATTGCCACACCGTTGATTGCTGCTATCCGCTTCATTCAAAGAGTTCCTGTCGATCAGGCTGCACGTCGGGACCAAATTTCTCGGGGAACCGTAGCCCGAGCCGCGCATGCTCGTAACGTCCGCCGTCGGCGCCAATGTACGCGTTTGTGCTGATGTTTTGCGGTGGGTGGGGCCGCATGCTGGCTAGCATGAGCGAGATCGATCCCCGCGCGGACCTACCGCTGGTGGACTGGAGCGAGCTGGGCGTGAGCGGGCTGTTGCCGACGGGCACCGTGACGTTGCTGCTGGCTGACGTCGAGGGCTCCACGCGGCTCTGGGAAACCCAGCCCGACGAGATGACGGCGGCCCTTGGGCGGCTGAATCAGACGGTATCGGCGACCATCGCCGTCCACGGCGGCGTGCGCCCGGTCGAGCAGGGTGAGGGTGACAGCTTCGTGGCGGCGTTCGCCCGCGCATCGGATGCGGTGGCTGCTGCTCTCGAGTTGCAGCGTGCGCCGTTGGCGCCGATCCGGTTGCGGATCGGGGTGCATACCGGCGAGATTCAGTTGCGCGATGAAGGCAACTACGCCGGCCCGACCATCAACCGCACCGCACGGCTACGCGACCTGGGCCACGGCGGCCAAACCCTGCTGTCGGGCATCACCGAAGCGCTGGTCCTCGACCGGCTTCCCGACGACGCGTGGCTGACCGATCTCGGTGTCCACCCGTTGCGCGATCTACCCCGTCCAGAACGAGTGTCGCAGCTGTGCCATCCCGACCTTGTGAACGAGTTCCCGCCACTACGCGTGTCGAACACTTCTGTCTCCCAGCGTCTTCCGGTGCAGTTGACAAGTTTCGTTGGCCGCAAAGAGCAGCTGGTCCAGGTCCGTGAGCTGCTGAGCGAGAACCGATTGGTGACGTTGACCGGTGCGGGCGGAGTAGGTAAGACCCGGCTGGCGGTGCAGGTCGCGGCCACAATGGCGCCCGAGTTCGGCGACGGCGTGTGGTATGTGGATCTGGCCCCAATCACCGACCCCGAGCTCGTGCCCGTCACGGTGGCTCGCGCACTCGGGCTGCCCGACCAACCCGGCCGCTCCACCATGGAAAGCCTGCTGCGTTTCGTTCGCGACCGTCAGCTGCTGGTGGTGCTGGACAACTGCGAACACCTGCTGGATGCCAGCGCCGAGCTGGTTGTCGCTGTGCTGAGTGGGGCGGCGCGGCTGACCGTGCTTGCCACCAGCCGTGAGGCGATCGGCGTCGCGGGTGAGGTGAGCTGGCGGGTGCCGTCACTGCCGCTGACCGGCCAAGCAATCGACTTGTTCACCGACCGGGCCCGCCATGCCCGCCCCGATTTCACCCTCACTGATGACAACGCTGCCGCGGTGACCGAGATCTGCCGCCGACTCGACGGTTTGCCACTGGCCATCGAGCTGGCCGCGGCGCGGGTGCGTGCGCTGTCGCTGGCCGAGATCCTCGAGAGCCTGCATGACCGGTTCCGGCTGTTGACCGGTGGTGCGCGCACCGCGGTGCGCCGCCAACAGACCCTGCGCGCCTCGGTGGACTGGTCACACGCCCTGTTGACCGAGCCGGAACGGGTGTTGTTTCGCCGGCTGGCGGTATTTCTGGGCGGATTCGACCTCGACGCCGCCCAGACGGTCGCGGGCGCTGGTGACGTGCAGCGCTACCAGGTGCTCGATCAGCTCACCCTGCTAGTCGACAAGTCCCTGGTCGGCGCCGACGACAGCGGAGGCCGAACCCGCTACCGGTTGCTGGAGACGGTGCGCCAGTACGCCCTGGAAAAACTCGGCGAATCCGGCGAAGCCGACGCCGTGCGGGCACGCCACCGCGACCACTACACGGCGCTGGCCGCGGTGCTTGACGCGCCGGCAGGCCGTGATTACGAGCAGCGCCTCGAGCAGGCCGACACCGAGATCGACAACCTGCGTGCCGCGTTCGGGTGGAGCCGGGAAAACTCCGCTATCGAGCTGGCGTTGGCGCTGGCGTCGTCGCTGCAGCCGCTGTGGCTCGCGCGGGGCCGCATCCGGGAAGGGCTGGTGTGGTTCGACGCTGCCCTGGCCGACCTCGACGCTCACCACCTTGGGGTGGCGCCCGCGGTGCGGGCGCGGGCGCTTGCCGACCGGCCCCTGCTCGCCATCCGGGTGGACACCGCCGACAGCCTCGATCAGGCTCAGCAAGCCCTGGCGATCGCCCGCGAACTCGATGACCCAGCCCTGCTGGCCCGGGCGCTGATCACCTGTGGCTTCATCGCCGACCAGGGCTATAACGTCGCGCTAGCCCAGGAATGCTTCGCCGAGGCGATCGGCCTGGCCCGTGCCGTGGACGATCAGTGGCGGCTCAGCCAGATCCTCACCCTGCAGGCGATGGGCGCCCACACCGCGGGTGACCCGCGCGCGGTACGCGCAGCTGCCGAAGAAGGACGCGACCTCGCCGACGCGATCGGTAACAGGCTCAACTCGCGCCAGTGCCGCTTTAATCTCGGGTCGGCGCAGATGATGAGCGGCGATTTAGCCGGAGCCGTAACACAGTTCGGCGAGGTGGCCGCCGAGGCCGAGGCGGCTCACGACGAGATCTCGAGGGTGACCAGCCTCGCCGGCCAGAGCCTGGCACTGGCATACCGGGGTGAGGCGGCCGCGGCCCGAGCGGCGGGTGAGGCGACACTTGAGGGCGGCGCGAAGCTTTCCGAGAGGTACGCGGCATTTGGGCCCGCTGTGGTCGGAACTGCGGCCCTGGCCGCCGGGGATCGTGCAGCGGCGCACGCGGCGCGCGAGGCCGCCAACCAGCACATGACTGTCGTGAGTGGTAGCACGGCGCTATTTGTGCGCATGTGGAATGCCGAGGCCGCGCTGGCAGACGGGGATCTCGCTGCCGCCGGTCGTTGGGCCGACGAGGCCGTCTCGATTGCAACCGGCTGGTGGCTGACATGGGCGCTCACGGCGCGCGCTCGCGTGGCGATCGCGGCGGGTGAACCAGACCAGGCCGAACGCGACGCCCACGACGCCCTGACGTGCGCCGCCGGAATCAAGGCGTACCTGCTCATCCCCGACGTCCTCGAGTGCCTGGCCGCTCTGGCGGGCGAGACCGGCAGTCACCGCGAAGCCGCCCGCCTCTTCGGCGCGGCACACGCCATCCGGCTCCGCATTGGCGCGGTGCGGTTCAAGATCCTTGACGCCGACTGCGAGGCCTCGATGGCGGCGTTGCGAGACGCCATGGGCGACAGCGACTTTGATGCCGCGTGGGCCGAGGGCGCCGCCCAGTCCACCGAGGAGGCGATCGCCTACGCTCAACGCGGCCGCGGCCAACGCAAACGCCCCACCAGCGGCTGGGGTTCACTCACGCCGACCGAGCGCGACGTCGTCCGGCTGGTCGGCGAAGGTTTGGCCAACAATGACATCGCCGCAAGGCTTTTCGTCTCACCCCGGACCGTGCAAACCCACCTTACCCACGTCTACGCCAAACTCGGCCTGACCTCGCGCGTGCAACTCGCCCAAGAAGCAGGCCGCCACGCCTGAGCGTCGCTAGCGTTGCGCGATAGGTGAATTGTGGCTCCAAGACCCGGCACGGGTTGAGGTCCGCTGATGAACACGGGCACCGATCGGCTCGGCGGCGACGACGGTGAACGGTGTGGCCAGGGGGAAATCGTCATGAAGCGATTCGATCCGGGCGGCGCGAATGATCGTGGCCAGAGCAAGGGTGGCTTCCAGCATGGCGAAGTGGTCGCCGATGCATGAGCGAGGTCCGCCGCCGAACGGCAGGTACTGCCAGCGGCTGCGGCCCTGCGAGCGCTCCGGCAGGAACCGATCCGGGTCAAATGTCAGCGGGTCGTCCCACAGTTGCGGGTTTCGGTGCAGGGCATAGAAGCTGACCACCGCCACGGTGCCGGCTTCCAGCCGGTAGCCCTCGACGGTCAGATCCTTTCTGAGCAGGCGCGGCGTTCCGGCACCGGGCGGGCACAGCCGCAGGGCCTCGTGCAGCACGCGCACGGTGTGGCCGAGCCGGGGCACGTCGTCGGGTGTCAGCGGCCGGTCGCCAAGTGCGCTGACCTCATCGAACACTCGCTCTTGGATTTCGGGGTGGTGCCCGAGCGCCCAGAGTGAGTAAGAGAGAGTCGTCGATGTGGTGTCGTGGCCGGCGAGCATGAACAACACCAGTTCGTGGCAGATGTCGTCGTCCGAGAGTGGTTGGCCCGTATGCGGATCGGCTGCCGTGATCAATGCACGCACCAGCGGCGCGTCCCTGGCGGGGTCGTCTCGTACCGCGGCGAGGATCTCGGCGGCCAACTGATGCAGAGCCGCATTGGCCCTGCGTGCCCGCCGCTGGCCGGGGGTAGGCGCCCATTGCGGCAGATTCACCGGCCGGGTCCCACGGTCGGCGACCCACGAGAGTGCGGTGCGCAGCGCCGGCCCGACGGTCTCGGCCCGGGCGTCGAGGTCCAGCCCGAGCACGGAGCGGCCAAGCGCCCGCAGGGTAAGCGCACGGCATTCGGTGTCCAGGTCGAGGGTCGCGCCGCTGCACCAACCGTCGACCACCGTCTGCGCCGCCGCCGCCATGTGGCCGGCGTAGCGCTGGACCCGCAGTTTGGTGAACATCGGCTGCAGGGTGCGGCGCCGCGGCAGCCATTGTTCGTGCGGCAGGACCAGCAAGTTGCCGCCCATCAGCCGGCGCATCTCGATGGCGGTCGTCGCCCCTCCTCGGTCGGCGATCTCGTCGGTGCGGCCCAGCACGTCCCGCGCGCCTTGCGGCGAGGCGATCAAAACCGCCGTCGGGAAAAGCCATTTGGGTCCGAGCACCATCCGGGTGATGGGGCCGCCAGCATCGAAAAGCTCCTGGAACCCATCGATCAGCGATCGAAGGGCCCTGAGCTGGTGCCGATAGGGCAGCGGATTCTTCGGCGCCAGCGGCAGTTTGCCGAGGTCGGCCGATTCGAGCGCCTCAAGCATGGCAGTGCACCTTTCTGAGAAACCAACTGTGTCAGCGCCTAGCCCTGGGGACACGAGTAGTGCACTACCTGAATCCGTCAGGTCAAGCGCTCGCACTCGACTCTCCGGTGCCAGGAGACTGGAGAACATCGGCCTCAGCGCGTAGATCTGCGCCAGCAGGGGTCGTATATTGCGTTGGCCGCAAATCTGCGCGTTTGCGCTGATGTTTTGCGGTCCCTGCAGGCCGCATGCTGGCTAGCATGAGCGACATCGATCCACGTGCGGAAACGCCCCTGGTGGACTGGAGCGAACTGGACGTGAGTGGGCTGTTACCCACGGGCACCGTGACGTTGCTGTTGGCCGACGTCGAGGGCTCCACGCGGCTCTGGGAGAGCCAGCCCAAGGAGATGAAGGCCGCGATCGCGCGGCTCAACAGCGTCGTGTCGGAGGTCATTGCCACCCACGACGGCGTGCGCCCGGTGGAGCAGGGCGAAGGTGACAGCTTCGTGGCGGCGTTCGCCCGCGCGTCGGATGCGGTCGCTGCGGCGTTGGAGATGCAGCGCGCCCCGTTGGCGCCAATCCGGTTGCGCATCGGGGTGCATACCGGCGAGATTCAGTTGCGCGATGAAGGCAACTACGCCGGCCCGACCATCAACCGCACCGCGCGACTGCGCGATCTGGGGCATGGGGGCCAGACCTTGTTATCGGGCGCTGCGGAAGCGCTGGTGCTCGACGGACTCCCGTCCGGCGCGTGGCTGACCGATCTGGGCGCCCATGCGTTGCGTGATCTGCCCCGCCCCGAGCGAGTGATACAGCTATCCCATCCCGATTTGGTCAACGACTTCCCGCCGCTGCGCGTCTCCAAAGCAGTTATTTCCCAACGTCTTCCGGTGCAGCTCACCAGTTTCGTCGGGCGCCAAGCGGAGCTTTCCCAGGTGCACGAGTTGCTGACCCAGAACCGGTTGCTGACGTTGACCGGTGCCGGTGGAGCGGGTAAAACCCGGTTGGCGATCCAGACCGCGGGCCAGCTTTCCAGTGAATTCGGCCAGTTCCCTCAAGGGATCTGGTATGTGGATCTGGCACCGATCACCGACCCCGAGTTGGTGCCGTTGACTGTGGCGCGCGTTTTCGGGCTGCCCGATCAGCCCGGCCGCTCCACCATGGACACCCTGATTCGTTTTGTCGCCGACCGGCAGATGCTGGTGGTGCTGGACAACTGCGAGCACCTGCTCGATGCGAGCGCGGCGCTGGTCGATGCGCTGCTCGCCGCTGCGGCGGGATTGACATTGCTTGCGACGAGTCGTGAGCCGATCGGTGTGGCTGGCGAAGTGAGCTGGCGGGTGCCGTCACTGTCGCTGACCGATGAAGCCATCGAACTGTTCGCTGACCGCGCCCGCCGCGCTCGCCCGGCCTTCACCGTCACCGACGACAACGCCGCAGTCGTGGCCGAAATCTGCGCGCGCCTCGATGGGTTGCCGCTGGCGATCGAGCTCGCCGCAGCACGGGTGCGCGCTTTATCGCTGGCCGAGATCCTGGACAGCCTGCATGACCGGTTCCGGTTGTTGACCGGTGGGGCGCGCACCGCGGTGCGCCGCCAGCAGACGCTGCGCGCCTCGGTGGATTGGTCGCATGCCTTGCTGACCGAACCCGAACGAGTGCTATTTCGTCGACTGGCCGCATTCCTGGGCGGCTTCGACTTCGACGCCGCCCAAACGGTCGCCAGCGGTGGTGAGGTGGAGCGCTTTCAAGTGCTGGATCTGCTCACCCTGCTGGTGGACAAATCCCTGGTGGTCGCCGACGACACTGGGGGGCGGACCCGCTACCGACTGTTGGAGACAGTGCGCCAATACGCCCTGGAAAAACTCAGCGAATCAGGAGAGGCCGACGCCGTGCGGGCGCGCCACCGCGACCACTACACGGCGATGGCCGCCGTGCTTGACGCGCCGGCAGGCCGTGACTATGAGCAACGCCTCGAGCAGGCCAACATCGAGATCGACAACCTGCGCGCAGCGTTCGGGTGGAGCCGGGAAAACTCCGACATCGAGCCGGCGTTGGCGCTGGCGTCCTCGCTGCAGCCGCTGTGGGTGGCGCGGGGCCGCATCCAGGAAGGGCGGACCTGGTTCGACACCACCCTCACCACCCTCGCCGATCTCGACGCGCACCACCCAGCGGTGACGGCCGCGGTGCGAGCCCGAGCACTCGCCGACAAGGCCGTTCTCGATACCTATGTGGGCGCCGCCGACGGCCTGGATCAGGCCGAACAGGCCGTGGCGATCGCGCGAGACGTCGATGACCCGGCCCTGCTGGCCCGGGCATTGACCGCCTACGGGTGTACCGCCAGCCTGAGCTATCACACCGAGGTGGCCCGGAGATGCTTCGCCGAAGCGATCGGCCTGGCCCGTGCCGTGGACGATCAGTGGCGGCTCAGCCAGATCCTCGCCGAGCAGGCGCGGGGCGCCCACATCGCGGGTGACCCGCTCGGGATACGCGCAGCCGCCCAAGAAGGACGCGACCTCGCCGACGCAATCGGCGACGAGTCCAACTCGCGTATGTGTCGCTTTTACCTCGGGATGGCGCAGCTGCTCATCGGCGATGATTTAGCCGGAGCCGCCGCACAGCTGGGCGAGGTGGCCGCCGAGGGCGAGGCGGCTCACGACGAGATGCTGAGGGTGATGAGCCTCGGCGGTCAGAGCCTGGCACTGGCATACCGGGGTGAGGCGGCGGCGGCCCGGGCGGCGGCCGAGGCAATCCTTGACGGCGGCGCGGAGCTTGGCGGGAGGTTCGCGGCATTCGCGCCCGTGGTGGCGGGATTCGCGGCCCTGGCCGCCGGGGATGGCGCAGCGGCGCACGAGGCGCGCGAGGCCGCCCTCCAGTACCCGATTGTCGTGAGCGGTGGCGCGGCGGCATTGCAGCGCATCTGGAATGCCGAGGCCGCGCTAGCAGGCCGAGATCTCACTGCCGCCCGCCGGTGGGCCGACGAGACCGTGTCGACAACAACCGGGTGGTGGCTGATGTGGACGCTGAGCGTGCGCGCCCGGGTGGCGATCGCGCAGGGTGAGCCGGAGCAGGCCGAGCGTGATGCCCACGACGCGCTCGCGCGTGCCGCCGACATCGCGGTGCACCTGCCTATCCCCGACATCCTCGAATGCCTCGCCACTCTGGCCGGCCAGGACGACAGTCGCCGCGAAGCTGCCCGCCTCTTCGCCGCGGCAGAGAGCATCCGGCAAGGCATGGGCATGGTCCGCTTCAAGATCCATGACGCCGGCTACGAGGCCTCGACGGCCGCGCTGCGAGATGCATTGGACCAGAACGACTTTCAAGCTGCCTGGGCGGAGGGCGCGGCCCTGTCCACCGAGGAGGCGATCGCTTACGCCCAGCGCGGCCGCGGCCAACGCAAACGACCCGCCACTGGCTGGGCCTCGCTCACCCCGACCGAACGTCAAGTGGTGCAACTGCTGAGTGAAGGGTTGGCTAACAACGACATCGCCGCAAGGCTTTTCGTCTCACCCCGGACCGTGCAGACCCACCTCACCCACGTCTATACCAAGCTCGGCCTGACCTCGCGCGTCCAGCTTGTTCAGGAAGCGGCTCGCCACGCGTGACACGGCTCAGCAGGATTAGCCTGCCTTCTCCGTAAGTTCGCGGCGGTCGAAGCTGTTGTGCGACACCCGCCACGACGCGTATCCGTCGGCCGCGACATGCAGCGTGATGTCTGGGTCGCAGCCGCATTCCTCGACGTGATGTGGCGCCAGATCGTCGATAGGGACGATGTGGATTTCACGGGGTCCGATCCAGCCGGTCCACCAGCGGTTGCCGGGACAATGACAGCCGAGCTCGGTGCAGTGAACGGCTTGGATGATCATTACGGCTGGGGCCGTGGCCAAGCGTCGATGAACCGGTCCATGACGGCGTCCCATTGCATGGTCCGGATCTCGTCGTCGGCGGCGCGGGCTTGCTCGAGGTGCTCACGCACGAACATCAAGCAGCGCCCGATTCGGGTGGTATCCGTGATTGTCGTTGCCATCGCTGACCTCTCTCGACGCGGGAAAGAAAGACCGGTTGGCGTCATTGGCGCTCGGCCAGCAATCGCATCGTCGCATAGAGAACGTGGACCGCGCTCACCGACACGCGGCGCGCAGCCGAATAACGCGAGCGGCTGCCTAGCCGATGCGCAGCGGATCGACCTGCACCCGGACCGGCTCGTCGGTTTGCCGGGCACTGGTCACCGCGACGCCGCGCCGCAGCTCGGCCGCCAGCGCCAGGCCCTGCTCACGGCGTACCCGCACCAACATCCGGGTCACCGGGACGTCGGCCGGAGTCCCCGGCGGTCGGCGTACGCCCGGCGGCAGCTCGACCGGGCCGAGCAACTCGGCACTGTCCGGCAGCTGGACTTCGTCGAGCAACGCCGCCACCGCCTCGGTGGCGCCGTCGAGGGCGGCCATGTGCACACTTGGCGGCAGCGCAACCTCGGTACGGGCCACCAGTTCCGCCTCCGCGTGGCCGACCGGATCCCATCGGATGAGCGCTTGGACTGTGGGAACCGATGATTCGGCGACCACAATCACCACCCCGCCGTCGTCGCGGGGCCGCACCAACGCTGCCGCGGCCATCCACCGTCGCAAAGTGTCTTCGGCCGCGCGCAGATCCTGACGGCCCAGCAGCGCCCAACTGTCCAGCAACAGCGCCGCCCCATACCGGCCGGATGCGCAGGGTTCCGCCCCGGGCGTGGCGACCACCAACGCCGGCCTGCCGGCGACCTCGGACAGCACCGCTTCCCCCGCCGAGGTGATCACCGCGATCCCCGGGAACGCCCGGCCAAGCTCCTCGGCGGTGCGCCGCGCCCCCACCACCACGGCGCGCACCGCATCCGACCCGCAGCGGGCACAGCGCAGCGCGGCATCGGAACGGCCGCACCACCGGCACACCGGGCCCGTCCCGTCGCGGCCGTCCAACGACAGCGGGCCGGTGCACTGCCGACAGCGGGCGATCGCCCGGCAGCGCCCGCAGGCCAGCGACGGAACGTAGCCGCGCCGCGGCACCTGCACCAGCACCGGCGTGCCAGCCTCCAACGCCGAGCGGGCGGCGCGCAGCGCGACCGACGGCAGCCGCGCGGACCGCGCCGCCGGATCGCGCTCCTCGGCGTAACCCCGGTCGTCGAGCGCGACCACCCGCGGGCTGCGGGCGCGCACCAGCTGCCGTGCGGCGACCACGTCGTGCGCCCATCCGCTACGGACCAGCGCGTGCGCTTCGGCGGTACGGGCGTAGCCGCCGATCAGCGCGGCGCATCGCATCTGGTGGGCACGCAGCATCGCCACCTCCCGGGCGTGCGGATACGGTGCCCGCGGCTCGACCAGCGTGTCGTCGCCGTCATCCCACACCATGACCAGCCCCAGATCCGTCACCGGCGCGAACACCGCGCTGCGGGTGCCGACCACCAGCCGTGCGCTGCCGCGCAGCGCGGCCAACCAGCGCCGGTAGCGTGCGGCCGGACCCAACCCCGCCGACAACGCCACCACCGCGGATTCGTCGAGCCGCGTCGTCGCGGCCCGCCACATCGCATCGACGTCTCGCTGATCCGGGACGACCACCAACACCGCGCGCCCGGTCCGCACCGTCAGCGCGGCGGCCTCAGCGAAACGGTCCGCCCATGAATCGCCGGCGAGCACCTGCCACACCGCGCGGGCAGCACGCGACTCGGTCAGCGCGGTCAGGAACTGTCCGCCGCGGCCGTAGACCTCCCAGCCCGCCCGGTCGACATCAGCGACGACGGGGAGCCCTGGCGGCGTTGAGTTTTCGCGCTCCACCTTGGCGTGTCGGGGCGGCACCGCCAGCCGCAGCACGTCGGCGCGGGTGCCGGCATAGCGCGCGGCCACCGCATCGACCAGCCGACGGATCTCCGGGGTGAGCACCGTCTCGGCGGACACCACCCGGTCAAGCCAGGCCAGCTTGCCGACGTGATCGGTGTCGGTGCGGCGCTCCAAGATGAACCCGTCCACCAGCCTGCCGTGGAATCGGACCCGTACGCGCACCCCGGGCTGGGCGTCGTCGGATTGCTCGGCGGCCACGAGATAGTCGAATTCGCGATCCAGATGCGGCACCGACAACATCGGCAGCACCCGCGCGATCGGTTCGAATGCGGCGGCCTGCCGGGTCCGCGTGCTCACCCCGCAGGTGTAGCAGAGGTCGCCGACGAGCCGGCCGCGCCGGCCGCATCCACCCGGCCGAAGAAGAAGCCGGCGGTGATCAAGATCTGCGCCGCGGCGTAGGCCCACCAGATCGGCACCGCCAGCGCCTCGTTGCCCAACACGAACCGACCGATGCCGATCATCGCGTCCGAGGCCGCGAAGCACACCGCCCCGACCGCCGTCCAGATCGTGGGCAGCCGGGCCACAAGCGCCGCACACACCATCGCGCCCAGCACG
>Ga0210386_10003000_pt1 | contig 14213 bp, 17 predicted proteins | sample IncBWH32OmetaG_FD_160091 | JGI IMG/M metagenome (GOLD analysis project Ga0210386, IMG submission 160091) | Forest soil microbial communities from Barre Woods Harvard Forest LTER site, Petersham, Massachusetts, United States - Inc-BW-H-32-O ... | reverse complement strand
TGCGTTGAAGGAGAACGTAGCGCACGAATTCTGCGCGGACAACTCAAGTCCACGCCCGCAATTTCCGAAACGGATCAAAGCGCCATTTTGGAAGCAGCAGACGCATGACGAACGAACGCCGGGCATCGCGCGAGATCCGAACAGTGCCGCTCACCAAGAGCAAGTCCCGCTTCAAGATCGAGTCGGCCACCTGGCGCCGGCCATACCAACCGACGTTACCTGCGCGAAGGTTCGCTTTGGATCAAACGCGCCGTTCAGACCTGGGCGATGACCTCAGGTCCGGCTCCGATACGCACGACGAACCCGCCGGGTAATCGGCCGACCTCGCCGCCGACACTTCAATAAACGCTGAAATGATGCTTGACCTTCGCGCATCATTTCGATATTCGTTGAAATATGGAAAAGACAGATGTCGTCGCAGCCCTAGCGGCCCTGGCTCAGGATAATCGGCTCGATGTCTACCGGGTGCTGGTGCAGGCCGGCCCCGAGGGGATGCCCGCGGGCGCGGTTGCTGCCGCGCTCGGCCTCGCACCGAACACGCTGACCTTCCATTTCGATCGGCTGCGAACGGCCGGGCTTGTCACCGTGCGCCGCGATGGCCGTTCGATGATCTACGCCGCCCAGTTCGAGACGATGAATTCGTTGCTCGGCTATCTCACTGAAAATTGTTGCAGCGGCGCGCCGTGCGCGCCCGCCGGGGAATGCAAGCCGGTCCGCAAACGCGTCAAGGTATCAGCCTGAAAGGAACGATCATGAAGCGCCTTCACATCCATGTTGCGGTCAACGATATCCCGCAATCCATCGGCTTCTACTCGGCGCTGTTCGCGGCAGAACCCGCGGTGATCAAGCCGGATTATGCCAAATGGATGCTGGAGGACCCGCGGGTGAATTTCGCGATCTCGACCCGTGGCCGCCAACCCGGCCTCGATCATCTCGGCATCCAGGTGGAAGATGCGGGCGAATTGAACGAGGTCTATGCGCGGCTGCGCAAGGCTGGCGGCAACATCATCGAACAGGGCGAGACCGCCTGCTGTTATGCCAAGTCGGAAAAGTCGTGGATCGACGATCCGGCCGGCATTGCCTGGGAAACTTTTCTGACGACAGGCGAAAGCACCACTTACGGCGACGGAACGGGCGAGAACACCGCGCGCGTGGCGCATGAAAAGCAAAGCGCGTGCTGCGTGCCGGACGCCGCGCCCGCCAGGACCACCTCGGCCTGTTGCTGATAAGGGTGCGCGATCGCCGAGCAAGGTCTGCGCTGCGCTCGCTGGATCACTTGACCCTGCAGGGCAAGCTCCGCAAGATCGGCTTCATGGAAGGGTAGCGGGCTGATTCCGCCGCCGGTCTGATACAGCGTATTTCCTCGGAAGGCTCGGAGCGCGGGATGATCTGGACGACGACCAATCTTGTCATTCAAATAGTCACCGGCATTCTCGGCGCGCATTTCGCGGCGACGGCCGCCAAGGAGCATAGCTTCGGATTTGTCGGTCATACCCTCGTCGGTGCGATCGGGGGCGCCCTGAGTGGCTACTTTCTGCAAAAGCTGGCCATGACCGTGGTGACGGCCAACGGCAGCCTGAACGAGCTCACCGCGGCCGACAATGTCGTCCTGCAAGGCCTTGCCGGGATCGCGGCGGGCGGCTGTCTGATGCTGGTCGTAGGGTTCATCAAACACAGCATTGAGCATCATAGATCGCAGAATAACTAGCGGCGCGCGCTGATCCGAGCCAAAAGCCTGAGCGAAGTCCGGGACCACCGGATTGTCTCGACGTGCCGCTATTGCTTCGGCTCCAGCAGACAATCGATCGCGATCGGCGAATCCGCCGCACTCGACATCCGGCGCCGGGAAACGTCGAGCGAGTTATAGCCCTCCTTCGCGCAGGAAATCGTGACGTCGTCGGCCACGGTGTCCTTGCCGAAGCTCGGCAGCTTGAAGCGGCCTTCGTTGTTTGTATTGACGAACATCCGCCGTGCGCCGAGTTGGGCTTTCACTTGCACGTTCTGAAGCGGTTTCAGCGTGGCGGCCTCCCGGGCCGTGCCGAAGAAAGACGGGCCGCTATCGAATTCGTCATGCTCGGACAGGGATTCCCCCGCCCGCGCCGGGAGGGATGAACCGGCGACGACAGCGAAAGAGAAAAGAACCACGAGCGGAATGGCGGAATTCCATCGCAACATATCAGTTTTATTCCCTTTGGAGCTTGCGACCTCTGGAAGCTTGCGATCCCGCCGATGTCCGGTGCTCAGCGCAAAAAGAAGCCGCGGAAAAGGTAGATGAAGATGACCACGATCACGATCGGAACCATCCAGCCGAGCCAGAGCTGCGCGGACCAGCGGCGGGTAAGCGGCCAGCTTATCAAGCTTACGGCGGACGCACCAAGTAACGAAGTCACAAGCCAGCCATACCAGTACATCGGCGGGCCGTTTTTGGCCGGCTGGGCCAGCCATTGCCACTCGCCGATTTTCGGATGGTAGGTGAACAAGGCCCAGTTGTACTGAACCGCCAGCACATAGATCACGGCAAAGGCCGCAGCAAAGATTGGAAACACTTTTTCCGTGCTCATAGCCCGAACAGGCCCCTGATGTTGTTGAGGACGTGGCCGACGAGGAACGCGTACCAGACGATGGCACAGAGAATCAGCGTCACGGCGACACGCGCGGGCTTGCTACCGGCTTCTGTCGGCCGGCGCCACAACATCCAGTACAGCGGCAGCATGCCGAGGCCGACCGCGATGAACTGCTCCTTGAGCTCAAACGAACCCACGGCCGAGTTCAATCGCGCGTCTTCGAGAAACGTCCGCACCCCGACCCGGTAGGTTGGATAGATGATGCCGCCGAGCGTGGCGGTGGCGAGATACAGCGCGATGTTCGCATTGGTGTAGAGCGAACCGGAGACCGCACGATAGGAGCGGACGATTCCGATCTTGTTTCGCGAGGGCCAGGCGACCGACACCGCCTGATGCGTGATACCGCCAAGCAGCACGACCGCGAGAAGGCCGTGCAAAATAAGTAGAAACGTTACCATTATCCCCCCACGCTCTCCGGCGGTTGCCCTAGAAACCACACACCGGCAGCACGATGCAAGGGCTGCGATGCAGCGCGTGATGAGATTAGATTTGATCTGAAATGGTAACGGAGTTGCACTCTCACTCCCCTTCGTTGACGAACAGTACGACCCAGACTAGCGGGGGCGATCGGGATCGCGGGGGCGATCGGGATCAAGATCCGAGAACGGACCCGCCGCATAGACGATCCTGCCGCCCACCATGGTCAGGACCGACTGGATTTGCGCGATGCGAGATACGGGAACGCTGAAATAGTCCTCGCTGAGAACCGCAAGGTCCGCGAGCATTCCCGGCATCAGCCTGCCGCGCCGGCTATCGTCATGGGCAAACCAGGCGCTGCCTTGCGTATAAATGCGAAGCGCCTCTTCGCGGCTTGGAATCTCCTCGGCCCCGCGCGTGGCGATGCCATCGACCGTACGGCCATCGAGCATCCAGCGTAGCGAGACAAACGGATTTGGGATCATCACGCGATTGGCATCGGTGCCGCCACCGACAGGAAGTGCCAGCCGCAGCGCGGTCACGATCGGCGGTGTTCGGCGCATTTGGTCGGGCCCGCGTTCGGCGATGTAGATCGGCGCGGCAAAATACAGCCCGTCCTGCATCAGCCAGCCGACCCCGAGCGCCTTCATCCGTTGCAACGACGAATCCGAGGCGTCATGCAGATGCGCGATCGACCAGCGCAATTTTGCCAGCGGGATTTCGCGGTTCACCCGTTCGAGCACATCGAGCAAATGGTGCACGGAAGGATCATTGTTCCAGTGCACCGTCAGCGTCATGCCCTCTTTGGCGGCCCACAGTGCCACGCGATAAAACGCTTCCTTGTCGGCCTCACTGGGCGTTTCGTTGTTATACATGCCCCAGGTGACGCATTCGCCGATGCCGTTGAAGCGCAACCAATCGTCGCCGGTCCCCATCGGCAGAAAGCTCGTATAGGTCTGGAAATCCTCCAGCTCTTTTCCCGGGCGCGGCGCCGAGATGCTGTAGACCACGCGCAGCGGCAGCGCGTGCTCGCGCCAAAGCCGAAACAACGCCGCGTAATCTTCCGGGTCAATGTTATGCCCCTCGGGATCGATCACGCCGGTAATTCCAAGCCCGCTCAATTGCCGCAGGAAACGACGGGTGCCATCGATGGCTTCTTCCATCGTGGGTTTCGGCAACCGCGAATAGGTTGAGGTGATGACCGCGCTTGGCCCGGCAATCCAGCCATTGGCAGCGCCCTCGCCGCTGCGTTCGAATTTGGCGCCGGGCAGATCTTCCTCGGAGGTGATGCCAAGCATCTGGCGGCCGACGGCGTTGATCAGCATCGAGCCATAGAACAACTGGATGTAGACGGGATGCTCGCCCGCCACGGCCGTAATCTCCGCCTCCGTCGGCCGGCGGGATTCCGTAAACTGGCGCGGGGTCCAGCCGCCGGCCACGATCAGCCACGCGCCGGGCCTGGCGTGAGCGGCGGCCGAGCGCAGGCGCTCCATGGCCTCGCCGATATTTGTCGCGCCGTCCCAATGCACTTCCGTCGCGTAGCGGAAGCCGGCGCGGATGGCGTGAATATGCGAGTCGATCAGGCCGGGAATCACGGTGCGGCCATCAAGGTCGATGATTTTTGTCGCGGGCCCCGCAAGCTTGCGCATCTCCTCCGCGCTGCCCGTCGCGGCGATGCGACCGGCCTCGATGGCGATCGCCTCGCTGATCGCTGACTTCGCGTCGAGAGTGACGATCCTGCCGTTGACCAGCAGGATATCGGCGGGGTTCGCCCACGCCGGCGCAACGACGCTCAGCGCGAGCAAGATGAAAGCACCGCAGAGGCGCGCTAGAAACATATTGAAATCATTCGGCAGGACCCGATCGCGCGGGTGACATGAGGGGAAGCAGACCGGCAAATTCGCCTTCGAAGTTCGCCGCGGCGGCTGTGGCGAGCAACATTAAAGTCCTGTCGCTGAACGGCCAACCATAAAGCGCAAATTCCCTTGATGTTGTGCATCAGTCACAGTCAACTTTTCGGTAGCGTGTGGTTTTCTTCGAGGTTTGTGATCACCTCTGTGAAAGTTCCACAGCGCTTGCAAACTACTCCCGATACGTCCGTACGGAACTTCTGCGGCACCAGGGTATTTAGTTTGGCAAGCGCAACTGCGACACAACGGTACGAAAACAGTACAAGAGAGCGGGCCTTCCTGTCGCGGGATTGCGGCAACGACAACAACAACAAGGGAGCAAGCGTCATGATCGTATCATGGCGTTCCATTGCTGGCACGGCAGCCGCCGGGGTTGTGAGTGCGGCGACCGCAAACGCGCAAACCGACGACATCCCGCAGCCAGAAAATCCCGATGTCCTTGTTCTACCGGCGACGCACAGTTGGACGCTGCCGAATCTGAAATTCTCCGCGGATGCTCGGTAAATACTCGCCCTGACGCGGCAGGCGCGGGTACGTCTGCGCCTGGCGACGAACCGTCGGAGGCCTATCTTGGCGACACTGAAAATCAACGGTGAGGACAGAACTTACGAGGCTCCCGATGACACGCCACTGCTATGGGTGATCCGGGAAGAACTCAAACTTACCGGCACCAAGTTCGGCTGCGGCGTCGGCCTTTGCGGCGCCTGCGTGGTGCATATCGACGGCAAGCGCGCGTTTTCGTGCCAGACGCAGGTGTCGAATATTGCCGGCAAGGAGGTCACGACCATCGAGGGGCTTTCGCCGGACTCCTCGCATCCCGTGCAGAGGGCATGGCTGGCCGAGAGGGTGCCGCAGTGCGGCTATTGTCAGTCCGGCCAGATCATGAGCGCGGCCGATCTGTTGAAGCGGAATCCGCACCCGACTCGCGCTGAGATCGTCGGGCAGATGAGCGGGCATATCTGCCGCTGCGGCACCTATCCCCGCATTCTGCGCGCCATCGAACGCGCATCGCGGGAGGGCTGAACCATGAACCAAATGGCTTGCCCGGAGACCGGGTTTTCGCGCCGTGGTTTCATGATTGGGATCGCGGGCCTGACATTCGCCGTCGCGGGCGGACGTGAAAGATTCGGGCACGCCGCGACGGAGGCGCCTGACATTGCCGGAACGCCATTCAATCCATGGGTCAGTATTGCCCCCAGTGGCGAAATATCGATCATGGCACCCGCTACCGAAATGGGGCAGGGATCGTTGACTTCACTGCCGTTGATTCTGGCCGAGGAATTAGACGCCGACTGGTCCAAAGTGGTTGTCGTGCCGGCGCCGCCTATCGACAAAATCTACGGCAATCCCGGCTTCGGCGGCGTCATGCATACCGCCAGCAGCGCCGCCGTCACCGGCTTCTTCACGGACTTGCGCATCTTTGGCGCGCAAGTCCGTGCCGTGCTCCTCGATAACGTCGCCAGGCGGTGGAACGTGCCGTCGGCCGAGCTGAGCACGGAGCCGAGCGTGGTCGTTCACGCCAAATCGGGGCGGCGCATCAGCTATGGTGAAGTCGTCGCGTCTGCCGAAATTCCAGCCGTCGCGCCCGACATCAAGCCGGAGTCGCTAAAGAAAACCGGCGATTTCAGGTTGATCGGCCACGACGTGATGCGCGTCGAGCTGCCGACCAAGGTCAACGGCAGCGCAATATTTGCGATCGACGTCCAGGTGCCCGGGATGATTTATGGCGCGGTTTTGCGTAGCCCGGTCGAAGGCGGTGCGCCGGACAAGTTCGACGATGCCGCGGCCAAAGGAGTTGCTGGAGTCGTCGATGTCGTGCGTCTGCCGTACGGCGTCGGCGTGCTCGCAAAAACCCCGTGGGCTGCGTTTGACGCCAAATCCACGCTTGAATCCGGTGTAACCTGGCAGCGAAGCGGAAAGGCCTGGGGATTCGACAGCGACAAAGGTCTGGACGCGTTCGCTGCCGATGCCCGCGATCTCAACATGCCGACCGGCGTCGACTGGTTCAAGCGGGGTGATGCGGAAGCCGCGCTGGCGAAAGCCGCAACCAGGATCGAAGCGGAATATCGCTGTCACTATGCCTATCACGCGCAGATGGAGCCCTTGAACGCGGTCGCCTCGGTGTCGGCGGCCGGCGATGCCGCTGAAGTTTGGTGCGGGACGCAATATCCGACGGCGGCTCGGGCTGCGGCGGCGAGAGCCCTCAACATCCCGGTTGAAAAGATCAAGCTCAACTATACGCTCCTTGGCGGCGGGTTCGGGCGGCGCGGCGATTACGATCAGGAATTTGTCGTCGATGCCGTGCTGATGGCGAAAAGCGCGCAGCGGCCGGTAAAGGTGATATGGACGCGCGAGGACGATGTCCATAACGGCCATTTCCGTCCGATTACGGCACATTATTTGCGCGCCGGCCTCGACGCGTCCGGCAAATTAATCGCGTACCATCAACGCGTGGTCGGCGACCGCGTATTGCCGTTTGAAGACCCGCCGCGCTTTCACGCCAACAACGACCGGGACTATCTCCTGATGAACGGGGTCGAGCTCACGAGCTACGATATTCCCAACCAGTACGGCGGTCAGATCCCGCGCGATACCGGGGTGCGGACATGCCCGCTGCGCGGCATTGGCTTCACCGCCAACAAGTTTGTGGCAGAGGCATTTCTCGACGAGGTGGCGCTCAAGCGAAGTGTCGATCCCGTGCAGTTCCGGTTGGAGCTGTTGAAGAATACGCCGCGCGGGCAAAAAGTATTGCAGCGCGTCGCGGAAATGGCCGACTGGAGCCGCAAACGCGACAATACCGCGCTGGGTGTCGCGTTCGTCGATTACTCGAATACGTTGATGGCCTCCGTCGCGGAAGTTTCAGTCGACCATTCGACCGGTCAAATAAAGGTGCAAAATTTCTGGTGTGTCGCGGATTGCGGCATCCCGGTGCAACCCGACAACGTCGTTGCGCAATTCGAGGGCGGCATCGTCTACGGCCTCGGCTTGGCGCTGATCGAAGAGATCAGTATCGAGGATGGCGCCGTCCAACAGAACAATTTCTATGACTACCGGGTCATGCGCATGAACGACCTGCCGGACATTCACGTCGAACTCATCCCGACCGACAATCATCCGACCGGGGTGGGTCAGATGCCGGTGACGGTGGTCGCGCCGGCCGTCAACAATGCCGTGGCGCGGCTTACCGGCGTGCGGCTGCGTGAATCTCCGATGACTCCGGAACGGGTAAAGAAGGCTCTAGGTTAGATTCGCGGGATCCTCATGACGGCCACGTGCAGAACATTCTCGATACCGGGATGGAAAGCGCAGACCGGGCCGGTTGGCTGACCCGGATTATCCAGCACCTTCGGTGACAGCCATGGGAACGAATGACCGTCTCTCGGAAATCAATCCAGGCCCCAATCTTTTGCCCACAGCTGCAGCCGTAGCGACGTTGCTGCGTTTTATTTTGCCGGGCGCGGTACAATAGAAGTGCGTGCCGGGCATGTGGCCCACCGGCGAGCCAGGCTATTTCCGGGGCGATCCTACGTGGCGGCCGTGCCCGTATTGAGGAGCTGGGAAATCGCGGTGACGAGCTGCGCCGGCGCGAACGGCTTCGTAAGAAGGATGCTGTTCGGGACGCCCTGGGAAGCCCAGTCGTCAGCACTGTCACCGGTCATGTAGACCACCGGTATATCGGGCTTGTTCTCCCTGGCATGGCGGGCCACGGCCCAGCCATCCATCTTGTTCTTCACCAGATTGATGTCAGTGACAAGCGCCCGGCATACCGGATTTTCGGCGCTAAGCAGTTCGACCGCTTGTTCGCCTGAAGAGGCGAACGCGGTCTCGAACCCGCCTTCGGTAAGGGCGTCTTCGACCACGCCTTGCATCAACTGGTCGTCTTCGACCACCAGGACCATAACTGCATCTTCCAAGACACCCTCCCTCGCTGCGGCGCTGCAGCGCATTCCCCGGGGGTGTAAGCGAGAGCGGCAAGATTGGTTCCGGCCTTATGTTCAAAAATGAACATAAGGCCCAGGGTCGTGCGCCCGTGCGGCGCGGCGGTTGACGACGAAGCTTGCAGACTCGAGCAGATCAGATGCGCCGGTTTTCGCCCTTGCCGTGGGAGCGATGCTCCCGGGAGTTCCGCGGCAGCGAGCGGCCGCGAAAGAAGCCGCTCAAGCCCAGCGCAATGACGCCGAGGCCGAACGCCACACCCAGCCATTGCAAGACATTCGCCATCGGTACCTCGGCGTTTCCCAAGGTTAAGTCGCCGCGGGAGGCCGATCGGTTCAACGCCGCCACCCGCCACGGCGCCATGAACTAAAAAACCTCGGCGCGCGACCAATGCGGACCACGCTGCTTCACGGGCGCCAGCATTGTCAGAACGCTGACCTGCGCCATCCAACAAAGGACAGATGCATGTTCCCTCAGCGCGATACCCTGAAATGCTGCTCCCTGGCGGCTCTCCTTCTCACGTCCGCGCACAGTGCGTCGGCGCAGGAGACCAAGACCGATCTGTTCAAGGTCGTCACCACAAAGGACGAAATCATCATCGGCCTTTCCGCCGACGAGCTGAAGGCGCTCGGCGGCTCCGATGCCAGCACGGTGGCCCATGCGCTGGCGCAGAAAGGCGACATGGCGGTGTGGCAATACAATGTACATCGCGGCGCCAACGGCGAATTGCAGCAGGCCCCGACCGCGAAGATCGGACTGATCGCCAATTCATCGCTGCGCGTCGAGCCCTACACCACGCCCTACGCGATCATGCCGCATCAGTAGGCCGTACGGGCAATCACGCAACAAATACAAATCTCAGGTCGTCATTGCGAGCCAACGGGTCGCAATGACGAAAAGATCTCACATTTTCGAGAAAACCAGATGCTCGATCCCCAACATTTGCTCTGGACACAAATTGCCGCCGGCGTGTGCCTGCTGATCTTTGCCGGACAGCTCTTCAATCTCATTCGCATGCGCAGCCAGATGCGCGCGGTCGCAAGCTGGAGCAGAACGGAAGGCGTCATCACCGTCTCCAAAGTGGATCAACCGCCCTCGCACGCCTCCGACGATCTGAACGATGCCAGCCCCATCGTCCGCTATCGCTATAACGCCGGCGGACGGGACCTCGAGAACGACCGGATCATGCCCGGCGGCCAGCCTTTGACGACCCGCGTGCTCGCCGCCAGGCAGGTCGCGCGATATCCGGTCGGCGCCCGCGTCGATGTCTATGTCGACCCCAACGATGCCAACAACGTGCTGCTGGAGCCGGACACGAAAAGCAATTTGGTGGCCCTGCTCGCGTTCGCGATCGTGTTCGGCGCCCTCGCCGCCATTCTGACCGCGCACGCATTGGGCGGCAAAGTGCTCTACACCAGCAACGGCGTTCCGATGTTTGCGTTCGCGCTCCCGGCCCTTGTCATCCTCGGTGCTGCCTTGAGCTTCGCGTCGTCTGTCCGGGGATTGCGGCTGGCCCGCGCCAGCGCGCGATGGCCGACCGTGGCCGGCACCGTCACCGCCGCTGACGTGATCGAGGAAGAGATCGAGGAAACCAATAACGAAAGATCGGTGATCCGGAGAATTCGTCGCTATCAGGTCGATCTGCGCTACGCCTACCAGGTCGGCCAGCGCGACTTCGTCGGCACCGCGGAGAACTGGGGATGGACCGGCGTCTACGGCCTTCGCGAACTCGCGGAAAAAGCCGCCGGGCGATATACGCCGGGCCAGCCGGTCACCGTCTATTATGACCCGGCGCGGCCCGGCAACGCCGTGCTCGAACCGGGCAACCGCAAGGGCTCGATGGCGCCGCTGATTTTCAGCGTGATTGCGGCCGGCATCGGCGCGGTGATGCTGGCCATTTTCATCAATGTCGGCTTCGGCGATTAGCTCGCGCCATAAAAATTTACCCCGCCGGATAAGACCCAGCGGGGTAACACCACACATGTCGTTTGAGTTATTCCCCCTGAGAAGGGAAAAGGTATCACTTTAGAGAAGAATTAACCGTGTTGAATTGGGTGCTCAGGTTGGTACCGAGACCGTTCACCACTGCGATGATTGCAAGCGAGATACCCGCTGCGATCAGACCGTATTCAATCGCGGTTGCCCCCGATTGATCGGACAAGAACTTCAAGAAGCAACGCCGCAAACCTACCTCCTCCTGGAACCCTGTTGAAGCAACGAACGCCGCAGAAATACTGGATACCTTCTAAGGTTGAATAAATTGGTTGCAGGCAATTTATCTACAACTTCGCTCTTTTTCGACCGCTTTCGCGCCACGCCAACGCCGGGCGGTTGTCATAATTCGGCTTGCCGGCGCGGTCAGCGGTTCATGCCATTGAATATGCTGTGCAATCGCGGCGCCTTGGCCGACCGATCCCGCGGGTCCGTGGCGCGCTCGGCATCGGCGGTCCCGGCGACAATAATAAATTTAGTGGAAAGGATATTTGGCAAGAAGCATCAGCGATGCCGATCGGAGGCTGGCGGCTATCGAGCTGTTACGCGCTGGTCTGTTTGCGCCGAACGTCCGGTCCGGCATTTGCCGGGGACACAAACTGCGGCAAGACGCGCCGAAATTCCGTCGTGTCGCGGCTTCGCCCGCTGCCTGGCCCACCGATTCCCGGCTCCCGTGTGCCCAAAAGATTTGCACTTTGCGCGGCCAAAACCGGATTCCAATTATGTCGGAAAGCGGACATAATGCGGAAGGAATCAGTGCAATTGCGTGGCGTAGCGTCCCCTTCTTCCGAGACGAGGATATCCATGCTGCCAACGTTCCGGCCGACGCCGACCTGTACACGCTTCCAACCCACGATCGAGATGCCGTGCCTGAAGTGCGGCGTGCAGATGCGGCTCGCTTTGATCGAGCCACAAGGCCCCAGCTACAACCTGCTGACCTATCGCTGCGTGCCGTGCGACTCCGGCGAGAGCTTTTTGAATGCGATGTAGATCGACGGCACGCGGACTGAAGCTCTGTCAGCCGAGGAAAGCTTTACTCACTGGCCATCTGCACTGATGCCGAGTGGAAAATCCCGGTCCCCGAGACCTGCGATGCAATCAGAAAGGCCGCAACGACGGCCGGCACGCTGATCAGTCTCAGGAATTGATCCACCGAAAGCATGTTGGTCCCCCAAACGCCCTCGAAAAAGCGCCTTCAATTGGTCCGGTGCGCCGCCTGCTGATCGCTGGTCAGAATATAATCGGACACGACGGCCCCCGAGATCGTGAGCAGCGCCAGAAGCGAAATAACAGCCAGTGTTCTCATGGGAAGATCGTCGTTTCCGATTGTGGCCGAAAACGTCAGAGCTTGGCGCATTTTCAGGACCGAGCGGAGAAACAATCGTGGCGGGGATTGTTTGCCTGGCGCGCCGCGTGGCTAGTTGACGCCGGCGACGCAGGTCCATCCAGACCGGGCTCCGAACGTAGCCACAAAGCCGTCGCGGCACATCGGCTTGGTCATCAGCAGCCAGAAGCAGAACAGAACCGCGATCAGCGCCAGGCTAAACCACAGCCGCTGCTTCATGTCCGCCCCCGCCCGTCTCTCTTCGCCGGAGCAGCCTGAACTCAACGAGCGGCAGGAGTGCGGCGGCGCTTCAGTCCGCGCGTGGCAGCGCGGTGCGCCCTCGCGCCAGCGGACCCAATCACCCCGCAATGAAACGGAGCAGGTCGGCATTGAGGCGATCCTTGTGGGTCAGGAACAGACCATGGGGCGCGCCCTCGTAGATCTTGAGTTGTGCATTCGGGATCAGCGCGGCTGTGGGCCGTCCCGTCATGTCGATCGGCGCGGATACGTCCTTGTCGCCATGAATGACCAGCGTCGGAACCGAGATTTCGGGCAGTTCCCGGCGAAAGTCGGTCGATGTTATCAGCCGGTTGCACTCGATCGCGATCGGCAAAGGCGTGCTCAGCATCAACTGCGCGACCCAGTCCTGCAGGCTGGGCGAGGTGTCGACGACAAAGAATGTCTTCTTGCCGTCCTCGATCCACTTCGGAAAGTCGGCTTGCAGAATCCTGGTGCGGAAAAACTCCAATTGCTCGGCAGGAATGCCGTTGGGGTTGTCGGGCGTCTTCATTGCGAAAGGTGTCGCCGCCGGCGCGATCAGTGCGACCCTGTCGATCCGGCTCGCGCCGTGCCGGGTCAGATAACGGACGACCTCGCCGCTGCCGAAGGAGTGGCTGACCAGGGTCACGCCGTGCAGATCGAGCCGGGTCAGCAATGCGGAGAGATCATCGGCGAGTGTATCGCAATCATAACCGGTGCCCGGCTTGCTCGAGCGGCCGTGTCCGCGGCGGTCATAGGCGATGCAGCGCAGGCCCTTTTCGCAGAGCGCGCTGATTTGATAGTCCCACATCGCCGATGGAAGCGCCCAGGCGTGAATGAAGACAACCGGCTTGCCGGCGCCCCAATCCGTGAATGCCAGTCTCACCCCCGGCGCGGTCTCGACGAAATCTCCGATATCATGCGTGGCGCGTGAAGGTCCAGGCTGCGCGCCGATGGCGTCATCGGCGCCGGCCGCCAGCAAACCGGCACTGAGCGTGGTGGAGAGGGTTGATTTCAATAGGGTGCGTCGATCCATTTTGGTGATCCCTGATCTGGTCCGCGATCTCGGCGGCTATCGTCGCGATCATGACGCGCTGAGCGCGCCGCGGCGATTACGTCAGGGGTAATGAAGTGGATGCGTCGGTATATGGTTGCCGCTCGCGGCTGGAATCGCGTGCGGGCGTGAGCCGACGCCGCCACACAGGACACGCGCATCGGCATCAGGACACCTCCGAAACGCACAACGCCGCGCTAGCGGAATATGATCGCTAGGCGGCGCTGCACTTAGTCCTGGAAACAGCAATGCCCCAGTACAAGTTTGTACGTCGGGGTGCGTCCCAGGTTTCATCCAAATGCAAAAAATTTTCCGCCTGACTGACCCCAGCCGCTCCCGGCGCCGATTCGTTAGGTCTCGCCGGCTACAGCGGTGCGGATGGTTGCCTGTGGGATGGCCCCCTCGCCGTCGCGAACCCATAGAGCAGCGCCAGCCGGTCGAGGCATTCCCGAAATCGCCGTGCGAAATAGTCGATCCAGCGCTGCCCGGGCAGGCCGCGGCGCTGGCCGATCTGTTCCATGGTCATGCCGAGAATCAGGACCTCATGCACCAGGGCGGAGCCGTCGGCGCCGAGTTCGCGCTCGGCACGGTTGAGCCGCAGCACCGCCTTGCGCTGGCGTTCGGTGATCGGCTCACGCATCCCGCCGCCATCGACATATTCCCGCGTCGGATCGACCGCCTGCGGGCCGCGCTCGGCC
>Ga0210386_10002997_pt1 | contig 14215 bp, 13 predicted proteins | sample IncBWH32OmetaG_FD_160091 | JGI IMG/M metagenome (GOLD analysis project Ga0210386, IMG submission 160091) | Forest soil microbial communities from Barre Woods Harvard Forest LTER site, Petersham, Massachusetts, United States - Inc-BW-H-32-O ... | reverse complement strand
GCACGCGAAGCCACTGGTCGCAAGAACATCGATGAAGCCATGGCCGCCGTCGTGAGCGACTTGAACAAGCTGATCGTCTCGCCCCGTGCCACCACCGGCGCCACCACGCCTGGCCCGTAGCGCCGGCTAGGAAAATTTGCCGGCCAAACTAGCTGTTCACGCCGCTGAGAAATCCACCTAGATGCCCAGTGATCGCCAGCAGCATCACGCCCACAAACTCCAACACCAATCGCCAATTCGGCAACCCCGCCCCATCGCGGCGCAGCCCGCGAAAATGAATCCACCAAACGATCCAGATCACCACCACGGACGCAAACGCAAACACTATATGCAAAAGTAAAATCCCCTTAATGCGATGCCCCTCCAGCGCCCACTGCCAAGCCACTAAACCCGTCGCCACCGCCGGCAACACCATCACCGCCGCCAGCAGCAGGTTGACGTAGGCCACGAACCCCAGCGTCTCGCGCTTCGTCCACTGCGCCACAAAATCCAACCCCACTCCCGCAATGAACAACGCGATCGGAAAATGGATCAGCACCACATGCTGCGCGTGCTTTTCCATCAACATTTCCCGCAAATCAAACGGATGCATCGCACTCCCCCTCTACTGCACGATGATCTGCCCGGTCATCTTCGGATGAATCGAACAGAAGTACGGATAGGTGCCCGGTTTGCTGAACACGAACGAAAATTTATCGTCCGTATCCATTACCTTCGACTTAAACACGCCGTCCGTGCTAACCGCCGTGTGCGGAATATCGTCGCGATTGGTCCAAGTCACGGTCGTGCCCACCGGTACAGTCACCGTCGCCGGCCCAAAACTGAAATTATCAATCTTCACCTCGACGCCCGCCGGAGCCTTTTCCTGCGCGACCACGCCGCCAACCCGCCCCACCGTCGTCAACATCGCCGCCAAAGCAATCACCAGCGCCACCAAACCAATCCTTGCAACTTTCCCTCTCATGTCTTTTTCCTCTCACATTCAATTTGAGATAAATCCTACGCCACGTGCCTTCGCGTCAAATTCATCCCAATTGCGAATCCACGATCGCCAAAGCGTGCTGCCCTCGCACAAAATTCACATCCGTAATCCCCAGCAAACTCCGCAACTGTTCCGCCGGCACTTTCATCGGCCCGGGCGAATCAGCCTTCCCCGGCTGCGGCTGCGGAAAAGCTGTGGACATCGCCGTGTGAAACGTCACATTTCCCTCCACCTTCTGCATGATCTGGTGAATGTGCCCGTTCAAAACCGACACCGACCCAAATTTCCGCAGGTAGCTCAAAGCCTGCGCACTGTCATCCGTTCCCCATCCCCATTCCGGATACACCGACCACAAAGGAATGTGCGCAAACACCACAATCGGAGTACTCGATTTCAATGGCTTCACGTCCGCCGCCAGCCAATCCAGCTGGTCGCCACCCAAATTCCCGAGCCCGCCCGCCTTCAAATTCACCACGTTCACCAATCCAATAAAATGTACGCCCTTCTTATCGAAGCTGTACCAGCCCGCGCCCTTCGTTCCCTTCCCGTAACGATCCCGGTACTGCTGTCCGTCGTCGCCAATCACGTCGTGCTCGCCCGGCACGAAAAACACATCCTTCGCCACCGCACCCTTCAAAATCTGATCCACCGTGTCGAATTCGTCCGGCTTCGCCAGATGACTGATATCCCCGGTGTGCAGCAAAAATTCCGGCTGTGCAGAGAGTGCATTGATCTTGTCCACCGCAGCCTTCAGCGTTGCGGCCACATCTGGATTGGCCGCCTTGTTGAAACCCATGTGGCTGTCGCTGATCTGCGCAAAACTCAGCTCGCCGCCCGTCTTCGCCGCGTTCCATTCATTCATGCGGCTCATGCTGTAAGACTTGAGCACCCCGCCCTGCATCACGCACAGCGCCCCAGTCCCCGCCCAAGCCATGCACTTCAGAAATCCCCGCCGGTCAATTCCATCGTGATTATGGTCATGCAATATTTCATCTTTCTTGCTATGCGACATTCGCCGCCTCCTTGGTCGCTCTCACCCAACACCCGAGCGCCGTAACTTCCTCACCGCCCAGCTCTTAAGAGTGGCGCGCGCCCGCTGCGAGCCCGCAAGCAACGCGCCACCTGTGGACGTGTTCACTGTGCAAGACCACCGCGCCAGCGGTTTTATTCCCGGCCCGGCGCCGCCAAAGTATTTGTAAAAAAATCGTGCCCGGTGGGAATAAACTCACCCGCATCGCAGTTACCTCTATTGTGGAGCTGTAAAAGGGCGGGACGTGTTAGATCAAGAAGACCGGGCGCGCTTTGAGGCAGACATAATTCCTCATCGCGACGCCGCATACAATCTGGCGCGCTGGATCCTGCGCGGCCGCGCGCAAGCTGAGGACGTCACGCAGGAAGCCTTCCTCCGCGCGTACCGTTCCTTCGGCGGGTTTCAGTCCGGCAACGCGCGCGCCTGGCTCTTGCAGATCGTCCGCAATTGCTGCTTCACCTGGCTGCAGCAGAATCACGTGGCCGAAGAAATGACAGAGTTCGACGAACAGACCATGCCGCCAAAACCTGAAAATCCCGAATCGCTGGCCATGGCCACCTACGATCGCGAGCGCCTGCAGCGTGCCCTCGAAGACCTGCCCGCGCATTTCCGCGAAATTATCGTCCTGCGCGAACTCGAAGGCTGCTCCTACAAAGAAATCGCCGCCATCACCACGCGCCCCATCGGCACCGTGATGTCCGCGCTCGCTCGCGCCCGCCAGCAGCTAAGAACCATATTGACCGAACCTGTACCAAAAGGGAGCCAGCCGTGACCTGTGATCTGACGCAAACTCGCCTGCACGCCTATTTCGACGGCGAACTCGACGCCATCGGTGCGGCCGAATTCGAGCGCCACCTCGAATCCTGCCCCGATTGCGAAACGCGTCTAGCAGCCGAAGAAAAACTTCGCAGCGCGCTCGTCGGCGCACAACTCTACGCGCGCGCCCCCGAAACCTTGCGCAGAAAATTGCAAACCAGCTTGCCGGCAGCGGCCGCATCGCCTGACGTGCCCTACGTGAAAGATCCAAAGCCCTCGGCCGAAAACTCATGGCGCTGGCTCGCCATCGCGGCTTCGCTAATCCTCGCCGTGTTCCTCGGCACGGAGTACATGGAAAGGCTGACTCGCCACTCGCAGCAGCAGGCCATGGCCGCCGTCATCGTTGACGCCCATCTCCGCTCGCTGCAGCCCGGTCACCTGGAAGACGTCATCTCCACGGATCAGCACACCGTAAAACCCTGGTTCGACGGCAAAGTAGATTTCGCGCCCCCAGTCCGCGATTTCGCAAACGAGGGCTTCCCACTGCTGGGCGGCCGCCTCGACGTGATTGACAGCCGCACCGCCGCCGCCCTGGTGTACGGCCGCCGCAAACACATCGTAAATGTCTTCGTCGAGAAATCGCAGCCAGGCGATTCGCAGGATGGTTCAGGCGAACTACAGGGCTATCACTGGATATCCTGGCAGCAGAACAACTTAACCTTCACCGCAGTTTCCGACACCGCATACGCCGACCTCGACCAACTCAAGCAGCTGTTCCTCGCGCCATAGTCTCTTCTGACGGCGTTCCGGGCTGCTCCGCGCAAGATGGGTTTGCCAAAGGTCGCTCGACATTGCCAGAAACGCCACACTCGCCGTGGAACGGAATAGCGAATTGGCCCGCTCGCTTAGAATGATGATAGAGGACCTCTCGGCGACCTTGCGAAACCACGATTCAGTTCAAAGTCATCTGCCGCACACGTACCAAATCGATTTGCGCACGCAGCGTTTCTTCCGTGGTCATGGCCTGGCTATCTTTGTGCTCTTCCTTCTGGGGACTCCCCTGCACCTGTTCGGCTACTTCCATCACTCGATGAGTGTGCTCAGTATCGTCGCGATTGACGCGCTCGCCGGAGTCTACGCGTTGTGGATGTGGGCGTGGTCAAGCCGACGTGTCATTCTCTATGAAGATGCTATTGCGGTGGTTGGATGGCGGTCGATGCGCAAATTCGCGCTGCCAGAAATTCGTGGCCGACGCATGGGAAAACTGCCCGCGCAAGCAGGCGGCGGCTCGTACTACATCATCGTGCCGTTAGACCAGAACGCTCGCGACCTCGGGCTGCCGCCATTCCTACATGTTGACGAATTCTTTTACTCCTGGATGAAAGCAATTCCCAAGATTGACGCTCGACAGCCCGGCTCGTGAGCGAGCTACGGCCACCGAGGTCTGGTCGAATTGCCGTGCTGTTTCCGCGCTAGGTGAACACAACATGATGCTGGTGCGAACAGGGCTGCGCATTCGCCGTCACGGCATCGTCTGAGCCAGCAACCGTCTCAACCTCCGGCCCGCTAATCACCGAAACCCCAGCCAAATCATCCAACAATTCGGGCCCATAGGCAGCCAGCGCCGGCAAGCACGAAAGCGTCCGCTCCTGCAACCCACGATGCGGATACAAAGCATCGACAAGAATTCGCTCATGCCGGTCCAAAATCCCCGTACGAAAATTCTCCGCCCGCCCCGCCTTCCCTTTCAATTTCAAAAACTGATGCAATATTTTGCTCTCCGTCGAATCCAGCGCCCCGGTCAACGTCTTGTCTAGATGCCCCAGCGGCTTGCGGTAGGCCGCCAACAACCTCCGCAGCGCCTTCTCATCCGTCGCAAAACGCCCCCCAAGCGCCCGCGGCAACGATTTCATCTCCATTCGTCCGCGCAAATGCTGCCTCCCGCGCATTACATCGCGAAAATCCAGCCCATATTTTTTCAGCAAGCGCGCAATCGGCGGCTCCACCAAAGTAAAACTAGCCCGCGGCAAAATCGCCGGCATCCGCCCCAACAAATGTTTGTAAACCACCTGCGCCTGCGCCATATAAGCAATTTCCGCCGGCCCACCGACGTAAGCCGCCGTAGGCAACAATGTGTCCTGCACCACCGGCCGCAGCAATACGTTCGGCGTAAAAGCTTCCGGCGTCGCCGCAATCGCCGCTTGCAGTTCCGCAAGCGAAAAAGTTGCAGCTCCCGCGTGAAATTTTTCGCCCCGCCGCCGTAAAGGCTGCCGCACCCCATCCAGATTGTAAAAAAGCAGCGTGGACTCGCGCGTCACCTTCACTTGCGCGTGAAAACCGCCGCGTTCCAGCTCTTTCGACCGCCCCAGGAGCGCATCACCGAGCGCTTCGGCATCATCAATCGCCCGCCGGTAAATTCCGCTCGCAAAATGATGCAAACGCGAATCCAGCGGGTCCAGAAAAATAATTCCCCGCCCCGCCACCAACCGCGTCATCAACTTTCCGAAGGCCGCGCCGTACGTATCTCCCGGCGTATAAGACTCGCGCAACGCCCGCGCCACTTCCGCAGAATACGGCCCTTCGAGCGTGTCCATCGCCGTCACCACCGACGCGGTGATCGCCTCACCCAGCGCAATTTCCCCCACGCGATGGCCTTCCTCCACCGGTCTGCCTGGCAAAATAAATTCCGCCAGTCCCGTTCGCGTGCTCCACGCCGCGTGATTAATTTCCGCCAGGTCGTGATCTTCCGTTGCCAGCCAAAAAACCGGCACCGCGTCCACTCCGCGCCGCGAAAGTTCTTCCGCGCAAGCCGCCGCGGTAATCGCCTTATACAAACTGTAAGCCGGCCCGGTAAAAAGCCCCACCTGCTGCCCGGTAACGATCGCCACAGCGCCGTTCCCGAGGCGCTCCAGGTTCCGCGCAATCGCCGCGTCGAGCGAAGCCGCCCCGCCAAATTTTAAATTCTGCTCGCGCAACACTTCCACCACGCCCGCGCGCACCTGCGGATCAATCTTCACTTCCTTCGCCGCCGCAACGACGCCGCCAATCGAAGGCGCATGCCCGTAATACTTCGCGACGCGCTGAAAATCTTCCAAAAATGTCGAAAATATTTTAGATGTCTGGGGTATATCGCGGAAGGAAAGACAATGAGACTCCATCGAGGGGTTCATGATACACGCGGCCCTGAGAAGCAGCAATCGCCGAGCGACGCACCATCACGAACGCAAACAGCGGAGATTTCGACCGGGCAGCAGCGACAGCGCGGACTACGCTCCCAATTTGGCCGCCAAACTACGCACAAATAGCGTGCCTTCGCGCATATCTTGTGAATGACGTCCTCCCAGCGCGCCCCATGCGACCGCAATTCGCTGCTACAGATGATGCGCTGGCTGGGAAAGAAGATTCGCCAACATCGCCTCGATTTCCACCTTGCCCGCGTCACTCACCCCGAGCAGTGGCAGCCGCGGCAGCCCGCCGTAGAACCCCAAGCGCTCCATCGCGTATTTGAGCCCGGCAATGCCGTAATCCATCAGCAACATTTTCGAAGGAATCACCAGTTTCTGCGCCAGCGTCTGCGCTTTCGCGCGATCCCCCGCCTCAGCCGCTGCGTAAATTTCCGCGCACAGATCCGGGAAGACATCCGCCAGGCCCAGAATCGCGCCGACCGCCCCCAATTGCAGCGCTTCATAAAGACTGGAAGCAGCGCCAGTAAGCGTCTGAAATCCCTTAGGCGCCGCGGCGATGATCGCGGCAATGCCCTTCATATCTCCGGAGCTATCCTTCATTCCAATAATGTTCGGGTGCTTTCCCACGCGCTCGATCAGCGAAGCTCCCACGGTGACGTGCGTAAACACCGGCACCGAATACACCATCACCGGAATCCGCGCAGCATCCGCCACGCGCAAGTAATGCTCGGCCAGCATGTGGTCATCAATGGAAGGCTTGTAAAAACTAGGCGTGCGCACCAAAGCCACAGCGTAACCGATCTTCGCCGCGCGATTCGTATGCTCGACCGTCTCTGCAGTAGATTCCGCGCCGGTCCCGGCAATCAGAAGTTTTTCAGGCGCCGCCGCATCGCGCACCGCTTCCCAAACTTTGTAAACCTCTTCCCACCGCAGCAAAACCGATTCGCTGGTCGAGCCGTTCGGCACGTAGCCCGCCAGCTTCGTCTTGTTGTAAAGCGTCACATTGTTGCGGACTTCTCCCAGCGCAACGTTTCCATCCGCGTCAAATGGCGTAATCAGTGGTGCAAATATCCCGTGAAGTTTCATGCGAGTCATTTTATATCAAACGCGAGAGCATCCGAGAGGAATCACGCTGCTGCTACTTCTCCGCGGGCGCCGAGGCGGCCGAAGTCCTCCGATGCAAATCCTGCAAAGCCGCCACATCCGCACCATGTCCCGCCATCGCCCGCATCCCTCGCGCCGCCGCACTCGCCGCCGAAAGAGTAGTTATGCAAGGAATGTTGTAACGAATCGCCGCCCGCCGGATAGACTTCTCGTCGTAAAAAGATTCCCGCCCCAGCGGCGTATTAATCACCAAATTCACTTTCGCGGTCTTGATCAAATCCACAATATTCGGGCGCCCCTCATTCACTTTGTACACAGATTCCACTTCAATCCCCGCGCTAGCCAAAGCCGCCGCCGTCCCCCGCGTAGCCACCACCTTCAATCCTGCCGCCAGCAAATCCTGTACCACAAACGCCACATGCCGCTTGTCATGATCGTTCACGCTCAAAAACACAGTCCCCTGCTGCGGCAAACGCTGTCCCGCGGCCAACTGCGCCTTCGCAAACGCTAGCCCGAACGTGGACGAAATCCCCATCACCTCGCCCGTCGAACGCATCTCTGGCCCCAAAATCGTATCCACACCCCGAAACTTGTTAAACGGAAACACTGGCGATTTCACCGCGTAAAAATTCCGCACCGCCAATTCCTTAATCCCGCTCGTCTCGGTATAAGGCAAATGCAAATCCCGCAATTTCCGCCCCGTCATCAAACGCGCCGCAACTTTCGCCAGCGGCACCCCCGTCGCCTTGCTCACATATGGGATCGTCCGCGAAGCCCGCGGATTCACTTCCAGCACATAAACCGTATCGCGCTGAATCGCATACTGCACATTCATCAGCCCCACCACTTTCAACGCCCGCGCCAACCGCGACGTGTAATCGCGAATCCGCTCCAGCACCGAAGGCTTCAGCGTCACCGACGGGAGCACGCACGATGAATCTCCCGAATGAATCCCCGCCTCTTCAATGTGCTCCATGATTCCCGCGATCAGCACATCTTCGCCGTCTGCCAACGCGTCCACGTCCACTTCCGTCGCGTCTTCCAAAAATTGGTCAATCAAAATCGGCCGCTTCGGATCCGTCCCCGACCCTATCAGCGCCGCCTGCGCCACATATTCTTCGACCGTCTTCAAATCGTAAGCAATCACCATCGCGCGCCCGCCCAGCACGTAACTCGGTCGCACCAAAACAGGCAAACCAATTTCGCTCGCCAGCTTCACCGCTTCCTGCGGCGCAAGCGCAGTTCCGTTACGCGGCTGCGGAATGCGCAACTCGTCAAGCAACCCGCCAAATCGGCGCCGGTCCTCCGCCAAATCAATAGACTCCGGCGCAGTCCCGATAATCTTCGCCCCGTTCTGCTTCAATTCCAGCGCCAAGTTCAAAGGCGTTTGCCCGCCAAACTGCACGATCACGCCCTGCGGCTTTTCGCGATCCAGAACCGCCAACACATCCTCCAGCGTCAAAGGCTCGAAATAAAGCCGATCCGAAGTGTCGTAGTCCGTCGAAACTGTTTCCGGATTGCAATTCACCATCACCGTTTCGTAGCCATCCTCTTTCAAAGCGAACGCCGCGTGGCAGCAGCAATAATCAAATTCAATTCCCTGCCCGATGCGGTTCGGCCCGCTGCCCAGAATCACCACTTTCGGGCGGTCCACCACCCCCGATTCGTCTTCCTCTTCGTACGTCGAATAGAGATACGGCGTGAACGATTCAAATTCCGCCGCGCAAGTATCCACGCGCTTAAAAACCGGCTGCACGCCCAACTCTTTTCGCCGCGCGCGCACGCTGGAAGCCTTCACGTTCCAAAGTTTCGCGATTTCCTCGTCGCTCGCGCCCGATCGTTTCGCTTCCAGCAGCAATTCCGGTGGACATTTTCCCAAAGTCGTCGCCGCCACGCGCCGGTCCACCGCCAGCATTTCCTGGAGCTGGCGAATAAACCACGGATCAATCTTCGTCAGATCGCAAACTTCTTCACCTGACATCCCGCGCTCCAGCGCCTCAAAAAGCCAGTGCAACCGGTCCGGCCCCGGCACATGCAATTTCTCGCGCAGCAGCACCGTCGTCACTTCCGCCGGAGGACGCCACGCCGAACTCGGCTCCAGCGACCGAATCGCTTTGCACAAAGCTTCCTGAAAATTTCGCCCGATGGCCATCACTTCGCCCACCGATTTCATCTGCGTCGTCAGCGTCGTGTCGCTGCCCGGAAATTTCTCGAATTGCCACTTCGGAATTTTCGCTACCACGTAATCAATCGTCGGCTCAAACGAGCACGGCGTCTTTTTCGTAATGTCGTTGGGAATCTCATCCAGCGTCATCCCCACGGCCAATTTCGCCGCGATCTTCGCAATCGGAAACCCGGTGGCCTTGCTCGCCAGCGCCGAGCTGCGCGAAACCCGCGGATTCATTTCAATCACGGTCATGCGGCCCGAAGCCGGATCCACTGCGAACTGAATGTTCGATCCGCCAGTCTCCACACCCACAGCGCGGATAATCGCAGCAGCAGCGTCGCGCATTCGCTGGTATTCCTTGTCCGTCAACGTCTGCGCTGGCGCCACGGTAATCGAATCGCCCGTGTGAATCCCCATTGGGTCGAAATTTTCAATCGAGCAAATCACCACGAAATTGTCGCGATGGTCGCGCATCACTTCCAGCTCAAATTCTTTCCACCCCAGCACCGATTCTTCGATCAACGCCTGGTGCACGGGGCTGGCATCCAGCGCCCGCGCAATCAAATCCGCAAATTCTTCGTGGTTGTAAGCAATCGAGCCGCCGGTCCCGCCCAAAGTAAACGACGGTCGAATCACCACCGGATATCCCAGCTGGTCCGCCAGCCGCACCGCTTCCGGCACGCTAGTCACCACCTCCGACGCCGGAACTTCCAAGCCAATCTTGCGGCACACCTCCTTGAACAGCAGCCGATCCTCAGCAATCTTAATTGCGCTAAGCGAAGCCCCAATTAATTCCACGCCATACTTCGCCAGGATGCCGGATTCCGCCAGCTCCACGGCAAGATTCAAACCAGTCTGCCCACCCACAGTCGGCAGCAGCGCATCGGGCCGCTCCGCCGCGATGATCGCTTCCAAATATTCCTTCGCCAGCGGCTCAATATAAGTCCGGTCCGCAATCTCGGGGTCCGTCATAATCGTCGCCGGATTCGAATTCACCAGCACAACCTCGTACCCCTCCGCGCGCAAAGCCTTGCACGCCTGCGTCCCCGAATAATCAAACTCGCAAGCCTGCCCGATAACAATGGGCCCGGACCCGATAATCATAATCTTCTTAATGTCAGTCCTTTTCGGCATGCGCTCTCGTCACGACTCCGTGTTCCGCACCGCGAACAATCTCAAACCGCTCCTCACCGCCGCGCCCCATCCATCATCGTCACAAAATCATCAAACAAATACCTTGCATCATGCGGCCCCGGAGAAGCCTCCGGATGATACTGCACGCTAAACAGCGGCAACGACCGGTGCCGCATCCCCTCATTCGTATGATCATTCAAATTCACGTGCGTAATTTCCACGTCGCTCGCCGGCAACGAATCCGGGTCCACGCAAAATCCATGATTCTGCGCAGTAATCTCCACCTTTTCGGTGCGCAAATTCTTCACCGGATGATTCGACCCGTGATGCCCAAATTTTAATTTGAATGTCTTCCCGCCCAACGCCAACCCGCACAACTGGTGCCCCAAACAAATCCCAAAAATCGGCACGCGCCCCAATAACTTGCGAATATTTTCCACCGCGTAATCCACCGGCTCCGGATCCCCTGGCCCATTCGACAAAAACACGCCGTCCGGTTTCAGCGCCAACACATCCGCAGCAGAAGTCCGCGCGGGAACCACCGTAACTTCGCAACCGTGATCCACCAAAAGCCGCAAAATGTTCTGCTTGATCCCGAAATCGTAAGCGACGACGCGCCGCCGCGCCTTAGCCGCCGAATCGGAAGCAGCCGCTGAAGCGCCCGTGCCAGCCCCCGAAACCGGCGCAGCCAAGTCAATAGACCCCTGCGTCCATCCATAAGTCTTCGCGCAACTCACCCGCCCCGCCAGTTCCAACCCAGCCATCGTAGGCACGGCCCGCGCCTCAGCCACCAACCGTTCCAGCGGAGTCCCATCCGTAGCCACCACTCCGCGCAACGCTCCCAACTCGCGCAAATGCCGCACCAGCGCCCGCGTATCCAGATCCCAAATTACCGGCACGCCATAACGCTCCAAATATTGCTGCGCCGATTCGCTCGAGCGCCAGTTCGAAGCCAAAGGCGAAAATTCGCGAACGATCAGCGCCTCAATATACGGGCGAGCGGATTCTTCATCCTCCAAATTCGCGCCCACATTTCCAATGTGCGGATAAGTCAGGCACACGATCTGCCCGGAATAACTGGGGTCGGTGAAAACTTCCTGGTAACCAGTGAGAGAGGTATTAAAAACGACTTCGCCGCCCCGTCGGGTGCGCGCACCCGCGGCACGGCCGCTAAATGTTCGTCCGTCTTCCAGCGCGAGGGTCGCGCGAGTTGCGGGCTGCTCCGACAGTGTGTCCTCCAGAAAAGTTCATCGCGATGCCGCGTTCACTGTGTACGTAGAAGATAGCGAGCCGAAATGATCCACCGGCCAGTAAGCGAAAACCGCTTTGCCGTAAATATACGGCCGGCTGACGGGCCCAAACACGCGCGAATCGTTGGAGCTGTCGCGGTGATCGCCCATCACAAAATAATTTCCCTCCGGAATCTGCACCGGACCGTAACTCGAACCGTCCAGATAGCTCGGCGGCACGTACGGCTCCACCAGTTCCTTGCCGTTCACATACAAATGACTGGCGCGCAACTCAATCGTTTCGCCCGGCAATCCAATCACGCGCTTGATGAAAGATTTCGAATGGTCCAGAGGATACCAGAAAACCACCACGTCGCCGCGCTCGATCGGCGTGAACCGGTACACAAACTTGTTGATGAAGATCCGCTCCTGATCGCTCAGCAACGGCGCCATGCTGGTGCCTTCCACTTTTACGGGTTGGTACAGAAAGATAATGATGACCAGCGCCAGCCCCAAAGCCACCGCCAAATCGCGCGTCCAACTGCGCAATTCGTGCCGCAAACGCGGCAAGCTCGAGTTATTCGCAGGCTCTTGCGGGCTTGGCTGAGTAGTTTCCGGCATTCCGCTCTCAAATATTTATAACACGGCAAGATAGCGCGCGCCAAGGGCGCCGCGTTTGCAATATTAAGATGCGAAGCCCCCGCGTTCGGTTGCAGAACCAACCGTCAAGTCAACACGGCCTAACGCAGATCAACCACGGAGCGATGCGCTCTTGAATTTGTAGCGCCGGCTTCGTCCCGTGCTTTTCGGGACGAAGCGGCCATGCCTTGGTTAGGTTTGCTCTGCGTCTCTGCGGTTCATCTTTCTTCACGCATCCAAAGCAAAATGCAAAATCGCCAGCGACGCCAAAACCGCCGTCTCCGTCCGCAAAACCAACTCCCCTAGCGAAGCCTCCACAAATCCCGCCGAACGCGCCGCCACAAACTCCAAGTCCGTCCACCCACCCTCAGGCCCAATCGAAATCTCAGCACTCCGCGCCGTCACCTCCCGCAACACATCATGAATCGGCGGCGCATCCGCACGCTCCGAAAGCAAAATCTTGCATTCCGCGCCAGAGGCCGAGTAAGCCTTCTCCAAAGCAGTCGCCTCTGCGATCCTCGGCGGCCGCAAACGCCGCGACTGCTGCGCCGATTCCAGCACAATCCTCTCCCAACGCGCATGCCGTTTCGCCGCAGCCGCAACTAAAGCCTTGTCCGTACGCGCCGCAATCAAAGGCGTGATTTCGTTGACGCCCAACTCAGTAGCCTTCTCCAAACACCACTCAAACCGATCGAACTTCACCAGCGCAATCAGCAAATGCAGATGTAGCGAAGGCTCCCGCGCCTCAACCGGTTCCACCAAAGAGAACTCCACACGATTGTCGCCGCGCTTCAACAACCCTACACGTTCCACCCGCGCCAACCACACCCGTTCCCCATCGCTCAATTCGTAAAGTTGACCCGGCTCAGCCCGCAGCACCCGCCCCAAATGCTCAGCCGTATCGCCGCGCACGATTGCCGTAGCAACTTCAAATTTATCCACGAAAAATCGCCTTCGCATCGTTTGGATTGTATCGTGGCGGGAGAAGAAAGACGAAGTCCAAGAGCCTTTGAGAGAGGCTGAACCGCGATGTATTAGTCTGTCGCGATAACGAACCCATCTGTCCAGTTATCGCGATTCAACTCGTGCCGATGAATCTGGAATCCGCTTGGCTCGTTTACAAATCCTGGGCGGTCTTTCAGGCGCTGAATTGCAAGATTCGCCTCTTCCTCAGTGCTATACGCACCGATCAAGAGTTCATTTTCTTCGGGAGTGTTCGGCGCACGGACATACCAAAGCAGGAAAACCGAATTCATGGAATCTCCCCGCCAACTCGGAATCACAGATTTGACGTGTTGAATGTGGATTAATTACGACGGAGAGACAAGATCTCTTGCAGAACCCAGCGTGATGCGCAACCTACTACCCAAAAATATCCTTCACCTTATCGAAGAACGTCGAATTCCGCTCCGCCGGCTTGTTCTCCACCTTCAACGTCTGCCCCAACTGCTCCAGCATCCGTCGCTGCTCGCGCGACACCTTCGCCGGAATCACCACGCGAATACTAATATACAAATCGCCGCGCCCGCCGTGCGGATTGGGCAAGCCCTTGCCTTTCTTGCGAAAAATCTGTCCGGATTGCGTGCCCTCCGGAATCTCCAGCTCTTCATCGCCTTTCAAAGTCGCCACGCGAATCTTGTCGCCCAGCGCCGCCTGCGAAAAACTAATCGGAATTTCGCAGATCAAATCCGACCCGCGCCGCTCGAAAAAGTTGTGCTCCTTCACTTCCAGAAAAATGTAAAGGTCGCCGCTAGCCCCGCCGTTCGTTCCCGGCTCGCCCTGCCCCGTCATCCGCAGCCGCGTCCCCGAATCCACGCCCGCCGGAACGCCCACTTCCAGCGTGCGTTCGCGCTCAATGCGGCCCAGGCCCCGGCAGCTCACGCAAGCGTCCTTGATCGTCTGCCCCGCTCCCTGGCACGCCGGGCAAGTTCGCGTGATGGAAAAAAAACCCTGCGAGTAAGCCATCTGCCCGCGCCCGCCGCACGTGTG
>Ga0210386_10002996_pt1 | contig 14220 bp, 7 predicted proteins | sample IncBWH32OmetaG_FD_160091 | JGI IMG/M metagenome (GOLD analysis project Ga0210386, IMG submission 160091) | Forest soil microbial communities from Barre Woods Harvard Forest LTER site, Petersham, Massachusetts, United States - Inc-BW-H-32-O ... | reverse complement strand
TAAGCGTTCAAATGATCCATTTGAGAATTTTGTAAAAATTACTTGGCCATATATGTTGCCTACTATTGAGCACACATATAAAAAGGAGATAATAATCCCGGTTTATAGTGCATTTCTATTGTTCGAATACTTAAATAAAGATGATTTTTTTAGGCCATACCTTACAAAATACTTTGCGAATAATGGATTAAAAGATGGGGCAGAATATTTAAAGAACATTATGAGTCTATATGTTTTCTCATTTAATAAGGACAGTCAGCGATTCGACAGCAACTTTAAAGACGAAGACATTAAGAAAGTTCCACTCTTTAAACAATTCACAAGAGTAATAGATAGTGCAACAAGTGTAATATTCTCGACTCAGGAAAAAAAGTTTTTTAAGTTATTGCGGGAAAAACCAATCCTTAAAATTAATGGCGGGAAGGATTTTATTGCAAATTGGAGCTACATAATCGATAAAATGTACGATGGAATAAAATATGATTTTTTTGAGCATTCTGGTATAAAAGATGCGTTTACAGGTGATGAAAAAAACAAATGGAATTCATTCACAAGTAAGTTAGGAGAGCGTTTTAGTGAGAAAGTAATTTTCAAAGATTTAGTAAATCGATATTTTAGCAGAAATAACGCAGTAATTAAATTTGACGGAGATAGTAAAAACTGGAATCAAGATTTATATCACCGAAAAGACAATCACATTACATTTATAGAATATAAGGGGATTACGTTCCCATTAAATGATAAATACGATAGAATAAAATCAGATATTGATACCCGAATGGTAGTAAGTGTTAATGATAAGAATGAAGTGCAAAAAAAAGCGGTTCATCAACTTGTTACTCAGATAAGCAATTTTCATGAAAATATAAACAAATTTGAAAATATACAAGTTATTGGATATACTCGTGAGCGCTTGCTTATTTATCCAGTAATAATTTTTACCGACCTAAACTGGCGATTGGCTGGAGTTAATGAATATTTACTAAGAATCTTTGAAGTCGAAATCAAAAAGTTAAATCTGAATTTTTTTCAGGTGAAAGAATTAGTAATGATACACATTGACTTTTTCTATAACCATGAAAACATATTTCTTAGGGATAATATTAATTTGCATCAGTTTATATACCAGGGAATCCAATCAAAAGAGACATATCGAGCAATACGCAATAGAATGCTTGCACCTTCTACAGAAGCCATCATGGACTCCTATGCGGATTTTGAATTTTACGCCCATACTGCGTTTAAAAATAGTTTTGTTCATTCCCATGACATGTCTTTATTCAATGAAGTAGTTGAAAAATTGAATCTACCTAGCTAGGAGCGATATCAATAATTGGCTCCGGTAAGACTTTGACTTGTGGAAGCGTAAGAATAATTTTATTGAAAATGTTGGAATTCTTAATCCATTTTCGTAAATTTGTTTGATATCAACATTATTAAACATTTTTTATGAAAATAGACCGTACCCCAATTAAATTAAAAGCAGGAATTCCTTTTTCTATTGATATAGCAGGTGGTTTCGATTGCTATGAGACCAAATTTACTTTTGAATATAGTACAGCAGTACATGGCAAAAAAATAGAATTGGCTTTCAAAACTATTACTGGGCAACTTGTGTCACGTATCATTACACTCGATGGAGGAGGGCACCAGACTTTTGTCTATAATGATACAATTGAAAACGAACTCATTGGTACCCGTTTTGGTTTCATAGAGTTAAAGAGTAGTCAAGATTTGGATTTTACCATTTCAGTTGAGACAGAGCAAGAAAGTGTTTGGCAGTAATCTTAGTTTATAATAATCTTTTACTATGGAATCTAAACTTCCTGTGTTTGTAAGTTATTGTCAGAAAGACTTTGATAAGGTAACTATTGCTGAAAAGGAAATCAATAAGAGCAAGTATTTTTACGCACTTATTATTGCTAGGAACAGAGAGCCTTTGAAATTACTAAGTGTTAAAGTGGAAGAGGGTATTTTAAAATCTCATGCGACACTACCTATTCTTACAACAAAATCAATACGTGAACAGTGGATTAATCAAGAAATTGCTTTTGCTCATGCGCACAAGAAATTGCTTTTGCCTATTGTAGAACACTCAGTCATTAATAAACTAAAGGGGTTCATTCACAAAGAACGGGATTTGCCATATATGTTTAATAAGACTGTTGATAATTCTGAATTTCTTATTGCAGTTCAAAAAATGTTAAAGGATTTGGAAGAAGGCCTTAATATAAAGGTACCTGATTTAACACTTGAGCAGCCGAAGCGTAAGACTATGTTCGATTCAACAGTAGAAAGGTTACGCAAGCACAAAGAAAAGACTGAGAAGGATCAATTTTTATTGAGTTCAAAAGGGCAAGAAATTGGAACTCAAGAGGCTGTGCGATTATTTAAGATTATTGCTACAAAGGCTGCCGAATTAAAGGTACAAACCAATTTTAATATTGAGGTTGAGCAGGATAGCGCTTTTGAAGTATCAGTCCGGTACCAGAACTTGAGAATTTTTGCTTGGGTTCATCATGAAGGTGATTTAATAAAGGTATCCGTTCAATATGAAACTGAACAACTAAGAAATTTAGGTATTGATGAAATAAGCAAGGTTACAGCAAATAAAAGTAAGAGAGTCTACTCCATTGACAGGGTTAATGAAAAATATGGTTGGACATATGATGAACGGAAAAATGATTTCTTTACTTCTGAGGAGATTTCAGATTATGCTTTTGATTGGATGGGTACTGAACTAACCTCAGGAAGGACTGCATAAATGTATGATCTCAAGCCTCATTAGCCTAATCCTTACTCCTTTATAGCCATTTTGTTGTTTGGTTTTTGGTTGTTCAAAACTCCATCACCTTTATTTTTACTATAGTAAACATTGTGTTTAAATTTGTGGTACCACATATATATAAATAGTAACCACAATTAACAACACAATGGAAGAAACAAACACAAACGAGCTGCCGGAAGAATTAACCGAGCAGGAGAAAAAAGAAATTACCTGGGAAGAGAACAATGAAAAGATAATAGAGGCATTGCGCTATTTGCAGCGCAAGCAAATAAAGGCCACGGTAAGCAATATTGCCATAGCATCGCAATTAAGCCGCAAAACGGTATATAAGCACATAAACGAAAAAGGAGTAGATATTAAATTTGCCACCAAGGCTAAAGTAAACAAGCTGATGCTCGAAGAGTTGATGTATAACCTATGCCGCAGTGGTTGCTATGGCGATGTGAAAGCTGCCAAACTTTATTTAGAGGCCTTAGGTATTATAAAGCGTGGTGGCTGGGGTAACACCAACACCATGAACACTAACCTTGTTACCAATACAAATGCTGTAATGGTAAACGGGCTTGCCTTTACTAATGAAATGGTACAAAACCTATCGGCTGAGAACCTGTTGCAATTAGAGAATTTTGTACGTGCAGCAGCGCAGAGTGAACCTAAAGACGGGTTACAAAATGACAAAAATATTTTGAATATTACATCTGAAAATCAAGATGTTGACGGGTAACAAAATAAAAAAGTGTAACCCGTGTTCTTCCTTCTCCTTATAGGAGAAGGATTGAGGATGAGGTCGCAGCATGACGGAAATGCACGACCTCACCCCAGCCCTCTCCCACGGGAGATGGAGAAAGACAAGTGGATTTTTTTCAAAGTCTCCCACTTGGGGGAGATTTAGAGGGGTACTGCAAACGACCTCACCCTGACCCTCTCCTGCGAGGAGAAGGAAATTAGAGGAATATACTTCGACAAGATCAGTATGACGTTATTTTTTTTCCACTTTGGGTCTCTTTCCAGACGAAGGATCGAGCCACTTATATTCAAGAGAATACTTTGGGTGCCGGGCATCGTACCCCATACATTCAAAGGCTACTTTAATCTCAGCACCCTCTGGTATTACATAGGACATGTTTACTTTACGCATTCCCTTGCTGGCTGATTGTGAAATATTATTTGACTGATAGATTGTTTTAGCCTTACCATCTTTAGAAGATACGGAGATGGAAATTGCTGCATTGATCAATTGTGTGTCTGCCCTCCAGAGAAACCTATGGATATAGAGATATGTTTCATTTTTATCCGGATTTGAAAATGAAATTTGTTTGTTGAAAGTTTCCTCTTTGCTTTCCAAGGTGCTTACCCTGAAATCAAAAGCTTTTCCTTTAAATAAAACATTCTTAATGGTATTATCAGGTTTTGGTTGTAAAGGTTTTTTTGGTTGAAAAGCCTTTTTTTCAGGTGTCACGGTTGGCAATGGAGTTCTGTTCTTCATAAATCGGCTTAGGGTTATAGATCTTTTAAAAGATTAGTCAAATCTACCCAATTAATTAAGAATTACGAACGGCGGAATTTACAATCATGCATTAAATAACAAAACAATAGTGAACACTAGTTAATCGCAATCTAAATGTTCTTTTGTCTTGACACAAAAGAACTAAAAAGTCAAGACAGCCGAAGGCAATCACTCCTTGGGGTCGTGACCGGCTCATTCCGCTCTGCTGCATTCACCTTTGCTGGCCGCCTGTCAGTTCTTCTCCTTCAGGGAGAAGTAAAACGTAATCTCATTGTATTTAGAAATGCAAATTAGAAATAGGCAAAAGGTGGGCGCGGGTTAGCTGCAAAAGACATGATTAGAGGAAACTCAGGCAAGCAGGGAGCAAATGCAGCCCCAAGTAGTAATGCTGAATTGTAAATTTTGAATGTTGAATTAAGAGAAACTAATCTAGCTTCTCGCGCAGCTCAAGTTTCGCGATTGCCTTGGCAATTCGCTCAATGCGAGGGCCCTCTTTTTGGGCAGTGGCCAGCCAGTCGACGTACTTTTGCTGGTATGTGTTTGCCAGAGAACTAAAGAACTCACGAGCTATTTTGTTATTTATCAGTGCCATTTCAAAGTCTTCGGGTAACTCAACAGATTTAGCGCGTACATCGGCTTCAATGGTTATGTTTACGGTGTCGCCAATCCGTACTCCCGCCTGGTTACGGATCTGATCTTTCAATACAATAAAGTGCTTTCCGTTAGCATGAGGCATAAGCGAATTATAGAACACTTTTCCGTTAAGGGTAGCTTTTACTTTTACCTGTCCTTTTGTACCGAACTCCTTTTCCACATCAATAGGTACATTGGCATAGTGCCAGGTGCCAATGCCTTCAGGCTTGTTTATTCGGGCTTTAAATTTAAATTGCTTCATGATTAATTATAATGGAACGCAGATGACACGGATTGTTTAGGATATTCAAAGATGACATTTTTTCAGAGAGTAAAACGTAATTTCAAGAATAGATAAAGGCATTAGATGGGAAGATTGCTTCGTATCTCGCAATGACGAACGTGCGGAGTTTGCGTTAGGGATAGCAGCGGAAAGCCCGCAGGAACGAGGACTTGCAGCGTATAGCCCGACCCGATAGGGGAACGCCCAAGTCAATTACGAATTAGGAATTACGAATCAAGTTGCCTCTATAGCAATGACGATGCAAAAGAACTAACCACTTACGACTATTGACTAACGACTATATAACCAGCTTCTTATGACGGTAAGGCTTGTTAGCATCATCACCAAGACGCTTGCGCTTGTTCTCTTCATACTCGGTATAACCACCCTCAAAATAATAGACCTGTTCATTACCTTCAAAAGCAAGTATGTGTGTACACACCCTATCAAGGAACCAGCGATCGTGCGATATTACAACCACGCAACCGGCAAAGTCTTCGAGCGCATCTTCCAAAGCACGTAAGGTATTTACGTCAATATCGTTGGTAGGCTCATCGAGTAGTAACACGTTGGCTTCGGTCTTTAATGTAAGCGCCAGTTGCAGCCTGTTGCGTTCTCCACCCGAAAGTATGCCGCACTTTTTGCCCTGGTCGTTACCGGTAAAGTTAAACCTGCCTATATATGCCCGTGAGTTAATGGTCTGTCCGCCTAACACAATGTTATCGTTACCATCGGACAGCACATCGTACACTGTTTTATTAGGATCAATAGCAGCATGCTCCTGGTCAATGTAGCCAATCTTAACCGTTTGCCCAACCTTAAACTCGCCCGATGTAGGCTTTTCCTGGTTCATTATCATACGGAACAAAGTGGTTTTACCCGCGCCGTTAGGGCCAATAATACCCACAATACCGGCAGGAGGCAGTTTAAAGTTAAGGTGCTGGTACAAGGTTCTGTCGCCATACACCTTTGATACATCAATAGCTTCAATAACCTCGTTACCCAGGCGTGGGCCGTTAGGGATAAATATTTCGAGCTTGTCTTCTTTCGTTTTTACGTCTTCGCCCATCATCTTGTCGTAGTTGGCCAAACGGGCTTTACCTTTAGCATGGCGGCCTTTGGTGCCCATACGAATCCATTCCAACTCTTTATTGAGCATCTTCTGGCGCTTCGATTCTGATTTTTCTTCCTGTGCCAAGCGCTTGCTCTTCTGCTCTAACCAGGCAGAGTAGTTACCCTTGTACGGTATACCTTCACCACGGTCAAGTTCCAATATCCAGCCGGCAGCATTGTCAAGGAAATACCTGTCGTGCGTTACGGCAATAACGGTTCCTTCATACTCCTGTAAGTGTTGCTCCAGCCAGTCAACCGATTCCGCATCAAGGTGGTTGGTAGGTTCATCGAGCAGTAATATTTCAGGCTTTTGCAATAACAGTCTGCACAAGGCAACACGTCTCTTTTCACCACCCGATAGGTGTTCTATAACAGCATCGCCGGGAGGGCAACGGAGTGCATCCATAGCTACCTGCAGTTTACTATCCAGGTTCCATGCGTCGTGCTGTTCTATCAAATCATTCAACCTCGATTGCCTTTCAATAAGCTTGGTCATTTCGTCGTCGCTCATCGGCTCACTGAACTTATTGTTCACCTCTTCGTACTCCTTTAATATAGCGGTTACTTCAGCGGCTCCTTCGCGGATAACTTCAATAACGGTCTTGGTTTTATCGAGGGTAGGTTCCTGTTCTAAATAACCAATCTTATAACCGGGGGAGAAGTGCACCTTTCCGTCGTACGATTGTTCAATACCGGCTATTATCTTCATCAGGGTTGACTTACCCGAGCCGTTTAAACCTATAACCCCAATTTTAGCGCCATAGTAAAACGATAAGTATATGTTCTTTAATATCTGCTTCCCGGTGGGCAATATCTTGCTCACGTTCACCATCGAAAATATGATCTGCCTGTTCTCTGTCATTGTTAGTTTTATTAGGGCTGCAAATATCGTAAAAACATATTAACAAGCATGGTGATAAACGATACACTAATAATTTATCAATTGAATGTTAAAAGACTATATTTGTTAGGTTAAACTTATCTGGAAGCATAGCAATTTGATGGAATTCTACAAGAAATTATTGACTCTTAACCGATTCAGTTATAAAAAGACACTTCAAATAGTAGTTCTTTTTATTGGGTTGTTGTATTCCTTTCATGTACAGGGGCAGTTAACTGTTACAACCCCTGTCTCGAATGCGGTTCTTCAGGCAAGCCTGTTTGGACCAGGGCTTACTATCAGCAACCTGGCTGTTAATGGAACAGCTAGCCAATATGGTACTTTTGTTGAAAATGGAGGGCTTGGGCTTAATTCAGGTGTTATATTAACCAATGGTAACGCAATAGGGGCCATTGGCCCGAATGATTCAAATACAATTGCCAGTACATGTGTCGGCACAAGCTCCTCAGACGCCTGTATTCAATCACTCACAACCGGCACCCAGCATGATCCGTGTATTATAACCTTCACCATTATACCAAACTGCGACACATTGACCATGCAGTATGTTTTCGGGTCGGAAGAATACCCTGATTTTGTAGGGTCTTTTGACGATGTTTTCGGGTTCTTTATAAATGGACCTAAGCCCGGTGGCGGAACATACAGTTGTTCTAATGTAGCTTTATTACCAGGAACAACAACACCTGTTTCCATTAATACGGTTAATGCAAACACGAACAGTTCGTATTATATTAATAACGCGCTGCCTTCAGCGCCCGGACATGCTACCATTTATTATAACGGGCTTACTGTTCCCCTTACTGCAGTTATTCCTGTAGTAGCATGCCAATCATATACTATGGAGATCGCTATAGCTGATATAGGTGACTGTAACTATGATTCAGGAGTTTTTTTACAGTTTCAGGGCATGAAATGTGCTGCCGATCAAACCCTGGCAGTTACGCCTAAAGATACCACTGTTTGCCTGAACCAACCGGTTGTACTTTCAGCAAAAGGGGGTAGTGGTGGTTATACATGGTCTCCGGCAACCGGCCTAAGTGCAACTACTGGGGCAAGTGTTACTGCAAATGTAACTGCCACTACACAATATATTGTTTCATCAGCATCGGCATGTGGAACAGTTACTGATACAGCTACAATTACAATTGGCGGTAAAAGTGTAATGAAGACTACGACCTCATCTGTAGGAGTGAGCACATGCGCAGCTTGCAATGGCAGTGCAAGTATTGCTACGGTAACTGGAGGCTCGGGAGGCCCCTATTCATACTCATGGAACACAGGAGCAACGACATCTTCTGTTTCAAATGTATGTTCGGGTTCATATACCGTAATTGTGCATGATGACGGAGCCAGTTGCCCGGCGCCAAATGATACTGATATTATTTCTGTAGTTTCTGCGTCAACCCCTCCTCTTGTTGTTAATACAATTTCGGCGGGTGGTTGTACTGCATGCAGTGGTAGTGGCAGTGTTACATCTGCTTCTGGTGGTTCGGGTGGACCATATACTTATACATGGTTGCCGGGCAATATGACAACACAGGCAGTTACAGGCCTTTGCACAGGAACCTATAGTGTGATTGTGCATGATAATGGAACAAGTTGTACAGCCGCGAATGATACTTCTGTTATCACTATTAATACAACCACTTCATCTGCAATTGCGGCCAATTCAACCTCAGCCAATACGGGTTGTAAGCCATGCAGCTCTACAGCCAGCCTAACAGCTGTGGCAGGTGGTTCAGGTGGCCCATATACATATACGTGGCTTCCGGGTAATATGACAACACAGTCAGTAACGAATCTTTGTAATGGAACATACAGTGTAGTTATACAGGATAACGGAACAAGCTGTATTGCACCGAATGATACAGTTACCATTAAAATAAATATTCCTCCTCAACCAACAGTTTTATTCAGCGCTGATTCATTGAATGGATGCTCACCCCTTTGCGTTAATTTTACTGATGGTACTACAATCCCTGCTGGCAGCATAAAGTCATGGTCATGGAATTTTGGAGATGATTCAACTGCTACTATTCAGAACCCAAGGCATTGTTTTACTGCATCAGGTGTTTTTTCGGTCGAACTTACCGTGACCTCAGATAGTGGCTGTATAGCAAACTTAACGGTACCGCAAATGATTTCATCATATAGTCACCCCTCGCCGGCATTTAATGCATCGCCTCAGCCTGCAACCATTTTAAATCCGCTTATCTATTTTAAAGATGAAAGTAAGGATGCGTATGGAATTTCAAGCTGGTTCTGGCAATTTGAAGATCCTACCGACGCGACAAGCAGTATTAAAAACCCACAATTTACGTATTCTGATACTGGCACGTATTGCCCGAAGCTTACAGTAGTTAATTTGCATGGATGTATTGATTCAACTCAGGAATGTTTGGTTATAAATCCTTTGTATACAATTTATATACCTAATGCTTTTTCCCCTAATAATGATGGGATAAATGATGTGTTTTCGGTGAAAGCTACTTATGTATGCGGATTCCACATGTATATATTCGACAGATGGGGTACTCCAATCTATTCAACCAGCGATATAACTAAAGGATGGGATGGCAAGGCTGGCAGTAGCGGAAAGGTAGCACAGGAAGATACATATGTATACCTTGTTGAAGCTACCGATTGCGTCGACCATCAGAATTACCAGTATATAGGCAAGGTCAGCCTTGTTAAATAACATTCAGTTAGCTTTTGTTACCTAAGTTTTTTCGTGCTAAACAATTGTATTATTAGCTACTATTTCACCCAATTATAATAATCCTTCAATTAATGCTAAATTATGACTAAATTTGAAGTTAATTAGGACATGGAATGAAAGTAAAAGCTTCTTTTATATTATACATAGTTCTTGGAATCAATTGCTTATATGCAAAAGCGATTAAAACGTTGCCTTATAAATCTAATGCCTCGTCAACTGATCCCGGAAATAATAAGAATAAAACGAATGCTTCGGGTTGGTTAAACAATATAAACCTGGCAAGAAGTAATGCATTTGTTCAGAACGTTGGGCAATTTGACGATAATGTAGATGGAGTAGAGGGTAAGGATATTCTGTTCAGGGAAGATGAACCAGGCATGTATGTTTATTTTACGACTAAAGGGATTGTATATAAAGTTTTTAAAAGAGGAAAAGTATCAGAAGAGGAATGGAAAAAATATGCTAAGGAACATAAACTTCCTTCAGAAGGCGATGACGATGAACCAAAGTATATAACAAAGACAAGTTATGTAAAAATGAATTGGGATGGAGCGAATGCAAACCCCGAGTTGATTGCGGAAGAGCCTACTGATTTCTATTTTAATTATTACAGGCCCGACTTAGATAAAGATAAAATATTCGGAAATGTTAAAGGGTATAAAAAACTCCTCTATAAAAATGTTTACCCAAATATCGATATTGAATATACTATTCACCCTACTGATGGAATAAAATATTCCTGTATTCTACACCCGGGAGCAGATGTATCCTTGATTAAAATGAACTATTCGGGTGCAACGGTCAGTAAAGATAATTCAGGCAATATTTTATTATCAGGCAAGTTTGGTGTTTTAACTGACCACGCACCTGATTCATACAAAGAGACATTAACCTCAACAATTGCTTCATCATTCAGTCTTAATGAAAACACAGTTAGCTTTTCACTTGGCAAGGGGCAAAACAAAGTAACCCAGACTACTATAATTGACCCATGGACCAATGGATCTCCTATAGCTGGTTTTGCCGCATCCCCTGACGACATAGCAGTAGATGGCACCAACAATGTACTCATATATGGATGCAATTCCGGCACCGGAACAGATTTGCTGAATAAATATAATGCGGCAGGTGTGTTACAATGGCAATTTAACCTTTCCACTAAAGCATCTTATCAAGGATCTCAAGGTGATGTTCAGGCCGATGCAGCAGGTAATATTTATACTACTATTGGATTAGGCCCATCATTTACCAATAGTTACAACACAATAAAAATAAACCCGGCAGGAACTTCATTATTATGGGGAACAGCTACAGGTGGTGTAAGTAGTACCAATATGTGGGAAACATGGACCCTAGCATTTAATTGCGATGAAACAATGCTAATTCAATCGGGAGGAGGAACCAATCCTCCAGGGAACACCTCAAATTCCGGGATAGATTTTAATTCTGCTGTATATGAAACAGTTAATATATCCACCGGTGCAGAAGGCACATTAAACAACAATATAAATTATGGTGAAATTACTTCTTCTATAATTGCACCCAATGGAATGTTATATCATCTTGTATCCGATAGTAATATTGATGTAACCAATTCGCAGAAGGGGCCATCTCAAGGCCCCAATAATTATGTAATATGTATAAACCCGGCTGGGTTTTCCACGGTCTTTATTGTGAAAACGGGCTACTCATATGTTGATGCCGATTTTAAAGAACCTGGGTCGATCGGAAACAATGGGCTTGGCGCTTCTTGTAAGTATTTATATACCACAGATGGACTAAATCTTGATCAAAGAAGTTTGACAACAGGTGCATTGATTAAAACCGTTAAAATACCCGGAGGAAGTAATTCTCCCCAATCGTCTGTGTTGCAAACTGGCACTGCATTGATTAATGGTGGTATAGTTACTGATAAATGCGGTAATGTATATGTTGGTACAAAAAATGAAATTGTGCAATATGATGAAAATTTAAATCAGCTTGCAACACTTACAGGCTCAGGAATTCCGGGTACTGTATTTGATCTCGCTCTTGGTTTGAATGGTGAAATTTATGCATGTGGTGCAAAAGGCGCTACGGGATCAACATCTTTTGTGGCAGAAGTGCCCTTACCTAAATGTGTTGCAATTACAACCACTGTAACACCTGGTGGATGTGGTTCAGGAGGTTCGGCTACAGCTTTACCAACATTTTGTTCTGCACCATATACATATTCCTGGTCTCCCGGCGGGCAAACAACACAAACAGCTACGAACCTTACCGCTGGAACATATACAGTTATTGCAACAGGCACTTGTCCGGGATATTCTGATACGGCTACGGCGGTTATTGTTAATGGAGGTGGATCACTGACACTAACACGTGATTCAACCGCTTCGGCATGTACGGCAAACAATGGCAGTGCAGGGGTTGTAATGACATCTGGCACTGCACCTTATGTTTATAAATGGAGCAATGGTATAACCACATCTAATATTACTAATGTTGGCGCTGGTTCTTATTGTGTTAGTGTAACAGATTCGAAAGGATGTAAGGATAGTGTATGTATTACGGTTCCAAGTACAGGAGGCATAACTTCAAGTATAAAGCCATCGAGTAATGATAGCTGTTTTGGTGATAGTAATGGAACTGCAACTGCTTCAGGTGCCAATGGTGCTGCTCCATACGTCTATACATGGAGTAACGGGCAAACGACTGCAATAGCTACAGGCTTAAAGGCAGGTAGTTATACGGTTACTGTAAAGGATGCAAATGGTTGCATTTCTACAAGTAACATTACTATTACACAACCAACTGTTTTGCAAGTTAAAACTACTGCAATAGCTGCTACTTGTAACGGGCTATGTAATGGTCAACTTATTAGTATTCCATCAGGGGGAACTAATCCATATACTTATTTATGGAGCAATGCGGTTACATCAGCAAGTCAGTTAAATGCATGTGCTGCAACATATTCACTTGTAGTGACCGATGCTAATGGATGCAAAAAAGATACTACAGGTTTAATAGTAGGCCAGCCGGCAGCAATTGTAGGGTCAGCAACACCTGTTTCTGCGCAATGTGGTCAGGCGGATGGAAGCGATTGTATTTCGGTTTCTTCAGGAGGTACAGCACCTTTTACTTATGCATGGAGCAACGGAGCAACCAGTACATGTATTAATAATGTCGCTTCTGCAACATATACAGTTATTATAACCGATGCCAATAAGTGTACTGATACAACTAAAACTACGGTTCCAAATACCGCAGGAGATACAGTAAAAATAACTGCGCATACTAATGTAACCTGTAATGGAGGCAGCACTGGTAGCGCCACAGCATTAGGAAGCGGTGGTACATTACCTTACTCATATTCATGGAGCCCCGGTGGCCAGACAAATGCAACAGCCACTAGTTTACCGGCAGGAACATATACAGTGACCATGAAAGATGGTTCTGCTGCAGGATGCCCTGCTACAGATACTGTTACTATAACCCAACCTTCATTAGTGGTTGCAACACCACCTGCTCCACAAACTATATGTATGGGCTCTTCTGCAACCCTTACAGTAAGTGCAGCGGGAGGTACACCTGCGTATTCTTATTCATGGGCGCCGGGAGGGCTTACAGGAGCAACAGTAACTGTAACACCTGCTTCTACTACTACATATGTGATAACAACTACCGATGCAAACAATTGCCCGAGCGTACCGGTGCAGGTTGTTGTTACGGTTAATCCGGCATTGAAAGTAACAGTTACACCTGATAAAGCAACCTGCCCTGGCGGAAGCGTAACTATTGGTGCACAGGCAACCGGCGGAGATGGAACATATACTTACACCTGGTCTCCGCCTACTGGGTTAAGCTGTACAGCTTGTCAAGATCCGGGGGTTACTCCTGCCGCTACAACTCAATATACTGTTTTAGTCGCTGATAATTGTGGTACGCCGCCTGTAAAAGACAGCGTAACAGCTATAATTGACCCATTACCGGTTGTATCATTTACTGCAGATACCCTTGCGGGATGTGATACATTATGTGTGGGCTTTAAAGATGGTACAACCATTGCGTCTGGCGGCCTATTTTCATGGTCATGGTCATTTGGAGATGGAACAACCTATGGCCAGCAAAACCCTCCTGTTCATTGTTATGGCAATCCCGGAGTTTATACTATTGAGTTAACTGTAAAGTCAGATAGTGGATGTATAAGTAGTGATACTATACCAAATATGATAACAGTTTACAGTCATCCTGTAGCAGCATTTACTGCATCTCCCCAACCAGCAACCATACTTGA
>Ga0210386_10002994_pt1 | contig 14229 bp, 21 predicted proteins | sample IncBWH32OmetaG_FD_160091 | JGI IMG/M metagenome (GOLD analysis project Ga0210386, IMG submission 160091) | Forest soil microbial communities from Barre Woods Harvard Forest LTER site, Petersham, Massachusetts, United States - Inc-BW-H-32-O ... | reverse complement strand
CGCGGCCGCATATCGGCAGCCGGGTGCCCACGAACCGCGAGGGATAGACTAGGGAACGTTGACCGCAGGGAGCGAACTAATCAGGCTCCACATGCAGAAGGATGCAAGCTGGCAAGCGAAACGACTACGGGTTCGTGCCGATCCTGGCGGGGTGTTTGTGGTAGCCGAGCCATTGGGTTTTCCCAGAAGCACCGAAGCGCACCCGTGTACTCGCGCGTTTCAGTGGCGGTGCCGCAGTGGTACATTCGCGCTTCGAATCATCCACGCGGGAAAGATCATGGGACACGCCACTCTGTCGTTTGAAGAGGTTCGCCAGCGCAACGAAGAAATCGTCGCCTATGCGAACCAGCACCCCGAAGTTACGAACACCGCGCTCGGGATGAAGTACGGCCTGAACAGGGAAACGATCCGCCTTATCCTTGATCGGAGTCGACAGCGGGCCGAGCGAAACCAGCGCTTGGCAGCGAAAGCCGTACATTGGGGATTAAGGGGCCACTGACGCACACGGCCCGCTAACGCCCTCGCTCCCGCTACGACTGCCCGACCCTATCGCGCGGGGGCCCTAAGCCCACGCCCGCACCTGCATTACGAAAACCGATAGGAACTCGCGCCGCGCAGTTGCTTTGAGTTTTGGGCCGCGTACCGCTCCCAGAGCGGCCTGCACGGTCGGTCCTGCATCTTCCCCCAGCCAAGCCGACCGTGCCCAAAATCGTCTCCTCCACGTGGCCACCGACGCCGCCGGGAACCACAGGCCCCAAGGCGGATTTGGATTGGTAGGCCAAAACGGAGATAGACGATGAAGCCAATTCAGATAGCTATTGCGGCGGCGTTTTTGATGTCCGGCGCTGCGGCGTATGCACAACAAAACAATTTGCCGGGCGGCCCTGACGCAAAACAGTGGGTCGGCGACCCCATGATCAAGCAGCCGACGGCTGACCAACTCAAGCAGTCACGGGGACTTGCGAAGCACGACCGGGGACCAACCAACGGTCAGCTGGGTGGCCAGCCGGGGGAGCCACAACGCGGTACTAGTTCCAATGGCGGATAGAGCCTGAGACGCACGCCCGCGCCTGAATAAAAATCCGCCCGCCAGGGGCGCGGGTGCCAGCCGCGTTTTCGTGGGGGTGTGCGGCACCCGCGCAGCCGCGCTATGGGCGGGATGGCGAGGCCGGCCTGACGATACCGCGCCTTTGTGACGTCCAGCCGTTCTTAGGAACTCACACCGCGCAGCTGCTTTGGTTTTTGGGTTGCGCTCTCGGCTCCCGCTCGGCGTGGCCTGCACGGTCGGCTCCGCAAGATTCCCTAGCCGGCCGTGCCCACTACGGTGGCGCGGCCGGCGCTTTTGGCAACATGGAAGCGGCCGGCCGTGTCTCTACGGACCAAGGTTCACGATTCACTCTTCGGGTTGTGACGGTGCGCCCCGGCCTTTGCCCGCGCGTGGCCCGGTCTGCACAAAACTGCACAGACCGCCCGGCATATGATTTGCTTTTCTACAAATGGGCCGGGCGGGCCCGGGCGGTGGTCCGGGTCCAATTACCCTAATAAGGCCCGTTTATTTTTGGCGATACTGCTTGAGGCCCGGCCGGATTCCCCTCCCGCCGGGCCTTTTTCATGGACCGGACGCGCGCTGGGTATCCGATGCGGCGCGGTATTTGCACGGACTTTCTCCGGGCGGGATGCGGTCCAAGGTCTAGCTCCCGGCAAACTTTGGATCGTCCGCCCCTTACGGTGAACTTGCCCCGGCGTCCCATGCAGGCGCCGGGGTTTTTCGTGCCAGGCCAAATCAACGTGTTACGCTTTGCGAAACTTTGCAAAAGTGGCGCACGAAAATGGCCGCTATCGGATATGCCCGCGTGTCGACGCAGGATCAGGATCTCACCGGCCAGCTTGAGGCACTGACGGCGGCTGGCGCCACCACGATCTTCCGCGAAAAGATTAGCGGCGCCCGGGCCGATCGACCGCAAATGGCGAAGCTCATGGCGTCTCTCAAGGAGGGTGACGTTATCCTCGTCACTAAGCTGGACCGGCTCGGCCGTAGTACCCGCGAGCTTCTCGACCTGATCGAGCGTATCGGCAAGGCGGGCGCGGCATTCCGCTCGCTCGGCGACCCGTTATTTGACACCACGTCATCGCAAGGGCGGCTGCTCTCCACGCTTCTGGCCGCCATCGCTGAGTTTGAGCGGGACCTCATCCGCGAACGCACTGGCGACGGCCGCAAGCGCGCCATGGCCAAAGGCGTCAAGTTCGGCCGCAAGCCCAAGCTGTCGGACTACCAGCGGCAGGAAGCGATCAAGCGCCGTGCCGGCGGCGAGACGTTGGCCGAGATCGCGAAGTCGTATGCCGTGGACGTCAGCATGATCTCGCGGCTCAGCTAGATGCAAAAGCCGCGAAAATACTCATTCGGCGTCTTGCTGGACAACCTCTGGCTCGGTCTGACCCTAGCAGCGATCTGGGGAGCCGTTTTACTGGTAATCGGCGCGATTTTGTTTTGGTATTAGGGGCCGCCAAGGTGAGACTTTATGTTCGGATCGACTAAGGAATTAGCGATGTGGATCACCGGTATGCTGGTTGTCGCCGGGATCATGATCTTGGCGCTGCTCTATGTGGTCGACCACTTCATCGCGCCACACGATCCGACCGATCCGCTGACGATTAAGGGCGGCCTTGAACGACACCAGCGTATTAAAGCGAAGTGAACGGCGCCAAACCGGCGAGCGCATCTGGCAGCGTAGCTGACACTGCCCCCGGCACCGCATTGTGCCGGGAAGGGGTATAACGGTTTATCACCCCCTGCGAGCGCAAGTACGCGCAACGGCAAACTCGGCAAACTGAATGAACCGTTCAGCCGAGGTTCACTGGACTCGATCTAATCAATAGCTATTGATGATCTGGCACATTGGTGAGGAATATGTCCTTTGACCCGATGGCCGCTGCGATCGATTGGCTGGACGCCTATCGCGCAAGCGACCTTGAACCGATTCTGAAAATGTTCGCAGACGACGCCGTCATTGAGTGCGGCTGCTGCGCTATGACGAGCCTTTCCGGGAAGAGAGCCGCGCGAGCCTATTGGAGGCAACGCTTTCTGGATTGCTCCCCCTCGGACTTAATGGACGTTCAGCCGATCCGCGAGGGAACCGCGATCTCGTATCGCGCGCGCAACGGCGTTATCGTCGCCGTTCTGGAATTCAATGCGAAAGGCAAGATCGCCTTCCTTCGAATTGGACCGCCAAAATAGTTTCGGCATCCCTAGAGCGCGATGGACCGACACCTCAATGAAGCCAGGAATCTTCTTTGCCGTGTTGATCATGATGGCAGCCGCCGCTGCTATCCTGTTCGCAATTCTCCACTCGGCCTGACGGCCCTGGCTTGCATCCCGCCAGCGATTAGGCCTGCAACCGTGCAAAGCCGTCTTCGATTTCCTGCAGATCCGCATCGATGATCTTGAGCGAATACCCGACCACATCGAGCCCACCGGCCCGTTGCTGCAATTCGCCCCTGAGCCTCTGCCGATGGGCGCGCATTTCTTCAAGCGCCACGCGATCCTTGAGGCTCACAAAACCGGCGACAACCAACCGAACAGCGTCCGACACTTGCGCATCCTCTCACTAGCGTCCTCGCTGAAATAATAGCTAACGATCAGGGAAGAGATACAGAAAACCGGGGTTTGTTATTGCGCCCAACATCCACCCGACCCGGTACCCCTATGCAGAGACGCCGCTCGATCCAGACGTGCCGATAACCGCGCCGACGGACCCGGTCCTGACGCCGTATGACCACGAGCACCTGGTTACCTACATGCGTCTCCTTGATGCCGACGCCGATGGGGCCGATTGGCGAGACGTCTCGCGCATTGTCCTGCATCTTGCACGCGATCGACCTCGTCGCGACGAGGTCCCTTGGTGATGATGACGGCAACGTCGGACAGCTTCTTGGCCGAGGAAAGGGTGATATTCGACCTGTTCGTCACGATGGGATCAGCCACCGAGTAGGGCCACTCAGTGTTGGGGCTAACGATTTCGATTGCGGGCTCATCACCGGGTCCTGCCGCGTCCGGATTTTTCCGCGCGATCCGTCGCTCAATTCCTGTTACCATCAACCAGGTATCGCGCTCTTCACCGTCCCAGATAACAACCGAAGTGCGTTTGCAGGATGTTTCACCAATTCAGCGACGTTCACTCGATCCTCCAAGAGGCCGCCCATGGGCGGCCCCTATTGGGAAATCACTTTGGCGGAGCGCGCTTTTTTAATTCGAGCGCCGGGCTTTACGGAATACGTTAGCCACAGGCTGATTGCCTCGGATGACGCTTTATTTTTTCGATTTTAAGTTGGGCGACATCTTCCCGGTGGATGAGGATGGCGTTGAGCTTCCAAATAGCGAAAGCCGCTCACGATGTAGCTGTCATCACGCTCAGGCAGCGATAAAAGACACTGAGATTTTCAGGACGAACCGACAGGCGGGCGCTGTGGGGGTCGAGGTTCCCCACAGCGCCGATCGCACTTTTTAATTCGACGTGCAGACCTTAACGGTCTTCATGCCGGTTTCCGCTTCAGACCGGGTCTTATAGACCGTACCATCGCCCACCACAGTGGTTTCGGTGGTGGTGGGCTTCGTCTCGGTGATCGTGCACTTCTTGGTCTTCGCGTCTTGAACGACGTAATAGGAATCTGCAAACGCAGGAGCCGCAACTGCAGTGAGCACGGCGGCCGCAATAATCGCTTTGGTCTTCATTCGTTTTTCCTCCTCAGCCAGCCCATTGTGGGCTCGGCGCAACAACCGAAAAAATTGCCACTCGTTCCCGAACCAAGCTGTCTGCGCTGCGTTGTCGCACCAATCAGACAGGAGACCTTCAATGTTGGATTTGCGGCTGGCGGCAACGACTTTGGCGATTTTGGCTGCGATGGTGTCCGTCTCGTTAGCCGACACCGTTAAGGATAAGTTGCCCGAAGGTACCAAGGACAAAGCCCAACCCGTTGCTCAAACCTCGGTCGAAGGTCGTCCCATCCGTGTCATCCTCCCGGCTTCTTGGGAACCGAGCAAGGGGCAAGCCGAAACGACGAAGTAGAGCAGGGCCTGCGATCTAGCCGCAATCCAGGTTGCGTGATTCCAAGCCGCACGATGTAGATATGGCTTAACGCAAGCGTCGCCGTACGGCCTTCCTATCTAAAGCGATTTCGCCAAGCATCCCGTGACACTGTAGCCTTTCGCCTCCACGCCCGGGGATGGTTCGAGGGGCGGATGGTCGCCCTCGCTACTTCCGGCGTGGGAGGCCGACGACCCTATTTCCGTTTGAGTGAACTTTGCCGCAGCAGAGCTTCCGACGTGATGTCCCGGTACTCGACATCCGCGAATAAGGTCGGCTCGCCTCCCCGATCAGCCGCGCCGTGAGCATGGTCTGCATCGCAATTCGTTTCAGGTGCTTCACGACTCTCAACAAATAGACGCTGTTTTCTCATAGTGAGACGCGTCCGGCAATACTCCTGATAGCGCAGTGATGATATCCTCGCTGATGCCGTCGGAAAAATACTCCTGCTCGGGATCACCGCTCATGTTGGTGAAAGGAAGTACGGCGATGGCGGGCCGATCGGGCAGCGGCATCGCCGGACGCGGCTGCTCGTTGAGCTCATCCAGAGTTGCAGCGTAGTGAGTTGGCTCGACACCGTTTGAGCTGGTATCGACAATACCGACGAAACGGACGCCCTTGCGGACAATGGTGCGTATCAATTTCTGGCCTTCGCCGCTGTCGCCGAGCGCCTTCCGCCGGGACGGGTCTACAGCGGATCATCGCATGGAGCGCACCGTCAGCGGCTCTAATAGATCGCCGTGGGGCTGGTCCAGCAAGTGATCAGCCTAACCGGTTTGATTAGGCTCGAATTCGATCCGCTTCCCCCATCCGAGCCGCCTACATTGGATTTCCTTTGGCTGTGTTTTCTGCCGCAGTCATGAAACCACCAGTCGTCTGCTTGAACTGATCAGTCGTCGTCGCATAGAGGTTGCGCAAAAAGTCTGACTGAAGGTGCATCACCTCAATAAGATCCTTGGCTTGCATGAGCTGCCTTGCGAGATCAAAGGATGCCTTGAGGTTTTTGTCCGTCAGTTCGAGAGCTTGTTTAGCCATGCTGCTCATCGGACCAGGTACCAAAGTAATCGACTTACTGGCCGACTCCATAAACGAGCTAAATGCAGCCTCGGCCTGATCAACGCTTTTCACACCCAGTTCCCGAACCTGCTCAGGAACTTCCATTTTGATCTGTGAGTCTGTCATTTTGCCGCTTCCAGAGGTTGCGCAGTGTTATGCACTGCGGGGGCTTTTTGCAGTTCGATTTCTTTCATAACAGCAGAAACTGAGTCTCCTACCTTATCGATTATCAATTGCAGTTCGCTCCTAGAAAGCTTTAATCGTCGTGTCCAAGCTCTTTCGTGTGCCGGGTCGGACAAATCGATTTTATTGCGAATGGCTATTCGTTTAACAACACGCACATCAAAGTCTTTCAATGAGGAACGAAAAGGAATGTGCTGCGTAGCACTTTTTAAGTCGAGCCGTTTTTCATTTGCCTCCTTGAATAACAGCAAACTTCCGTCTCCGCCTCAAAGGCGTGTCAGCTGCACCCGTCAAAGCGAGGAGCGTTGTGATGTTGATTTCTGTGACCGAGCGCCAGTATTCGACGATATTTGTCCCCATTCGAGCATTGTGCTGGACTAGCTCTGCGGACAAGGTTTGCCAAGACGGGCAATCTATGGGGAAACGGCCATCGCCTCGAGCTTCAAGCATAGACGCCTCGCAGTCACTAACTCGTCATGATGCAAATCTCACAGGACTGCGTTGTTCCCTATAGAAGCGGCTGATTTCCTAATTTTTTTGGTGGCATATCCAAACGAGCGCTTGCTGACGAAGCCTTAGCGGTAGCCAATTTTCGGTACAGACCTTCGTACTCTTTCGCCATTCGTTTCGCCGAAAAGCGTTCCTCGAAGCGCGAACGTATCTTTCGTCTGTCCAATTGCTCCAACCGGTGCACCGCAGCGATCGCCTGCTTTTCGTCTTCGACAATGAAACCCGTCACGCCGTCCTCGATCACCTCAGGGACGGAGCCCGAGCGATATGCGATCACAGGCGTTCCGCATGCCATCGCCTCGATCATGACCAGTCCGAAAGGCTCGGGCCAATCGATCGGAAACAACAAAGCGCCGGCCTGCGCCAGGAACGGCTGCTTTTTGGCGTCGTCGACCTCTCCGACCAGATGAACCTTCTTGCCGTCGATGAGAGGTTCAAGACGCTTCTTGAAGTAACCGGTCTCGCCGCGAGGGATCTTGGCTGCAATGCGAAGAGGTCGGCGGACTGCGTGCGCGATGCGGATGGCATCTTCTGGCCCCTTCTCCGCGGTGAGACGTCCGAGAAACGCCAGATATGATCCTAGTGCGACGGAAGAACGAAACAGATCCGGCGGCAGCCCGTGATGGATCGTTGCGGTCCAGTTTGCTTCCGGGAGCGGCCGCCGCTGATCGTCCGAAATCGACACGAAGGGGGCTCGCGGAAATTCTCGGATGACGTTGTCCAGTCCGGGCAGGTCGAGCCGCCCGTGCATAGTGGTGAGAAACGGCACGCCGAGGCGACTGAGGAGCGGAAGTGGCAGCCAGTCGATGTGAGCGTGAATTACGTCAAAATCTTTCGCCCGCTTCGCGACAGCCTCGAGCAGTACGGCACAGGCGGCGGCCGGATCCGTCCCCTTTCTGCCCAGACGGAGCGCGCGGGGCCACACCGCATGAAGCTCGCCGCGTGTCTGGGAATCGCCGCTCGCAAAAAGCGTGACTTGATGGCCGAGCGCGACCAGCTCGTCAACCAGCCAGGCGACCACCCGCTCGGTGCCGCCATAGAGTTTCGGAGGGACGCTTTCGGCCAAGGGAGCGAGCTGAGCGATGCGCATCGGGCTGCCCGCTAATCGAAGTTCAAACGCAGTGCCATCACGACAACTGCGGAAACGAGGAAGGAAATGGCCAGCGGCGTCCAATCCGGCCTGGCGTTCTCGGCCGCGATCCACCGGATGATTGCTTCCATCCGCCTCAGCATTCGTCCTCAGGAAGCCACTCGAGGTAGGCGATGCCGAAGGCCGTGAGTTCGCCGACATCATCTCCGCGTGCTTCCCGTCTCCCATGCAGGTGGCGTTCGAGCAAACATCGACGGCTATCCGCCGCATCGACCTCGCGATGCCTCTCGCGGTAGACGGACCAGGCCGTATCGATCACCTTCCGTAGCGTGCCGTCGTCGACCATGCTCAAGCTCCGAAACAATTCATCGAGTCCCAACTCTCCTTAACGAAGGAAGTTTCCACTTTTTCCCGGTTTCAAGGAACAAGCACTCTGGCGGGCGATTTAACTCGAGAGGCCATCGCCCGCCGTTCGAATACGGCGCATGTCGCGGATAGCCAAAGGCATCTTGCCCGCTATTCAACTAGCGCTCGCGCGGATAGCCAAAGGCGATGGCCTGCATTACACGGCGGGAGACATGGCAAGCATTCTAGTTACCCGTGACCAATTCAACATCACACCTGAGGGCATTACGCATAAGCCGACCGATGCGTCCTTTGTGCCGCACTGCGGTGATCCTCGTTATGGATCCACACGGCTGGGCCGCCTCGAATGCGAGGCCCCAAGTCGCGATAATTACGATCCCGAGGTAGTAAAAAACATAATGATGCAACTTTGGGCCGAATATCTCGCGGCCAATTCAGATCTGTTTAACAAGAAAGCCGGCGGCGATGGCGACATGGAGAGTGATATATCTGACGATCGTCATTCGAAGCCGGACCGCTGAACGATTGTTCATCTGAATTAAATTATCACCTTGTCTTTCCAACTTCTGAACTTCGCCCCCGCAGCCGATGTTGAAACACAGTCCTGGTTTTCATTAAGGAGGATGGGATTATGTTCAGAAAGATGATGATCGGGGTGCTCGCGGCCACAGCACTCAGCGCCCTTGCACCAACCGCAGCGTCGGCCCGGGGCTTTGGTGGCGGCTTCCACGGCGGTTTCCATGGCGGAGGATTCCACGGAGGCTTCGGTGGCGCGGGATTGGCTCTCGGCGCCGTCGGCTTGGGCCTTGGATTGGCGGCCGCACCGTACGCCTGGGGCTACCCTTACGGTTATGGGTACCCCTACGGTTATGCTAGTTACGCCGACTACGGTGGCGGCTGCTATTTTGTCCCAAGGCGGGCTTGGACCCCGTGGGGCTGGCGTATTCACCAGGTTGAGGTATGTGACTGAGCTCTTCCCTCAGGGTGTGCCGCACATTCAATTGCGGACATTGATGGGTTGCGTACTGCGCGAATTCGAAGCTCGCTCGTCGGATAACTTCGAAGCTTTCGCTTAGCTCAAATAAAAGAGGCCGCCTTGTTGGCGGCCTCTTTAACTTACCAGGTCGTCCAGGTATCTCCGCGCCAATATCCTCGGCCTTCGTGTTCGCGGATCGAGTATTTTTCACTCCGGCCGCAATCGCCGACATTTCAGGGCCGTTGGGTTCCGCTCTCCCTTGGCTGAACGGGCTAAAATCACAGAAGCCATCTCCACTTTGATCGTCGATGTTCTCTTGGCCTCGGGAAGCGCTGCCGACGCTTCGTCCAAAATGGACTTCACCAAGCTAATAAGTTGAAATACTGCTCCTGTCATGGTTGCTTCCTCCCACGCAAACGTTAAGGCGATCAATCTAGGTCCAGCTGCGCGCCGCAACGCCGCCCGCCAGCCATCGCTATTTACCAACCCTCGCGCGCACCCGATCACTCGACTTTCGGCTTGAGGAGTTCCTGCGAACGCGCGGAGCTCATGTTGGCCTTGGTGACGAGGGTTACTCCGGTATCGACATTAGCCGGTATCTGTTCGCCCTTCGAGGCGGCGAGCGCCACCTTGACCCCCTCATAACCCATGCGGAAAGGGTCCTCCACCACGAGCCCGGTAATCACATCATCCGCCAGGAATTTGACGAGCATCTCGTCCGAGCCGACGCCGATGACGTTGATCTTGTCGTCCGATTTCTTTTCGACAATGGCCTGGCCCACCGCGAGCGTCATGACCGGATCCGAGACGAACACGCCGCGCAAGTCCGGTGTACCGGCGATGAGATCCTTCATGATATTGATGCCGGTCGCCACATTGCCGTCGGCAGTTTTTTCGGCAACTATATCCAGCGCCCCATATTTTGCGGCGACCACCTCCTTGAAGCCCTTGGCACGTTGATCGAGAGAGGCAATTCCAGGCATGGCGGCGATGATCGCGACATCGCCTTCGGTGTCAGCGTAGGACTTGGTGATTGCCACAGCGAGAGCATCTGCGGCGACGCGGCCGGCATTCAAATTATCGGTCGCCAGGAACGAGGTCATCGCCTTGGTGTCAGCGGTTGACTCGATGCCGATGATTTTCACCTCCTTGGCGGCCTCATCGATCGGCTTTCCAAGTGCTGCGAAATCCGCGGGCGCGATGACAATTGCCGCCGGATTTGTGGCGACAGCCTTTGCGAGAATGCCGATTTGACCGTTCGCGTCGGAAGTGCCCAATCCGACAACGTTGACACCAAGATCCTGACCGGCCTTACGCGCGCCTGCCAGCACGGCCCGCCAATAGGGCGATGTCAAATCTTTCACGATAACCGGAATTGTCGGTTTGGTCTGCGCCACGGCAGCCCCGAACGTAATGCCCGCAATAATGCCAGCCGCTACCATAAACCTCTTCATGATCATCCTCCGATATAATGAGACCCAGCGGCTCCCTCGATTGGGCGCGCAATCGCCTGGTCGGTTGGTTGCATTGGTGCTGAAGTTTGAAAATTCGATCCGCACCGCCACGGCGGAGCGTGTTTTCTGGCGCACGGTGCCGTGTCATCAACGCCAGGAACCTTCGGTTAGGGAGGCACGAAGGGCCTAGCGGCGGTGACACGGCCGCCGCTCACTGACACAGAGAATCTTCAGTAGGGAGCAGAAGAATCAATGTGTCGGTGACGCGACGTTGGCTTAGCTCTCCGCTAACGGTTGATCGGTAACGGCAAGCAGCTTTTGACCTTGGGTGTAGACGACAGTCCTGATGCCAAGGACGGAGCGCAGCTTTTCGGCCGGAACGACCAACGGCAGCGGCGCTGGCGCCGTGCCCGGCTCCGGCTGCGGAAACGCCGTCGACCTCGCGGTGTGGAAGGTGACGTTGCCTTCGGTTTTCTGCATCAACTGATGAATATGGCCGTTGAGCACTGTCACCGAACCGAAGCGCTTGAGCATCGACAGCGCTTGCTCGGAATCTTCGGTGCCCCAACCCCACTCCTTGGAGATCGTCCACAATGGGATGTGCGCGAAGACGACGATCGGGGTGGAGTCGGAAAGACGCTTGACGTCATCGGCAAGCCAAGCCAGCTGCTCGGCCCCGAGCATGCCCATGCCGCCAGCCTTGAGGTTCATCACATTGTTGAGGCCGATGAAATGGATTCCGTTCTGGTCGAAAGAATACCAGCCGGTGCCCTTGGTGTTCTTGCCGTACCGCTCGAGATAGGACTTGAGCGGGACCTCGTCGAGATTGTCGTGCTCGCCCGGCACGTAGTGCACGTCGAGACCCACGCTGCCGATGACCTGAGCGGCGTCGTCGAATTCCTTTGGCTTCGACAAATGGGTGATGTCGCCGGTATGGAGCATGAATGCCGGCTTGTTGGAAAGCGCTTTGACCTTCGCGATCGCCTCTTGCAAGGTGCCGAGCGCATTGGGATTGGCTTTCTTGTCGAAGCCGACATGGCTGTCTGAAATCTGCAGGAACGTGAATGAATTCGCGGCAGTTGCTGCTTCGGCCTCACTCAGCAAACCGAAAGACTTCGGTACGCCGCCTGAAATCGTCCATAGAACGCCGGTGCCGGCCCAAAGCATACACTCGAGAACGTGACGGCGATCTACGCCGTCATCGTCATTATCATGCGCCATTTGCGTTTCCTCTTTTTGTTACGACCAGCAGCGAAGCCGGACACAAACAAGACTGAGGATTCGAAAAGATTATTCCCCGTCGGATCATCTCGAGCGCGAAACCTGAAATGACTTCGATCTTCATCAAATCGCGTGCTGCATCGCAATCAATCGCACGACTGCTCGTCGCATCGAGCGAGCAACGGAGGCGATGACGTCTCCGCATCCGTTGATTTTGCAGGCTTTGCGCTGATGCCAATAAGAAAACGCAGCGCAACATGCGCGGCTCTGATTTGTCGCCGCAAACCTCTCGCCGATGGTCGAAGTCGGCCGTTCGTAGCCGATGACGAAGAGTCACGAAATCATCAACACAACGTGCGCGACGAAAGATTCCGGAAATGGTTGGCCTTGTTCACCTTGTCGAGCTGGCGTCGCCGTCGTCTTCGGGCAGCTTTGGCCACGACAACTTCCAACTCGGTATTGAGCTAGTCGATTACCCTCTGCTTCTCCGCATAGTAGCGAGCGACGTACATGGATTTAGGGGAAAAATCGCAGCTCGAGCCTTCATACTCTTCTTGTTTTTTTCGATGAGGCGGGTGGCGTGTCGGACCAGACAAAGCACGCAAAGCGATCGGCTGCGTTCTCACAGTCATATCAAGGAACATTCATCGGATGTCGCCGAGACAAAATGCGCTGGGGGAATTTCAGGGCGCTTGGCCGGGTCTAACGAGCGCGAACCTAATCAGCTTCGCGCGCATCGGCGCTCACACTGCCGCCGGCCGCGTGATTCCGATTCATCCTCTGTTGATCGAATTAGGTCTGCTTGATCGCATGAACGACCTGATGGACAAGGGAGAAGAGCGTCTTTTTCCCGTGTGGGATGTTTATGTCAGACAGGACGGCACGGAACGCTGGTCCCAGCCGCTGAGCAAGTCATGGCAATACGTCAAGGAATTGCTTAAGCTGCATCGCGCGGATTTGACGCTCTACAGCACTCGCCATCTCATGGCGGATTGGCTCGATAACGAAGCAATCGCCCAACGCACGCGCGATCGCATTCTTGGGCACGCCAGCGACGTCCGAGTACGCTATGGACGCAAAGACGTTCTCGATCCGGAGATCGCGGCAAGGATCGAGGCGCTCGAACCGCCGGTCGTCAAGGAGATGAGGGCGATCCTATTAGCCGCAAAGGCTCGCGCTGATGCCGGCAAGCTTACCGTGCTTAAAACGTACTGAGTTTCGAATACTGAGCCCTCAGATTCGTAGTCTGTAGTTGTCGCTGAAATCGTTCCCGAATTTTGCAAACTGCTTCGAAAGTCAAATCCGAGATGTCATAGGCTTACGTGCATTTTGCAAACCACACCCGAATTGTGCGGTTGCCGGCCGATGGCTCTCTATTCCCTCTCGCGGTGGGGCTTGCGGCCGCGCTCATTTACCCATGAACCTGATGATTTGCTCGGCGAGGGCGCGGAGGCTTCTTCGAGCATGTAGTGCCCAGAGCCAGCAAAAACACGCCCCCGCACATCCGCCGCGACTAACCGCTTGGTGTCGAGCAGCATGGCGCCGACTCCGCTCTCCGCGCCAACTGGGAGTAGCGGCGTAATTTTGTGGCCGGCGGCACGAGCGGCCAGCAACGGCGACAAAAGGAACAAAACCCCATTTTCCGCGTACTCAGAATGAGTAAATGGCGCTGCCAAGCGCAATGTGGGAACGGAAATGTGCGAACAGTGCGTCGAACTCGACCGCAAGATAGAGCATTACGAACGCCTGTCTGGTTGGATCACGGATCAACCCACCCTCAATGGCATAAAGAAACTGGTAGCGGCGATTGAAGCTCAGAAGAGCGCGCTTCACCCAGCAAAGGAGACGTAAGGCGACTTGCATGTGTGCAAGAGTGAACTCAGTGATCGCCCTGCGCGGCACTAGGGGCCTCGATCCCGCAAGTCTCCTGCCGATGGCAGCGCAGGCACTCAAATCTCCGCTTGGTTTTAACCAGCGCTGTGATCGCTATCATATGCGCCCCACATAGCTGACAGCTTGGTCGGAAAGGATGCCGGGGCAAAGTCCTGATGTGGCGCTCGCGCTCGATGAGCTGGGCGGTCCTTCCTTTGTATTCGGTCATTTCCGATGCGTCTTTTCGGCGGTCTGGGCGAGTGTAGCGACTCGTCGATTGGATTCGTTGTTTTCTTCGCAGGCCTCATGGGCCCCCTTACGAAGGTCGGCAGAGTCGTCCATGCATCTATTGAGCCTGACGCGCATCAAAGCTCAATTAGCTAAAATGTCGCTGACTGTTTCTGTTTTCGCTCGCGCACA
>Ga0210386_10002993_pt1 | contig 14232 bp, 15 predicted proteins | sample IncBWH32OmetaG_FD_160091 | JGI IMG/M metagenome (GOLD analysis project Ga0210386, IMG submission 160091) | Forest soil microbial communities from Barre Woods Harvard Forest LTER site, Petersham, Massachusetts, United States - Inc-BW-H-32-O ... | reverse complement strand
CAGCAAGTGCAGAAGCTGTTGCTCCCCGACTGACGACAACCCTGATGGTTATTGTGAGGCCGCCCAATTGTCGTCCACAGTCACCGTCTGCCCGTTTACGGCTGGAACCCGGCCAAGGGATGCACAAGAACGTCCAAGTCGCGAAACAGTAAAAGCCTAGTGCGATAAGTCATGGATGCTTGTTCTTTGTTGTTCGTAATATCCCGTATAGCGCTCATTGACCGCGAGAGCCAGAGTTTTGAGTGAAATCGGTGTTTTCGACGGTTGTCGCACTTGCCTTCCACATGAGAAGGAAAGCTTCCCAGATATCGGGCGGCGTTATCTCGGGAAAGTTCGAGACTGGAAGGGCTGAAGTGGACGGGGCAGAGCGCATGCCAAGTGCTCTGCCCCTAACGGGGGCGGGCAACTCGCCAAAAAAATTAAGGCCCGAGATGTCCTCCCCCAAGGCTCCTCGGGCCACTTTGCTCGGCTTCCCTTGGAAACCGGCGAATGTCTATCTGCCGCGGAGCACAATGCACCCGTGGCGGCGCATACACAATGGCACCAAGGTGGCATCGCGTATGGCGCGAACGTGGGGAGTATCTGGCGTACACCGACGCGATGGCAGATTATCGCAAGGAATTTGGCGAGAGTCAGGGGTCATTCACAGTCGAGGTCAGCAAAATCTCATAGTTGTTCTCGACCGCCAGATTTTCAAAAGTTTGTACGATTTCAGGAAAGAATGGGTTGGTAATCCTGGAGACGACTAAAACAAAGATACGACTTCGCCCCGAAACGAGGGCACGAGCTTGCGTGTTGGGGTAGTATCCCGACTCATTCACGATTCTCCATACCCGCTTGGCAAGTTGTGGATCAACTGTGGGTATTCGATTGATCGCTCGGGATACGGTAGCAGTAGACACTCAATTTCACGGATATTCACGGGCTGGATGCCACTCCGGCGTTACAGCGGATGACATCTTAGCACAGAGAAATGAAGCGTAACCGCAAATGCAGCAAACGTTTACTATTCTCTTGCCCCTCTCGCGCGATGCGAAGGTGATCATCCTCAGCCCGCGTAAGAGCCGCTATTATGACAAGGGTTCTGCTTGGTCGCCTATTTTTCTGCTACTGTCGCATCGCTCGATGTCACTCCGAGATTCTCGCCGGAATCATGGCCGAGTCGATCAGCCCGTCGATCGATCGCTAGCTTGCCTCTGGACAAGCGGCCCGCGAGTAACCGTTTACGTAACTTGCGAGACTTCGGTACGATCTCCCATGTTAACGGCACTCCCTAGTATTTTGCCAGAATTGAAATCACAAACGGTGTTCACTTTTGCACACAATTGAGAAGAATCGCCGGCGGAGTCGAGCAAAAACTGCTGCCCGGTTAACAGGTTAAAAATGAGCAATATTGAGCATTCTATTGGGGTGAGACGTTGCAATCTTTGGGGATGAAGACCAGAGAACTCACCGCGAAACAGATATTATCCGTGCCTTGTCCTACTTGTGGAGCAGCGACGGGGGATGCGTGTGAACTCCATACCGGCGCCCTGCGCACCGAGCCACATCGGGATCGGAAGCTGTCCGCTGCCGAGGCTGTGGAAATGAAAGCCTCCAAACGACGACGACCCGCGAGGCCATTGCCGAAAACCCCGTGTAAACATCCTCAGGTGAAGCGAGCAATTTTGACCAGACCTCCGAACGTACTGAATGAAAGAATTCACGAACTCTGAAGGAATGAAGCGTTCGTGCCGTCCAACTGCTACCAGGAGGACCTATGTGGATTCTTTCAAAGCATTTGAAAAAATCAGGACTGTCCCACGCTCAACTTGAATCATTGGTCTCACAACGCACAATAGCATTGCAGAACCTTTCCCAGCGGCTCCTCAAGGTGCAGGACGAGGAGAGACGGAGAGTAGCCCGCGACTTGCACGATAGTACCGGTCAGACACTGGCGGCACTGAAAATGGGCATAGCGGTCCTCGAGGAAAGACTAAAACAACAACAATGTACGTCCGACGTGTTGTCCGAGATTGCTGCATTGGCCGATCAGGCGATCCAGGAAATTCGCACCACCTCTTACCTGCTGCACCCTCCGTTGTTGGACGAGGCAGGCTTCAATTCCGCCGCACAGTGGTACGTCGACGGCTTCGGGAAGCGAAGCGGGATTAAGGTAAGGCTGGATCTCGCGACTAAACGTGAACGATTGCCTATCACGATCGAGACTGTTCTCTTCCGTGTGCTACAGGAGAGCCTGACAAATGTGCATCGCCACTCTGGAGCGTTGGAGGTCAGCATCCGTTTTCAGTACCAGGCCGAAACGGTAATGCTTGAGATACGAGATTGCGGACGCGGCATACCGATGGAGCGATTGACTCGACTTCGTGAAGCGAACTCGGAGACGGGCGTGGGTCTGGCGGGAATGCGCGAGCGCTTGACCGAACTGAACGGTAAGCTTGAAATAGAATCGGATCGTCATGGAACGAGCCTGCGAGCCATAGTTCCGCTTCCGGTTGTAGTTCCATCGCTTCCCCATGAAGATTCCACACAGCTTGCTTTCGACTGCGAAACAACGGCTGATGCACTCTTGATGGTGAGCACAATTGGTTTGGCTTCTAGCTCAGGGCAGACTGCGTCAGGGTTCTGATACGCCTTCTGTCCAAGCGATGGTGAACTGCTGGAGCTATTTTGCGCATCATCCGGCAACCAACGTTGGACGAGACTTTCATTGATTCCACGATGATCGGCTAGGAGACCAAGACTTGGGGGAGGCAGTTATGACTTCTCAAATAGTGAAACTAGAGGTGAGCGCTAGCATACCGATTGAGTGCGAATTCTGGTCGGAAGATGACGGCTGGAAGGGGCTCTCTCGGAGTCCTGCGGTCACCGTCCGTGGCAGTAGTTTCGAAGGTGCGAAAAAGAATATGGCAACTGAATTACAAGCCCAGATCGAAGAAATCCTGCGTGATCACCCTGCGAAAAGTGCGCGGCGAATTGCGTGAGCGACTCTCTACCACGTTTCTGGGGCAGAATCACTTCATTTGTATTTTTCTTTGCCTGGATCACTGGTTTCAGGTGAACTGAGCAACGTAGATCAGCTACTCCTTCGTGCCTTTACGATCATAATGCTGAAGACGACCACTTCTTCTCTATCTTTCAGGCTGCAGGGAAGCGAGGAGTACGAACATTCCCTTGCTCCCTACCACGCCTCGCCACAAGTTCAACGCCCTCAATGAGCATGGATTTCTTGGTGGGGACAGCCTCGTGACTTTGCCGTCCGTCATCTGGAGGAATACCTCGAAACCAAAGTTCGTGCGCGGAAATCGAACGCCGGAGCTGCCACGTCATGAGTACTCAAGAAATTGCCTCGCAAGCGGACTTCAGGGAACGCGCAAAGACGAACGACGTTCCCATCGCGCGGCTGATTGGATTTGAGGCGAAAGACATTGCTGACGGGCGGGCGACGGTCGTCTTGGCAGCCGGATCACGGCATGCACGGCGGTGTTCTTTGCGATATTGCTGATGCCGCGATGGGCATAGCGTTTGCAAGTACTCTCGCCCCAGATGAATCCTTTACTACCGTGGAATTAAAAATCAATTTCTTTCGCCCGGTCTGGCAGGCACAACTCAAAGCGGAAGGAGCGGAAGGAATGGTGGTGCGGGGGGGCCACACGATCGGCTACCTGGAGTGTACCATCACCGACGAGGAGAACCGATTGATCGCGAAAGCGGCTTCCACGTGTATGGCACTTCGCGGCCAGAAGGCCGAAGGACGGTAGTCCTCTTACTGCTTCCTTGACGCCATCAGCATGGCCCGCGCCGTATCGGACAAGGAACTTTCACGGAAAATCTTAAAGACTGTGGCACAGCATCTGAAGAATTCCACTTTGTGAAAGTCAGATCTCAGCATTGCAGCACTAACACTGCTTCTGCGATCCAGAAAGATGTTCATGCAGACGATAAAAGACAAGGAGGCTACGTGCCCAAGACTTGGATTATCACGGGTAGTTCGCGCGGGCTCGGTCGCGCCCTGGCAGAGGCTGCTCTCGCGGCTGGCGAGAAGGTAGCCGCCACGGCACGAAGAGTCGATGATCTTCAGAATCTAAAGGACCGTTATCGGGACCAGGTGCTCCTGCTGGCGCTCGACGTGACAAATGAAACGCAGGCGATAGAAGCCGTGACGTCCACGATTCGCACATTCGGCGGGTTGGATGTGCTTGTCAACAATGCTGGATACGGAAATGTCGCGCCAGTCGAAGATACAACGCTCGAAGAGTTTCGCGCTCAGATTGAAACCAATCTATTTGGCACCATCATTCTCACAAAAGCGGTGCTCCGATATTTCCGCGAACGAGGCGCGGGCCACATCATCCAGGTGACCTCAATTGCCGGCAGGATCGGGCCGATTGGCCGCGCTCCTTACGCTGCGGCAAAGTGGGGAGTGGAGGGTTTCTCCGAAGCCTTGGCGAAGGAAGTGGCCCCGCTAGGCGTAAAGGTTACCATCATCGAACCGGGCGGCTTCCGAACCCATTTTGCTGGCTCTTCAACCACACTACGAGAGGGACGTCCCGAATACGCAACCACGGTCGGCGAAACGGTACGTTTTCAGCGCCACTATAACGGCAAACAACCAGGCGACCCCGCTCGCGCCGCCGCGGTGGTTCTAGAGTTAGCTTCCATGGACCATCCACCTCTGCGAATTCTGCTCGGCAGCGACGCATACGAAGCAGCCGAAAAGAATGACCTTGCGAAAATCGAACTTGGACGTCAATGGAAGGAACTCAGCCAATCCACCGATTTTCCTAAATCTACGGACACTTGATTTGCCGAGGTGGTTCCATCAGCCCTTGGCCAGGTCCCGGGCTTGCAGATGGCGTGGCGGCGCTTGCCTGCCTTCCGGAGTGATATGGAAAGACGTTCTGCTGTCGTGTCCCTGATCGTTGTGCTGCCGGTTCGTCGAGCGAACGAATGTGCCTCTGTTGGCAGCGGAGTTCGAGCATGTCGATCGGATTTTGTGAAACCGAACGAATAGGAGGAAACACTGACCATGATGGCGAGGATCGAGAAAATGAGAGTGAGTGATGAGGCACTTGATTTGGTGTTTCGGAAAGCCCGTACCTACAACGCATGGCTTCCCAAGCCAGTGCCCGAGGAGCTGCTGCGGCAACTCTACGACACAGTGAAATGGGGGCCCACGAGCGCAAATAACAGTCCTGCGAGGTTCGTATTCATTCGTTCCACGGCTGCAAAGGAGCGCCTCCGTCCATCGCTCGCGCCTGGAAACGTAGCGAAGACGATGGCTGCTCCGGTCACGGTCATCGTCGCCTATGATCTGAAGTTCTACGACAAGTTGCCCAGGCTGTTTCCACACTACCCTGCAATGCGCGATATGTATGTGGACAACCCCCAGCTGATCCAGGAAACGGCGCTACGGAACTCTACCTTGCAAGGAGCCTACATGATACTTGCGGCGCGGGCTCTGGGACTGGACTGCGGGCCGATGTCAGGCTTTGATAACGCAAAACTCGATGAGGAGTTCTTTGCGGCTGGCAAATGTGAGTCCTGCGAGCAGGAGTTTTTCCCTGAAGGACATGTGAAATCGAATCTTCTCTGCAACATTGGCTACGGCGATCCTGCGACGCTCCTGCGACGCTCCTGCTGCGGGGCCCTCGGCTCGACTTTAGCGAAGCGTGCACCCTGTTGTGATTGCCGTTTACTTGCGCTCGAACACGCAGCAGCATAGCAAAAGTAGCATCGGTGGTTCGCCCCATGAGTGTGATTGGGCACCACGCGTTGTGCCGCCATCGGAACGGAGCTACCGTAATAACCAATACGGAAACCATCGTTGGCCCTGATCTGAGGGTGACAGAAGGGCTGAACCGTGCCTGATTCAGCTACAGCCAAAGAGTTGACACGCCCAGGTGGGTCGTTCGCGCGCCGCTATGGATTGGCTTTCGCTTCGGTCGCGGCCGCTCTGTTGCTCGATCTTCTGTTTCACCACTTCAATCTGCCTCATCCGTTTGCTGCATTCGCACTCTCCGCAATCGCAATCACGTTTTGGTACGGAGGCACGAAGCCCGGTATTGTGGCAGTTTTGCTTTCGTCGCTGATCCGCGGCTTCATCTTCGAGGGCGGAACCAGCAGCCTCTCTCGCGTTCTTTATGAGCTAGTGTTTCTGGGCTTCGAATGATGGAAGGTTCGCCGACGATTCGGGAGTTTAATGTTCAGAAGGGTTTAGGTCGGAGACTGCTGCTGTTTGGAAGTAGTGATCGGCATCAAACATTAAAAAACAGGACCTCGGGGAGAACGAAATGTCATCTGCTCCATCACCCATCCCTCCGGACGATCCCAAACGCAGCCTAACCGTTGCTCAACCTGACAACCTTCCTCACATCGGGCTGGTCGGAGACACCTACACCATCACGGTCACAGGCGAACAGACCGCGGGACGCTTCTGCGTCATCGACATGCATATTCCGCCCGGCGGCGGTCCGCCGCCGCACCGGCATGACTTCGAGGAAACCTTTATCCTCCTCGAAGGCCAGATGGAAGCCACTTTCCGCGGCACGAAGTCGACCCTCCGCGCAGGCGAGACGCTAAACATCCCTGCCAACGCTCCCCATCGGTTTCACAACACTTCTGGTGGGGCCGTACGAATGCTCTGTATTTGCTGTCCTGCTGGGCAGGAGAAATTCTTCGTGGAAGTTGGAGTACCGGTCGCCACTCGCACCACGCCTCCGCCGAAGCTCAACGAAAACGAACAGGCGGCATTCATCGAAAAAGTGAAGGCGATCGCCCCCAAGTACCGTACCGAACTGCTGAGAGAGGCGTAGTAAGGGTAGCAATTTTGGTGAGCGACGGCTTCGAAGAACTGGAACTGCTCGATCCAAGATGGACTCTCGATCACGCCGGTGCTGCGATGTTTGTCATCGCCCCTTCAAAAACCCGTTACCGGATGGAATCTTGGACGAGAGGTGAAGCAGGTTCCTGTCGACGTTCCGTTGAAATCCGCAAAGGCTCAGGATTTTCATGCCCTCCTCCTCCTGCCTGGCGGCAGAACGAGCGCTACACGGCTATCTACTAACAACGATGCAGTTGAATTTGTGCGGGATTTCATTCATGCCTGCAAGCCCGTGGCCGCGATTGGCGAAGGGTTGGAATTCTTCTTCAGGCTGGAGTTCTGCGCGGACGCAGGGTGACTCTTGGATTGCTCTCCGAGGAAGACCTAAAGAATGCGGGCGCAATATATACCAACGAAAATCTGGTGCGCGACGGCAACCTGATCACCGCCCGCGACTGCCTGAGCCCTGTCTACCGAGTTCGCGCTCGTGTCTCAAAACGCCATCGACGGATAGCTGTCGCCTAACCCTCGATTATCAGAAAATTACCTTCACCGCGAACTGTGCGATGCGTGGATCCGCAACTTCCCCGGCACGGAATGTTCCGAAGGCAGAATTCCCGTTCAGCTTGTCGAAGGCGTTGATCTGGTCCGTCCCGTTGACCGCACCCGTGCTGATGGTCTCCGGCGCAAAATTAGGATGATTGAGCACGTTGAAATATTCCGCACGCAGTTGCAGCTTCCAACGTTCAGTGAAATTGATGTATTTGGAGAGTTGAATGTCCCAATCCGCGGTCCGCGGCAGCCAGAATGGATTCTTGCCGATATTGCCGAATGTGCCAAAAATCGCTGGATTGTTCTTCGACTTTCCCGGGTTCGCCGGGTCAGGCACTTTCGTCGGTTGAAATGCACTGGCGGTGAGCCAACTGACGCATTTTGCGGCGACTCCATTGCAGGAAGCGCTGCTATATGGATCAGCCCCGTCGATCAGCGTTCCGCGATCGTTGCCGATGCCGGTCCCGGAAATCTCTGTGCCTTGCAGAACCGTGATCGGTCGTCCCGTCTGGGCGGAAATGATTCCGCTGAATTCGTAATCTCCCAAGACATGGCGAACAAATGAATTGGCGTTCAGCAGCTTCGGCGTTTTCCACACGTATGACCCCGTGAACACATGAGTGCGGTCGAATCCCGACGGGCCGTAATCGAATTGATGGCGGTTGGGATCGCTTAAGGGCAAAGCCGAATATCCGTTATCGAAGCCGGAGACGCCTTCGCCAAACGGCAGATCGTCTAGGCTCTTCGAGAACGTATAGTTGGCCAGAACGGTCAAACCGTGCGTCATCCGCTTTTCAAATGTCGCTTGCAGTGAGTGATACATAGCGTTGATGTCAGTGATGTCGGCTTGGACGGTGGAAAATGTGTTTGTCCCGAACTTTCCGCCGCTGGCGCTTTTCACAATGGCGTTCGCAAAGCCAGTACCCGCTTTTCCAGTCGTTGTGCAGCATGGAGCCGCGTTATAGTCCTGTGTTTCTAAGATGTGAACGCTTCGCGAGCCCACATACGAAAGACGCCCGACTGAAGCTCCGGGCAACTGGAACTCGACCGTTAGATTCCATTCATACGTCACCGGAACTTTGTATGTTCCGCTGGGATCGTACGTCAGCGCGATCTGGTTAAACGCGGGAGAATAAGGAAAGGCCGTGGGCGCGGGGAATGGACTTGGAAACACAGGGTAGGACGCCGACTGTGCGCCGCTACAATTTAAAGCGGCCTGAGTCGCTGCCTGCGTGCAAAGTGGATCGCTGAAAAAACCGGCCGTCGAGGAAGCGGTCGGGGCACTATTGCTGCTTGTAGATAGGATGAATTGCGGACTGAACGGCCATTCGTCGACAAAGCGGTTGCTGAGCATGCCCATCACCCGCGAATCGTAAAAAATCCCCGCCCCGCCCCGAACGCTCACAGTGCCGTTTCCATGTACGTCGTACGCGAAACCAAGGCGAGGCATAACAGCCTTGAGATTGGCGTTGAGCGTATTCTTCGGCATTCCTGGATCGCTGATTCCGTTGGCCTCGGAGAAAAATATTCCTGGAGGCGCATTCGGATACACGCGCGACACCGCGTTTGCGGCCATTGCGCCAAAGTTGACTTGCGACCAGCGATCCCCGCGGTCTCGCCACGCGAGAGCAGGCTCGTATCGCAACCCGAGGTTCAGGGTCAAACGCGGTGCAGCGCGGTAGTTGTCTTGGACATAGAAGCCTGAGAACGTATTGCGATTTTGTTTGAACTCTCCCGCCCCCTGCTGCAGCGCATAACCGTTTCCCGCCCCGCTGCCATCCGAGAGAATCCCTGCCAGAAACAGTTCATAGGTCGGAAACGACGTTCCGCCAAACAAGTAGTTGTCCTGCGTGCCGAATCCGAAGATTCCCGGTTGATTGAATTGGTTGTTCAGATCGATGCGGCTTCTCTCTACGCTTGCTCCGAAATGCAGGTCGTGCTTTCCTTTCTCCCAGCCAATGTCGTCGCTCCACGTAAAGTTGTTTCGCGTGAAAAAACCGGTCGGATTGTCGCCGAGCGTGAATCCTCCCTGTACGCCGATCCCTTGAATTGCATGCGGCGTCGGAGCAAATGGAAGCGCAGCGCCGAATCCGCCGGCATTCACCGCGTTCGGAGACGGCCCCCGGTGGGATACTTCCCTTGAGTAGCCGAAGCGGAAGTCATTAAAGAACCGTGGCGAGAACACGTGCGTTTCGTGAAGAAGGGCATTTTGCGCGGTGATGGCAAATGTCGCGTCGGTGTACGAAACGAGTTGAAACGGATTGAACACCGCGGCCTTGGTGAAACGATCAAATTCGTAACGGGCCGTGATGCGGTCGTTGACGCTGATCGAGTGATCGACTCTGCCCACGGCCGAGTCGTAGTTTTCGTGGTCAGGTTTGGAATAAGGAACTGTTGGATTGGATCCCGTTGGTACCGGGCCGGCGAGCTCATACTCTGCGTTCGGGTCAGACTGCCCGGCACTCGGGCTGTAGGCCGGTCCACATCCGACGACGTTGCACCCAGGAATCACTCCGATCATCGTGGCGACCGCTGGATCGAGCACGCCCGGAGTGCCAAAAGGTCCGGCCGCGAGAAAGTTGCTGATGTCCGTCCGCCCCACGACCTTCGAACTTCCAAGGACGACATTACGAAACAATGTGCGCTGGTAGCCGCCCAAGAAAAACGTGCGGTTGCGAATGATTGGCCCGCCGAGTGTTCCTCCGAACTGATTGCGCTTGATCTGGTCGGGCGTCGTTGGCGTCGCGAAATAGTTCTGAGCGTTGAAGGTTGGATTGCGCACGAATTCGAAGGCGTCGCCGTGAAATCCGTTCGTCCCCGATTTCGTGACCACGTTGACGACGCCACCCGCGTTCTCCCCGTATTCGGCACTGTAGTTCGTTGTCTGGACGCTGAATTCCTGCAGCGCGTCCGGGAAAGGAAATGGCTGATTGACGTTCGTGTATTCGTCGACGTAGTTGCCGCCATCCAGCTGGTAACTGATCGTGTTCTGTCGCGCACCATTCGCCGAAAATGTAACTGCACCCGGGAACGTTTTCGTCGCACCCTGGTCGGCCCCGCCATTTGGAGAGTTGACCGTTCCCGCTACAAGCAGTGTCAACGTCGCAGCATTACGTCCGTTCAGAGGCAACTCAGAAAGTCTCTGCTGTTCGATCACCTGACTGAGCGTCGACGTCGTGGTGTCGACCTGCAGCGTGTTGCTTTGTACCTCGACGACCTGGCTGGCAGTCCCCAGCTGCATCTTCACATTCGCTGTGAGCGATTGGTCCGCGAGCAGCGTCACGTTTTGCTTCTCGAGGCGAAACCCCGAAGCTTCAATGGTCAGAACATAAGCGGCGGGATTGAGAGAAGACAAGACAAAGGAACCATCCGCATTCGAAATAGCAATTCGTGAAAAGTTCGTCCCTGCCTGTGTCGCGGTGACTTTCGCCGATCCGATTGCTGCGCCCGATGGATCAACTACCGTGCCAACAATGCTTCCTAATCCCTGGGCGAACGCGGAAATCGCCGATAACAAAAACACACACAGCAGGATGATTGAACCTCGTCTCATGTCGGGGCTCCTTGTTGGTCTCCGAAGGGGAGCTTTCTACGGGCAAAGCTCTCCCCGCCACCCATCACCGCAACCTTGACGTGTCAGGGCGCGTGGGATTTGGATTTCAACCCATTCGATTTAGCGATTAGACCGACCCACTCCCTGAATGGCACGGCGAGGGAAAATGACGTAGTGCCGATGGAAAGTCAAACAAGAAATCCTGAAGGGTTTGTTTGAATAAGGCTTGAGGGTGCGATGAAATCAATCGGCTCTCAGCAGGCCCGCCAGGTAGCTGGCAACTGAGTCGGTCAACCGTCGCGGATATGCAGTACTCACAGACGCCAGAGCCAGCGTTCGCTTCAGATGGTGCCCCTCGATGCGGAAGGTCCGGAACAAGCGAGAACGCTGCCGAAGCGCATGCTCCGGAAGGATGGACCAGCCGAATCCCGACTCAACCAGACTCTTTATCGTTTCCGTGTCGAACGGCTCCATCACTACGCGTGGAGTAATTCCAATCTTCTCGAAGAACTGATCGATCAGCAGGCGCACGTTGCTTCGCTTCGGATAAAAGACGAAGGGAACTGTTGCCAACTCCTCTGGACGTACTGATTGTTTCGGACCGCCGCTCTGACGTCTCGCCGACGGCTGTAACAGGAGGAGTTCCTCATCGAACAGAGGCAAGATTTTCAGACCGTCTGTCGCCACCGGGAGGGAAATGAGCCCGAGATCAAAACGCCGTTCGTGCAGTCCCGCGACAATTTCTTCGGTGACACCAACAGTCACTCGGATGTCGGCCGTGGGATATTGCTTGCGCAGAAGACGAAGCGGCTTTCCGAGTTGGTAGATCAGCGTTGTCACGCCGGTCGCAAAATGAAAGGGGCGCGAGTCTTTACTTGGGTCGTCGTCAAACTCCTGCTTGATTTGGCCGGTGAGTTTCAAAATACTCCGGGCATGCTCAGCGAGGCGCAAAGCGGCAGGGGTCGGATTTACCTTTTTTCCTTCGCGTACGAACAGTTCGGTGTTGAGTTCCAGCGCCAGATTGTGCATCTGGAAGCTCACCGCTGCCGGCGAAAGATAAAACTTCTCGGCGGCGCGCGTCATGCTCGATGCGTCCAGCACAGCAAGGAAAAGTTCCAGTTGGTGGATATCCATATGTGTTTAGCCGTTCGAGCTTAGAACAAATTTCTGCAACTCGACAATCCGCCGGGATAAACTCGCCATCGTGGCGAAAAATACCTTTTAAGATTGTTTGTTTGACTCGGGACCTTTCCTTCCTTCCCGATCCTCGCCCTGAACGGCGTGTGCCATCAAGCGACGCGATGCGCATTCGTGCGATTGAAGTATTGAGTCTTTCTAAAACCATTGTTCACTACTCCTGATTTGACACGCGTTGTCCACCAATCGTAAAAACGTGCAGCGCTGACCGATATAATCCGATTTTCACAACATTGTCAGTTGCCCTGTTCATAGACTGGAACGCTGCTTTCGTGGAGCTGAAGATGGCCATCACAAGACGGACGCTTTGTTGCATATTGCCTGCACTCTTGCCGACGGCGGCGATGCGACTTCCTGCTTTTGCGGCCGCTGACCAATCCTTACCGTCGGCGGTCTTCTCCTTCGACACGATGCCCGTGCAAACCCTCGACCACGCCGAAATGCGAAGAATCATGAAAGGCTCGTTGGCTACCGGCGAGCATGTCGAGGTACACGAGACGACTCTGCCTCCCAATGGGTATCCGCACGCCCCGCACCATCATGCTCATTCCGAGATGTGGCTGATTCGCGAAGGCCGCGTGCAACTCACGATAAATGGAACGCAGCACACCCTGGGACCCGGAGATCTGGGGTTCGTCCATTCCAACGAAGAACATGGCATCAAGAACATCGGAACCGGGCCCGCTACGTATTTTGTCGTAGCCATTGGACCGGGCGCCGATACGCAACCCTAGGCTTCGCCAGTGTGATTCAGATTTCATGATTGTGATTCACGAGTCCCTGCGTATAGTTCTCCGTGATGAATCAGACCACCGGGAAAAGTGAACTGGTGGAACCAGCACGGCTCGTCGCATTGGAGTCTGCAATCGGAGCAGAGCCAGCCGACCAGAGTCGTGGCCCCGCCCGAACACTCGCGGCCTCATTTTTCGCGATGTTCTGCGTGGTCGGAATCGCTCTGTGGGGACTACCTTTCTATTACGATTTCATGGTCCAGCAATTCGGCTGGACGCGCGGCCAGGTAACCTCTGGCAACGCCTTGGGCAAATTGCTCATCGGCCCTGCATTCGGATTTATCGCTGGTTGGGTGGTTGACCGTTTCGGACCACGGCGGTTGCTCATCGCCGGAATCCTGATGGCGGGAGTCGCCGTCGCGGGTCTCGGTAGCATCTCAACTCTCCCCTGGCTGTACTTCTTCTATTCGCTCAATGCACTCGCCTTCGTGTGTGGAGGACCGCTGCCTTGCCAGGTCCTCATCTCGCGCTGGTTCCAGGGTGCACGTGGTAAAGCGATGGGCATTGCCTATCTCGGCATCGGTTTCGGCGGCGCGGCAGCGCCGTGGATCTCGACCGTCCTGGTTAAGCATTTTGGTTGGCAGACCGCACTGCGCCTCCTTGGCGCATTCATCATTGTGATAGCCCTCCCGTTTGCCTTGACCGTCAAGGAACCGCCGCGCAGGGAAGTAATGCGTCCGCGCGATACTTCGTCCGATGTCTGGCGCGCATTCAAGACTCTGCCATTCGCCCTGCTGGTTGTCGGCAGCATGTGTTCCATTGCCGCCGTGAGCGGAACGCAGCAGAACCTCAAATTGTTTCTGAGTCTCGACCGGCACTATGCTCAGGCGGAGGCAGCTCGCATCATTTCTCTGGTGCTCGTCTTCAGCATCGTCGGACGATTGTTGATGGGATGGCTGGCCGACCGCATCTCCAAGAAGCTTGTCATGCTACTGATCTACCTCATTGTGGCAGCCGGAATTCCCTTCATATTTCTCGGTAAGGGCCCCACCGTCATCGCGGCGGCTGCGGCGTTGTTCGGCATCGGCCTCGGCGGGGATTACATGATTCTGCCTTTGATGACTGCTGAAATTTTCGGAATCGAAATTCTCGGCAGGCTCATGGGCGTGATCTTGACCGCTGGCGGTGTAGCCGAAGCCGTTTCTCCATGGCTCATCGGCAGGCTGCGGGACGCGACCGGAAGTTATGTCCGGGGATGCCTGATCCTGATTGGCCTGGCGATCGTAGGCGCCGTGGCCGCACTGTTCTTGCCGGCCGATAGGAGGACAGCCTGAGCGCGCCGCCCATCGTGCGGTTGGCAAGCCTGAAAGACACGA
>Ga0210386_10002991_pt1 | contig 14243 bp, 17 predicted proteins | sample IncBWH32OmetaG_FD_160091 | JGI IMG/M metagenome (GOLD analysis project Ga0210386, IMG submission 160091) | Forest soil microbial communities from Barre Woods Harvard Forest LTER site, Petersham, Massachusetts, United States - Inc-BW-H-32-O ... | reverse complement strand
CCTTCAATTGTTCTTTTGCCATAATCCACTTAGATGCAATAACCTAGCGAAAGGTTTCGCTCTCCCCAGTAACCCTCTTAGCTGGCTATAGCTCTGAATCCTTTGAATTTATTCGACGGCAGCATACCACAGATACCCCGGCGAGTCTAGAAGGCTGGCAAACCGTGCAAACCGTATAAAACCAATCCCACCAACGACGGTACGTATTGAACCTGCCAAAATGGTCAAAATGCGGCGCCGAACTCGCCGAACAGACGACAATCTTGATCAGTCTGAACAGTACGTGCGCTTCCAGGGTGATGGAATACAACGAATCCTGTAGTAGAAGTGGGTATTTTTGACGGAGACATCAGGTACGCAGGGCGGCGTTCCGGTCACCAGCCGAAGCGGTCAGCTTGCTTGTCTCCGGATCGCGTCCAGATATTCGCGGCCACGCTCGTATCCGCGCCGAAACGGGCCGCTTTCGTGCAGGCGCGGCTGAGCGTCTCCCAGCTCCTTGTGCGATTCCTGGTAGGATTTGCCGCGGTTCTTCGAGTGAAGAGCGGCTTCGAAGCCTGCGCGGAAGTAGCGCTCGTCGTCTTCGAATTTGCCGCCGTCAGTCGGGTAGCGTTCTTGCTCAGCGTCCCGTAGACCGAGCCACCACATTTCTCGTGCACGGTCTATTGTCTCCGCGCCAGCAGCTTCCAAGACGCCGCGTGCAATTTTCTCCTGCTCGTTGTTTTCGGGTGTGACCACGACGACGGAGCGACCCCGGCGCAGCGCGTCTTCATAAACGAGCAGTTCATCGCCCGGCAAACCCTGGGCCATGTAATTTTCGATGGCTCCGCCGGTGACTGCTCCAACTGCCGCGAGCAGTGCCCCACTGAGCAGCCCAATTCCCAGCACCGGGCCAATTCCGGGAGCGACGAGGCTCGACAACGCGACCTCTGCAATGCCCATTCCGCCAGCGAGACCCACCGCTCCGCCGACGGCCGCGCCTAGCGCCTTGCCCACACCGGGTTGTTCTGCCTCAATCTTAGGGATCGCGGCGAGTTCGCGCTCGGTCATCTGCGGCGTCAGGACGCTCACACGCCGTTCCGGAATGCCCAACGGCGCGAGATCGGCACAGGCGCGCTCCGCAACTGAACGTGATTGAAAAACTCCGACGACGGTATTCATCGGCCTCCAAATGGAGCCGTCTTAAACGGCACGCCGATCAAGCAGCATCAATACAACGACGATGAGCAGGATCGCTCCCAGCCCTCCGGTCGGGTAGTAACCCCAACCCGCGCTGTACGGCCACATCGGCAAACTTCCTATGAGCGCTAGCACCACAATGATCAGGAGCATCGTACGCAGCATGGGTTACCTCGCTGCATGAAGGATATCGGAAGGGTGAAATCGCTCCATCGGGTGTTCGGGGTATTTCGCGGGCTTTTTCCCCAGAGAGGGATTGGGCAAGTAGCCTAACTTCGGGTGCATGTTGAGACCGCTGCATGGCCCGGGGGCTGCTGCGACGCGAAGAACAACGACGCGTTTCAGTAACATTATATTTTCTAACTCAGGTGATTCCTGTATTGCCGGAGCGGTCGACTGTGGCAACCTCAAGAAGAATATTGAACGCCGTGGAGCTTGCTAAATGAGGCGCCTTTGAGACCAATACTAGCCCCGAATTTGGAACCGTGCCTGGTTTGCGACAATCCCGACTGCGAGGCCCACGTCCTCGCCACTACCATCGCTCCCGAGAACAAGCGATTCAACTTAATGACGAACTCCCTGGAATTCACGTGCCCATCATGCGACGAGCTGGTTTGCGTGCCGATATTTGAAATTCGCTGGCTCAACGTTGCGGAACAGAACGTGCGCAACGGTTCGCACACGCCCGCCGAATATTTCTTCCCGCGTTAGCCCGGCTCGCGATAGCTGCTGCTCGGCCGCCCCGTTGCTCCCGATACTCTGCGTTAGGTTCTCCGCTCGCAGGAGTCTCTTCTAAGTTTGCCCACCGCGAAATCGCGCCGTGCTCGCCGGCACATAAACATTTGCTCGCCGCTTTTCATGGGTGTAAGATGCGCGGCATCCAGCGAATTCGTCCTCGCAGTCCGCGTGTCGCTGGAAGCGAAATTCACGTGCTGTTGATGATTTACCACCGTAACCGCAGCAAACTCCACAATTGACGACAACCATGCCCAAAGGCGCCACAACGCGCCTTTGACCATTTGCAGCCACCGCAGAGGAGCCCACCATGGCAGACGCACGATTCGAGCAATTGAAAGCGAAGTATCAGTCCGTTTTGAATTTTATGCAGGCGCAGAATGTCCGGCTCGAAAACCTCAACATGGCTGACAACAAACTCTACATTCGCGCGGAAGCGCCCTCACAGGACGTGAAAAACAAAGTGTGGGACCAGATCAAGCTTGTGGATCCGAGCTTTTCCGATCTCACCGCCGATATTGACGCGCCAGCAGCCGCCGCGGCCGCGGCTTCGGCGGGAGGGGCCAGCTCCACTGCGCGAACTTACACCGTGCAGCCGGGAGACAGTCTCTCCAAGATCAGCAGACAGTTTTATGGCGACGCCAACAAGTACATGAAAATTTTCGAGGCTAACAAAGACAAGCTTTCTGATCCAGACAAAGTTCGAGCAGGGATGGATTTGGTGATTCCACAGTAGAAACAGCGGGGGCGCCTGGCGTGCACACCACGCCGGCGAAGACGGCGGAAAACGCAGGGCGGGCTTGTTCCTAACCAAGCCTAAGAGGAGGAACAACATGAGTTGGATGGATAAAGTAGGAGGGCTTTTGAAGCAGTACACATCGGGCAGCGGAGCCGCCGCGGCGCCAGCTCCTGACGTGCACGCGCATTTCGATCAAGTGGCGGAAGCGGCACCGACTTCCACGATCGCCGAAGGGCTGGCGGCGGCCTTTCATTCGGATCAGACACCCGCGTTCGGGAATATGGTTTCGTCGCTCTTCGCCAATTCCAATGGCGCACAGAAGGCCGGCTTGCTCAACCAATTGATGGGATCGGTGAATCCGGCGATGCTCACGCAGTTGCTCGCCGGAACAGGACTTGCCAGCGTATTGCAGGGCGGCGCCACACAACTGACGCCGGAACAAGCGCAGCAGGTGACGCCGGAGATGGTCCAGCAGATGGCGGCGCACGCGGAAAAGGCCAATCCGTCCATCATCGAGTCCTGCAGCGCGTTTTACGCGCAGCACGCGACGCTGGTGAAGACGCTGGGCGGAGCGGCACTTACCATCGCGATGGCGAAAGTCGCAGAGCGACAACAGAAGGCTTAACCCAACAGCGCCGGGCTTTTTAGCTCGTGCTAACAAATCCAAACTATCGGTGTGCTCCACCGTGCTAAAATCGAATTCCCCGCACACAGAGGAGCATGCGAGCTTCGACTTTTGCTTTTTCGGTTTTCCTCGCGGCCACTTCCGCTGGTGGCCAAGTAGTCGCCGCAAGGCAGACCTGGGTGGCAGCTCGAGAGGGTACGCGCGAGAGCTCCGGCGAATCCGCGACGGCAGAGGCGTCCGCGCCTAAAATCATTGTGATTGGTTTTGTCGGCGGATACGTGCGCCACGATGATGCCGTGCATAGCGGCGTGCAGCTCGCCGCGCGCATTCGCGAGGATTACCCTTCCAGTGCGTACGTCAACACCTTTGAGAACCATCGCGGCGAGGATGCGCACCAGGCGGTCTTGCACGCGCTCGATGCCAATCATGATGGCCGGCTTTCCGCCGACGAAAAGCAAAGCGCGCGGATCATTATCTATGGACATAGCTGGGGAGCTTCGGAAACCGTCGCGCTTGCCAACGCGCTGAATCGCGACGGGATTGCGGTCCTGCTGACAATCCAGGTTGACAGCGTCATGAAGCACGGCGAAGACGACTCGCTGATTCCGCCGAACGTCGCGCAAGCCGCGAATTACTACCAGACCGACGGCCGGCTGCACGGACGCAGCGAAATTCGCGCCGTCGACCCCGCGCGCACGCACGTCATCGGAAATTTCCGCTTCGTTTACGGTAAAAAACCAATTGCGTGCGAAGCCGCATATCCCTGGTGGGTTCGCCTGGTGATGCAACCGCATATCGAAATCGAGTGCGATCCCAAAGTGTGGCAACAAGTGGAATCACTAATTCGCACTACCCTGCCCCCGCCGCCGGCCCACGCGGCTGAGCCGAACACTGCGAGCGCACTGCCCGCCACGCTGACGCATAATCCCGCGCAGTAACACGCGTCGGATAAGCATCACCCAGCGCGAGACTTCGTTGCTCAAATCGCAGGACCATGCTAGAGCCTGCGCACTAGCATCCCTCATTCTTTCCCTTACGGACTTCACCTTAAGTAAAGCTGCAATCCAAACTAGGGGATTCACCGTATGGCTCTAAGTGATATCTGCTGAGTAAGATATTTGTGTTACTTACCGTGAATGGTTTCATGGACTGAGGACAATTGCGATGCTAACCGTAGTTTTCGCTTTTCTTTTGATTGTAGCGCTGCTGGGAAGTCTGCCGCGCTGGCCGAAAAGCAAGCAGTTGAGTGAAAACCCGATGACCGGATTAGGGTTAATGGTCGTCGTGTTGATTCTTTTGATTGTGCTGGGACGGTGACGAGTTAGGACGCGCGGCTCGCGTCCATCGGACGAAAGGTTGGTCTGCAGGATATAGCGCGAATTTGTTGTTGCGTTCGGAAGTCGCTCTGGAGTTCGAGATGCTAATCGCAAGTCTCACGTTCGCCGCCGCCACCGTACTAGTCACGGCGTTCGTGGCCATCGCATTTGTGACCAACCGCGATACTCGGCGAATTCGCTGAACGAACCTCATGCGAAAAACAATGCAGCACTGCTCCTTGCTCTTCTTGTCAGGCGCTATCCTGTCCGGACTATTCGGTTTCTCAGGTATTGTGCTGGCAGCCGCAGCCTTTGCAAAACTGCTAGCCTGTCTGTTTCTAATTGCATTTGTCGTCCCGCTGATTCCGCCTCTGCCGCGCAAGCCGCAAACCTGTGAGCCCGTATGGCTTCGGATGTCGCGCAAACACGCGCATAGCTGACTGCTTTCCCCAACCTAACCGACGATTCACGACGGATCGTTAAAGCTGTAATCGGCGGTTCCAGTCATGCAACGAACGAAGCACCTGTACCGCTGTACAGGGTAACGCTGCGAGCGCACGTGACTGCGTTGCACACTTGGCGCCCTCCCGTGCCCGCTAGAATTAGCCATGGCTGATAATTCATCGCCGGGGAACGCCGGAGGCATGCCGAAGGACGGGGCTACTGCGAAGAACGGCACGGCCGCACAGCCCGTCGCGACTGGCCTCCCGCGTCCAAACGCGACTGTAGGCGTGGCGAGGTCACCGGCAGCCCCAGCTGATAAATCAACGCGGCCTCGAACCGCCGAGAGTTCGTCGCCGGCGCCCAATTCGGCGAACGCATCATCGATGACGCCGGCGCAGCAGGCCACCGTGAAGTGTCCAAAGTGCGGAGCCACGGTGCGCGAAATTGCGCGTTTCTGCCAACGCTGCCACAACACGATGCGCTATGAATGTCCTGCGTGCGGCCACCAGCAACGCACCGGCGGCAATTGCGAAAAATGCGGGGTCAATTTCATCAAGTATGTCACCGCGGTGGTCGTGGCGAAGCAAGCCGAAGCCGATGCTATCCACGATAAAATCGAGCAACGTACGACGCTGATGAAAAACCTGCTCTTCATTCCATTCACCGGCGGCATTTCCTTGATTCGGCAGCTCCTCGTCGGCCGCGACCGCAAATCATAGGCGATGTCGCGGTGCCCTGAGTGCGGCCACGAAGCCTCCGAAGACATGCAGTTCTGCGCGCAGTGCCACCACACCATGTATTACCGCTGCCCGAACTGCTGGCATCACCAGCAAACTCCGCTCACGTGCGAAAAATGCGGCTTGAACATGGGTGGTGTATTGGGAGACCCAGGTCGGCACGGCCCGCGCGGTTTTGGCTGGGGCTCGGGAATACTGGGCGATTCGCAAAAAACGCCGATTGTCGCGATGCCAGAGGTCGGGACGCTAATCGCAACCTCCGCGCACGACATCAGGCGGGTTGGTGCGATTACATTTACGGCGCGTTTCAACCTTTGGGACCAACTGTAAGAATGATTCGAGTATCCGAGGCGATTACTGAGAGGTTGCGGTGCGCGGCGGCCAGGATTCTAGGAGTTGTTCTTTGCGGTAGATCAGGGCGTTGATGTCGTAAGGGGCTAGCTCGATGCTATGGCCGTGGGTAATCGCGTCTGTGGGGCAGGCTTCTACGCAGTAGCCGCAGAAGATGCAGCGGGAGTAGTCAATGTTGTAGACCTTTGCGTAGCGTTCCCCTGCAGAGATGCGATTGGCCGCGGTATTTTCAGCCGCCTCAATATAAATACAATTCGCTGGGCATGCGGCGGCGCAAAGAAAGCAGCCGACGCACTTTTCGTAGCCGTTCTCGTCGCGCTGAAGTACGTGTATGCCCCTGTAGCGCGGCTGGACGCTGGGCGGGGCGTCGGGAAAGCTCTCCGTCGTGGTCTTGCGGAACATGGTGCGCAGCGTCACGCTGAAACCTTTGTACAGCGTAACGAAGGTTTCGCCGACTTCCTGGATGATGGATGCCATCTGCTTTCAACTTTAGCAGAGTTGGTTGAGGCAGGCAAACGTGCTTGCGATGCAACACTTCCACTCGTGACTTGTGATGCGTGTTTTATGGAGCTTGAATAAAAGAGACGAGCCGGTTGTTTGTTTTCTGCGAGTTACTACAAAAGTCCAATCACTTCCAGTGGCAACTAGAATGTTGGCGATTGGTAGGAGGATAAAGTTTGGTTGGGCTACTCGGATTTGTCTGAGCCTGAGCGACAGCCTGGCTCGTGGGCATTTTGTCGTTCGACGGATTGGCTGGCACGAAGTGCGATCTGCAGGCGAGCGTTGTCAGAACGAAGGCCGACTGGGCCGTCGAAGTTGAGTGCATCTGAACCCACGTTGCCGTCCCAAACCGGTTTGCGGTCGGCGAAGACCTTCATCTCCGCTCCGTTCATTTCGGCGCGAAGAGAATGGACTTCTCCCGGATGGAGAACCGGAACCGGCGCGCCACGGCGCGGCTTGATATTTCGGTACCCACGATTGCCGCACTGCGCGCTGGTGTGCTGACCAGGGTTAATCTTCACGGAAACGACTAGCTTCGATTCCGGCTCGATTCGCCACATTACGTACACCAGGTTGCAAGCGTCCTTGGCACGCAGCTTGAGGCCAAACTGCCGACGTATTTCACCAGACCCGAGGCGGGATTCGTTTCCTGTTGAGCCGAGGTACATGAAATCTGTTTGGATGGCTTGCGATGTGGACGTATTCACATACGCGCGCATCTTCGGGACATTGACTGACAAGCTTTGACCTGGCAATTGCTCAACTGTTCCTTCAGTGACGCAGAGATCGGCGCGCGAAATCTGCGTTAGTTTGATCTGTCTGCTTTCTGCTGCCAAAGCTAAAATCATCACGCCGAGGAGGAGGCAGGCCAACGTGAATTGGTTTCGGCGCAGTGCGGGTTGGAATTCTGTTTTGCTCATGGGTTATTCCTGCGGACGCCAATCGGGATTCCTCCCGGGACGTGCGCTGCGCGCCTGACTCTGGCCCTGGGCGTATTGCACACTCATCACCACCCAATCGCCACGATTGTAGTCATATTTGTGGCACTGACCAAGCCTGCCTGTTCAGCACACTTCGTCGTGGGTGCATACATTCTTTCCGCTTCGGAAACATTTCGCGACGTTATTGCGTACAGAGATGCAGACGTGAGCGGAGTGGGCGATTGCTCGCCATTGTAGGGCAGGAGGCGGGTCCACGAGCGGGAGGCTTGGGTTATGGCGATGTTCGGCGATCAGTTTCGGCAGGTTTTTCGGCGCCTTGGACGGGCTCCGCTATTTACTGTCATCACCCTAGTTACATTGGCTGCGGGTGTGGGTGCGAATACTGTGATTTTCAGCGTACTCGAGGGCGTTTTGCTGAAGCCTTTGCCTTATCCGCATCCCGAGCAGTTGATCGGCGTGTGGCATACCGCTCCGGGGATCGGGATCACCGATCTGAACATGTCGCCATCTGTGTATATGATTGATCGCGAGCAAAACACGACGTTTCAGGACATTGGGGCCTACGATGCCGACTCGCTCAGTGTGACTGGCGCGGGAGAGCCGGAGCAGGTGCGCGGACTGGACGTTACCGATGGGACGTTGCCTCTGCTGGGCGTGAAGCCTGCATTGGGGCGGCTTTTCACGCGCGCAGACGATTCACCCGGCTCACCGGACACGGTGCTGCTCTCGTATGGGTACTGGCACCAGAAATTCGGAGGCGCTTCTTCCGCGATTGGGCGTTCGATCACAGTCGACGGAAAGTCGCGCGAGATCATTGGCGTGCTGCCCCAGGGATTCCACTTTCTGGATTTCGAAGATGCTTCCCTGGTCATACCGTTCAAGTGGGACCGCAACAAGATGAAGCTGGGAAACTTCAGCTATGAAGCCCTGGCCCGGTTGAGGCCCGGAGTGACGATGGCGCAGGCCAGCGCCGATGTGGCGCGTATGCTTCCGATTGCCAACCGCACGTTCCCTGCGCCGGACGGCTTCAGCGTGAAGCTTTTCGAACAGGCGCGAATCGCCCCGAACTTGCGTCCATTGAAACAGGATGTAGTCGGCGACGTGGGCAAGGTTTTGTGGGTCTTGATGGGCTCGATCGCGATGGTGCTGCTGATCGCGTGCGCAAACGTCGCAAACCTTCTGCTGGTGCGCGTCGAAGGACGCCGGCAGGAATTGGCGATCCGGGCTGCGCTTGGCGCGGGATGGGGACGAATTGCAGCCCAGTTGCTCTTCGAGAGCGTGATCCTCGGGTTGCTCGGCAGCGTGTTGGGATTGGCGCTTGCGTACGGAGCGCTGCGCATCTTAGTCGCAATGGCCCCCACAGGAATTCCGCGCATCCATGAAGTTGGCATCGATGTGCCGGTACTGCTATTCACGCTTGCGCTCGCGCTTTTTTCCAGCCTGCTTTTTGGAGCGATTCCGGTTTTCAAGTATGCCGGCGCGCATTTGAACACGGGCCTGCGCGAAGGCGGACGCGCGCTGAGCCAAAGCCGCCAGCAACATCGCGCGCGGAACGTCCTGGTGGTGGTGCAGGTGGCACTAGCGCTCGTGCTGCTGATTGGCTCAGGGTTGATGATTCGCACGTTTCGCGCTTTGATGCACACGCCTCCGGGATTCGTCGGACCCGATGCAGTGCAGACATTCCGTTTCTACATTCCGGACACGGAGATTCCCGATTCTCAGGCCGAGCGCGTAATCCGCGCAGAGCAGGAAATCCAAAACAAGCTTGCGGCGATTCCAGGTGTGTCCTCGGTCAGCTTTTCGAGCGCCATCCCTATGGACGGATACAACTCGAACGATCCCGTTTTCGCGGAAGATCGTACGTATGCCGAAGGCGAGCTACCTCCGATACGCCGGTTCAAATTCGTCTCGCCCGGCTTTTTGGCGACGATCGGCGCGCCTTTGGTAGCCGGCCGTGATATCTCATGGGAGGACACCTACCAGAGAATCCCCGTCGCGCTGATCTCTGAAAATCTCGCGAAGGAGTATTGGCACGATGCGCGCAACGCGCTGGGCAAGCGCATCCGCGTCGGTAGCACTGACGACTGGCGCGAGATCGTGGGAGTTGTCGCAAACATTTACGACAACGGCGTCGACTCGCCCGCGCCTACCTCGGTCTATTGGCCGGTGATCATGAGCCATTTCGAGGGGCAAAAAGAAAACCTGCGCCGAGGAACCGCTTTCGTCATTCGCAGCCCGCGCGCCGGGTCGGAAGCTTTCTTGAATGAGCTACGGCAGACCGTGTGGTCGGTGGATCCGAATGTTCCGCTCGCGAATGTCCACACGCTCGGATATTTCTATACGAGGTCCATGGCGCGGACTTCGTTCACGCTGGTGATGCTCGGAGTTGCCGGAGGCATGGCCTTGCTGCTCGGGATCGTGGGAATTTATGGCGTTATTGCTTACTCAGTGTCGCAACGGACGCGCGAGATCGGCATTCGCATGGCACTGGGCGCGCAGCGGCAGACGCTTACGGGTATGTTTGTGCGTCAGGGATTGCTGCTGACCGGTATTGGCGTGGTGTGCGGGCTGGTGGCGGCGTTCGCTTCGATGCGTCTGATGTCGTCGCTATTGTTTAAGGTCAGCGCGGTGGATCCAATCACTTATGGGGCGATGACGCTTGGCGTTGTGGGTGTTGCTTACTTGGCTTGTTATTTGCCTTCGCGACGGGCTGCTACCGTTGATCCTGTAGAGGCGTTGCGGGCAGAGTAAGCGGGCGTGAAACTGGTTCGCCGGAGTTTGGGACGCCTGCTGCGTTTCACGTGCGTGGGCTAGAAGCTTCTTCAGTTTGCCTTCGATCGAGCCATCGCCAATATGCTCGTCCTGCATGACGCCGTCGGTGTCAATCGTGAAAGTATGCGGGATGGCCGTCACGCTGAATAGTTTCGAGATCGGGGATGTGAAACCGCCGTCGCGATATTGCGGCCAGGTCATTTCGTTCTTGGCGATGAAATCCTTCCATTTTTGCTCGTCGGAATCGAGGCTCACGCTGAGGATTACCAGCGGCTGTCCTTGAAACTTCTTGGCGACGTCGCGAAGGTGCGGCAGCGCCTCACGGCACGGGCCGCACCAGGTGGCCCACAAATCCAGAAGCACAACTTTGCCTTGTAGGTCATCGAGCGAGATTCGTTGTCCGTCGAGCGTCGTCACGGCGAACGCCGGCGCCATCCTGGCGCGTGCGAGTTCGGGATGGTCGATGTATCGCAACGCGCGCTGCCGATCAGGATCGTCTATGCCTTTCATTTTCACATACTGCGCGAATCGGGCCTTGGCGGCATCGTCTTGTTGCAACAGCGCGAGTGTGCGGCCATCGAGGACAACTGCTTCGGGAAAATTTGCGAAAGCGTCGAGGGCCTTGGTGAGCTCCTCGTGAGCGTGCGTATAGAACTCGCCCTTGTGCTTTTGAACTCCTTCCCTCGCGAGAACTACCGCAAATTGATACTGGGCCACCGCTGTGTCCCGAGCGCCCTCTGCTTCGGCCACCATTTCCTGTGATGCAAGTTCCACGGTTTTCCAGTCATCCAGCTCTGCTCCATACTTGATCATTTGTCTTTGGCAGGCATAACACTTTCCGTCGTCCTGTTTGTGGGCTTTCTTGAATTCGCCGAGAGCTGCGACAGTCTGATGGTCGTGAAGGAACTCCATGGCCTGCTTGTAGGTCTTCTGCGCCTTTTCGTTTTTCGGCTCGCCGACCTTCTCTTGAGAAAAGCTCGGCGTGAGAAAGCACGCCAGTGCGGGGAGGATGAGGACGAATCGGGTAAATCGCACAGGAAGCCTCCTGAACCCGGGACGCGGCACTAAACCGGTTTGGTGGACGAACAAGCCGGTGCGACTGGCGTATTGCTGTCACGTGGCTAGAGAGTGCGTCAAGTAGAACGTCGGATAATAAGGGAAGGCTTCAGTCTGTGATGCGTAGATCGAGGAGTAGCCACTAACTTCGTTATTGGTTGGCTTTTGCGTATTGCGGTGGTAACTTCACGCCACGTTTCCGCAATCCCCAATTACCTGCTGCGCAGACAGTGCGTCCTGACGCGGAAGCATCCCCCGAAGTTGCATACATCTTACAGGAGTCGGAGCATTCACTCGGCTCATGGTCGCTAGGCTACTCGGCGTTCTCGCAACCCCTCTTGGCCTCGCCGGTCAAAACGAGCAGGCTGCGCAAGACTCCACTCGAAACGACGAACACCAGCGCTTTCGCCTAAGAAGCACGACATTTGAGGACGGCACCGGACTCCCACTCAGCATGATCAACAATATCCAAAGCAATGGCGTAAAGGCCTGCACTCCGAATGGAAACGCCGGCGGAAATCAATCGCCCGGGTTATCTTGGACCCCGGGCAGGCACGGCACAAAGAGTTACGTCGTAATAATGTACGACGTCACCGCAGCTTTCACGCACTGGTGCATGTAAAACATTTCTCCCGGGACGACTTCACTTCCCGAGAATGCCGGCGTCGCTGGAAGCACGTACGGTGCTCAAGTCTTCAACGACTTCTTCGCCGGGGCCAAATACGATGGTCCATGCCCGCCGGCGACGGCAGCTCCACTTCAACATCACTACCTTATTACGGTGTACGCTCTCGACGTCGAGTTGAACCTGCCGTCGCCGGCAAATTTCCCCGCAGACGCGGAAACGCTGCTCCGCGCCTTGCTCGAGGCCGCACGAAATGACCACGTCCTGGAAAGCGCGAGTATCGGCGGTTTCTATTCCTCGGCTCCGTCGAACTAGAACGTCGCTCTATCAACAGGATCATTCGCCGGGGGGAGCGACTGGTTCGTGATCTTTGAGTTTTCCCTTGCCGGCTATCGCGGCGATGATTTGGCGGCCGTGGAAACGACCGTTCTCGATGAAGATTCTGGAGGTTTGCAGGCCGCCGACTACTACGCCCGCCAAATAAATTCCCGGGACGTTGCTTTCTAGTGTTTCGGGATCGAGCGCGGGACGTTTCGTTGTGCGATCGAGCTGAATGCCCTGTTTTTCGAGGAAACTGAAATCGGGGTGATAACCCGTCAGGGCGAAGACTTGCCTTGCGGGAATGGTTTCTTCGCTGCGGCCATTTTTGATGCGCACTTGCGTGGGCTCGATGGCGGTGACCTGGGTGTGAAACATGGCGCGAATTTCGCTCGCGCGGATGCGATTTTCGATGTCGGGCTTGACCCAATATTTCAGACCTTTATTCATTTCCGCGCCGCGATGGATGATGGTGACGTGCGCACCAGCGCGGAAAAGATCGAGCGCAGCTTCGGCCGCGGAATTCCCTCCTCCGATGATTACGACTTCCAGATTCCAGTACGGGTGCGGCTCGGTGAAATAGTGCGAGACGTTCGGGAGGTTTTCGCCGGGAATCCCAAGGTAATTCGGATGATCGTAAAATCCGGTGGCAATTACGATTTTTCTTGCGCCGTATTGCTGCGCTTGCCCAAGCCGATCGGTGGTGTGCACGGCGAAGGCGTTGTCGCGGCCTGCGATGCGGTCCACTTTTTCGTATTGGTGAACTTCGATTTCAAAATGTTCGACGGCGCGTCGGTAGTATTTCAGAGCTTCGGCGCGAGTGGGCTTGAGGTCGGCGATTGTCATCGGAAGGTCGCCGATTTCCATTCGTTCGGGCGTGGTGAAGAAATTCATATTCGTCGGATAGTGGTAGAGCGAGTTGCAGAGGCAGCCTTTATCGATGACCAGAGAGGTTAAGCCCTCGAATTTCGCTTCGATGGCGCAGGCGAGGCCAGTGGGACCGGCGCCCACGCAGATGATGTCGTATGAATTCATGTTGATAGTGTGCGATGGACGGCTAGCGAATTCAACTGCGTCCAAGATTTAACAGAGGACACGGAGAACTGCTTCGAGGCCACGGTGAAGGCGGCGTGTGGATTGCGAATGCGGTTTTTTGGACTTGGTTAAACCTGCGGTAGCAGATCTTGAGATAGTTCGTTGGCGAAGGCGTTTAGTTCTGCTGTGCGGGCGGGGGTGGCTTGCAGTTTTTCCTTTTTCCAAACGAAATATTCTTGGCCGTTTTGGGTTACACGAACACTGAAATTGCCGGTTATTAGATATGCGGGCGAGCCATAAATATTAAAACCGCCGGATGCCATCGGGGCCAGTAATGCGGCGCAGTTCCCTCTTCTGATGCCCACGTAATTTGCGTACATGGGGAAGGCTACGATTTCGTGGCCGCTGCGGTGGAGACGTTCGAGGATTGCTATTTGCGTTGGGGAGAGTTCCATCTAGATCAGGATAGCAGGGAGGTTATGGATGGCGGAAGCGCCCTCCTTCTATAACGCGGAGCACAACGCGCAAAGGCGGCGGCAAGCGGCCGCACTCCAAGAGATGCGAGCACGCATGGTCCGACCTTGCCGGCGGCTCTCGCTGCGGGCAGGCGCGGCGTTGCAACAAACGGCCAACAGAGGCCCTTCGCAGCGCTCAGGATGACAGATTAAAACATAAAGCTGTCAGGCGGCGGAGGAGGAGATGGAGCCGGACTCGATTTCGCGCAGGATTTTCCGCAGGACCGAGGCTAGTTCCTCACGGGATACCTGGCTCTTGCGGAATTGCACGCGGAGGTGGAAGGAGTCGTCCTCGGCGCGATAATCGAAGAGATAGGGCTGGGGGCGCGGCGCGGACTCCGTTTCCTGCTGGCGTGC
>Ga0210386_10002990_pt1 | contig 14244 bp, 7 predicted proteins | sample IncBWH32OmetaG_FD_160091 | JGI IMG/M metagenome (GOLD analysis project Ga0210386, IMG submission 160091) | Forest soil microbial communities from Barre Woods Harvard Forest LTER site, Petersham, Massachusetts, United States - Inc-BW-H-32-O ... | reverse complement strand
ACTTGTATCAACACCTGATTGAGCAGAAGAGAGCAAAGTAACCCGAGCCGAACCTTGGCTTGCACAAATGAAAACACTCCGATAATGCGGAACAACAAGAATCTCGAGAACGTGAAACGGCCATGACAACACAGCGATCGGATGGACGCAGACGCGTCATTATCGAAGGAATCACGCCGCAGGTAGACTGTGGCCTCTTTCCAGCAAAGCGTACTGTGGGGGACCAGGTGCGTGTGGAAGCCGACATCTTTACCGATGGCCACGACGCGATTGCTGCCTCACTGCTGGCTCACAGGGAAGGTTCCGACGAGTGGACCGAGATTCCAATGAAGCCGCTGGTGAATGATCGCTGGGAAGCGTCGTTTCGGGTCGGAGAGCTAGGTCGCTACAGATACAAGGTGCAGGGGTGGGTCGATCACTTCGAGACCTGGAGCCGCGACCTTATAAAGCGCATAAAGGCAGAGAGCGATGTGGCCGTCGACTACCTGATCGGCGCGAAACTTGTGGCACAGGCGGCCGAGAGAGCCTTTGGCGGGGACGAAGTCTGGTTGCGGGAGCGCGCAACCGTTCTGCGCTCCGGGAAATCGCCGAACGAACTCAGGATTCACGCAACGGATCCGCTGCTGCACGAGCTCGTTTTGCGGTACCCCGACAAACGATTTGCGACTGAGTCGAGTCCCGAGTTGATGATCCTCGTGGACCCTGTGCGGGCGCGATTCAGCTCGTGGTATGAGTTTTTTCCTCGCTCAACGGCGGATAAGCCCGAAGTTCATGGCACGTTTGCGGACTGCGAAAAGCGGCTACCCTACGTTGCAGGGATGGGATTCAACGTCGTTTACCTGCCGCCGATTCACCCGATTGGCCGCACCTTTCGCAAGGGACGTAACAACAATCCTGAAGCGAAGCCCGACGAATGCGGCAGTCCGTGGGCCATCGGCGCAGAAGAAGGCGGCCACAAGGGGATCCTGAGCGATCTTGGAACCGTCGAAGACTTCAAGCGATTCGTCGCCAAAGCTGACGAGCTTGGAATGTCTGTTGCGCTGGATATCGCATTTCAAGCCGCCCCGGATCACCCCTACGTGAAGTCGCATGAGACTTGGTTCAAGAAAAGGCCGGATGGGACAATTCAGTATGCAGAGAATCCTCCGAAGAAATACCAGGATATTTACCCCTTCGATTTCGAAGGCGACGACTGGGAGGGGATGTGGGAGGAGCTGAAGAGCGTTTTCGAGTATTGGATCGGCCAGGGCGTGACGATCTTTCGCGTCGATAATCCGCACACCAAGGCGTTTCCCTTCTGGGAGTGGGCGATCACGGAGATTAAACATAATCACCCGGAAGTACTCTTCCTCGCGGAAGCATTTACACGGCCAAAGATCATGTATCGACTGGCGAAACTCGGATTCAGCCAGTCGTACACGTATTTCCCGTGGCGCAATGGGAAGCAGGAGATTACGGCCTATCTCACGGAGCTGACACAGACTCCGGTGCGCGAATTCTTCAGACCAAACCAGTGGCCGAATACGCCCGACATTCTCACCGAGTTTCTACAAATGGGCGGCCGCCCGGCGTTTGTGATCCGACTGCTGCTGGCAGCTACGCTCGGCGCCAACTACGGAATCTATGGGCCTGCGTTCGAGTTGCAGGAGAACAAGCCAGTCAAGCATGGTAGCGAAGAATACCTGAATTCCGAGAAATACGAAATCCGGCATTGGGACCTCGAGCGGCCTGACAGCCTGCGCGATCTGATTGCAAGAGTGAACGTTATCCGCGATGAGAATCAGGCTCTCCAAAACGACTGGTCGCTGCAATTTCATTCGACTGACAACGATCAACTGATTTCCTATAGCAAGGAGTCCGATGACCGATCGAATCTGCTGGTGATGATCGTCAATCTCGATCCGCATCATACGCAAGCTGGATTTGTAACATTGCCCTTGAACGAACTCGAAATTCCGCAGGATCGCACCTTCGAGGCCGAGGATATGCTCACGGGCGAGCGATACTTATGGCAAGGCCCGCGCAATTACGTGGAGCTGAATCCTTCAAAAATGTCGGGACACATTCTCAAGATCCATCGCCGTATGAGGGTGGAGACTGACTTCGAGTATTTCCTCTAGCCTTGTCGATTTCGACAGAACTGTACGTGCCGTGGCGCCGGCGGAATCGGCTTCCACAACCGGCGCTGTGCTGCCGGCAGAGCTTCCTCAAGTCTCAAGTAAACGTGGGATGGTGAGAAGCATCAAATTAGCTTGGAGACCCCAGCGTGAAGAAAATTGCAAGCGCAACTGATCCGCTCTGGTACAAAGACGCGATCATTTACGAACTCCACGTGCGCGCATTTGCTGACTCCAACAACGACGGTATTGGAGATTTTCCCGGACTGATCTCCAAGCTCGACTATTTGCAGGACCTTGGTGTCACCTGTATCTGGATCCTGCCTTTCTTTCCCTCCCCTCTGCGCGATGACGGCTACGATATCGCGAATTACACGGATGTGAATCCGTCGTATGGAACTTTGAGCGACTTCAAGCGGTTTCTCGATGAGGCTCATCAACGCAACATGCAGGTGATGATCGAGCTGGTCATCAACCACACGAGCGATCAGCATCCCTGGTTCAAGGCATCTCGCGCGGCGCCGCCCGGGTCGCCTGAGCGGGAAATGTATGTCTGGTCGCAAACGGATCAGCTTTACAAGAACGCGCGCATCATCTTTACCGATACTGAAAAATCAAACTGGGCCTGGGATGAGAGAGCCCAGGCCTACTACTGGCATCGCTTCTTTTCGCACCAGCCGGATCTGAACTGGGATAGCCCGCGCGTGATGGAAGAAGTGTTGAAAGCAATGCGCTTCTGGCTCGATATGGGCGTAGATGCCCTGCGCATGGATGCCATTCCCTACCTATTGGAGCGGGATGGAACCTCATGCGAGAACCTTCCGGAGACGCATCAAGTCATCAAGGCGATCCGCGCCGCCATCGATGCTGACTATGGCAATCGGCTGATTCTGGCGGAAGCCAATCAGTGGCCGGCGGACGTGCGTCCGTATTTCGGCGACGGCGATGAGTGCCACATGGCGTTTCATTTTCCTCTGATGCCCCGCATCTACATGGCACTTCGCCAGGAGGATCGGCTTCCGATCACAGACATCATGGCGCAGACTCCTCCGATACCTGATAGCTGCCAGTGGGGACTTTTTCTGCGCAATCATGACGAGTTGACGCTGGAGATGGTGACGGACGATGAGCGCGATTACATGTATTTTGCGTATTCGGCCGATCCCCGCATGCGCGTGAATGTCGGTATTCGACGCAGGCTCGCGCCCCTGGTCGACAATAATCGGCGGCGTATCGAATTGCTCAATTCACTCCTGCTTAGTTTTCCCGGAACGCCGATTCTCTACTACGGTGATGAGATCGGGATGGGCGACAACATCTACCTCGGTGACCGCAATGGCGTGCGCACCCCGATGCAGTGGACGTCGGATCGCAATGCCGGATTTTCGAAGTGCGACCCGGCCCGGCTGTATTTCCCCGTCGTGATGGACCCAATTTATGGGTACCAGGTTGTGAATGTAGAAGCACAACAAGCGGACCAGTCGAGCCTATTGCAGTGGACACGCAACATGATTGCGCTACGCAAGCTGTTTCAGGTCTTTGGCCGCGGCAGTCTCAGCTTTCTGAACCCGTCGAACAGAAAATGCCTCGCGTATTTGCGGGAATTCGAGCAGGACTACGGCATCCACGAGACCGTTCTATGCGTCGCTAATCTCAGCCGTTTCGCACAGCCCGTCTCGCTAGACCTTGCCGCCTATGAAGGCATGGAACCCGTGGAGATGCTCGGCTACGTTCCGTTCCCCACCATTACGGACTCTTCTTATCAAGTGACGCTCGCGCCGTATTCTTTCCTGTGGCTCGAGTTGCAGGCTCCCAGTTCCGAGACAAAGACCCTGCCGGACCCGCAACTCGTGCCCGTGGCCGACACCAACGGCGGACAGGTAACACTGGTTGATTTGGCAACAGCAGGCTGGTCGGGCGTCCTTAATGCCAGCGGTCTCGCACAGATTGAATCTGCGCTGCCAGCGTGGTTGCCGCGCCAGCGCTGGTTTGGCGCCAAAAGCAAGAGGATCCAGTCCGCGCGTATTTTAGAATGGTCCGATCTTTCAATGATGGCGTCTGAGGCCAAAGGATTCAGATCAAGCGATTCGATCGACACCGACATAGTTTCGCCTGCGATCTTTTTTCTAGAGGTTGCTTATTTTGAGGGTGAACCCGACACCTACCAGTTGCCGCTCGCGATCAGTGCGGGCCGGCAAGCTGATACGGTGACGGCCGAGCGTCCCGATAGCATTCTCACAACGCTGACATCCACGTCCGGGATTGCAGTTCTGCACGATGCTGCGGCCCGCGAAGACTTTCGTCGCATTGAGTTGATGCTGATTGAACGAAGCGCCTCTGTTCCACTTACGAGCATCGTCGTTCCTGTCTCGTCGCAAACATCGATTGTTGAACACGAATCGGCGAATCCGTCGTCTTCCGGAAGCGGTTCAACCTCGCCGGCAAACGGCGAAGCAATGACGAGCGCTCTTCCTCCCCCGCCATTGCCGCTCCACGCGCAACCCGGTGAGGCTGCATCGGAGCTGCCTGAAGTTACGGCGCCGTCTGGGATCCCAAGCACGGCAAGAATTCCGCCGCGCGAATCGCCTGCGGCAGTGAGCACCGGCGGCCCGGGAGGGGTTCTCAGCGCGCATGCCTCCACAGCGTTTCCCAAAACGACAATGGAGAAGCCTTTACCCTCGCGAGTGGGATCGGCAGAGCAGTCAAACACCTCTATCCTCTATGGCAGCTCTCTGATCCTGAAATTGTTCAGGCGCCTGCAGCCCGGCGAGAATCCTGACGTGGAGATCGGCCAATTCCTGACCGAGGTTGCGCATTTCAATCGCATTCCGCCATTTCTCGGCGAGATTTCGATTGTCGGCGCCTCTGGTGAAAAGACAACGGTTGCGATGCTGCAAGGATTGGTGGCCAATGAGGGAGACGGCTGGACGTGGTTTCTCAGTCAACTCGGCCACTTTTATTCGAGCCTTGCGCTCGACACGGATGTGCCCAGCATGGACGTAATTGAATTTGGAAGTACAAAGACTTATCGGAATCTGCTGCCAACAGGCGCCCAAGAGGCATTGGAGGCCTCGGCACTGCTGGGGCGCCGCACTGCCGAAATGCACCTCGCCTTGAGTTGCTCTCCAAACGACCCAGCATTCGCGCCGGAGCCGTGTTCAAAGGAGGATCTCGACAAGGATGCGGGCCAGATTGAGGCGCAGATACGCTCCGCGCTAGAGGCGCTTAAATCGAAATTCTCGACTCTCGATGAAACGTCTTCTGACCGGGCCGCCCTCTTGCTGTCAAAACGCGCGGTGTTGATTGAACGCAGCCGCTCGATTTCGAAGCTTCCCGCGGCTGGACAACGTATCCGTATTCACGGCGACTATCATCTGGGTCAGACTCTGCGGACCAGCGCCAAAGACGGTGAGAAGGGGAGCGGTGATTTTTTCCTGTTGGATTTTGAAGGCGAACCGGCGCGGCCATTGTCGCAGCGTCGGCGCAAACAGTCGCCGCTGAAGGATGTGGCGGGGATGCTTCGTTCATTCTCTTACGCGGCATTCGCCGGAGTGAAGGCATTCCACGACGCCAACCCCGAAGGTTCGCAACCGTCAGATGCGGCAATTTTGAGCAAATGGGCGCAGGCGTGGCAAACCTGTGCCTCGGCGGAGTTTCTCCATGGTTATCGAGAGACTATCGCCCGGAATCAGGACCTCCTGCCGTCGCCTCGGGAAGCACAGGCGCTGCTGGATGGATTTGTACTCGAGAAAGCGCTTTACGAATTGCTCTATGAGCTCAACAATCGGCCTGCATGGATTCACATCCCAATTGCAGGTATCCTATCGTTGTGCATATGACCGGCATCAAACTGATTGAGCCGGCTGGCTGTTAGATCACTTTTCCGCCTGGGCGCGAACTATCCCCGATCTTTTATGGCGACCGCAAATTCAGCTCCGGATGCTCACTCCACGGCCGTTGCCGCGCGAGCGGGTCTGCTTGTTTTTGTCGCGTCCATGGGGGCGGAGCCACTCGAAAGCCTCTTCGCCAATTTGACAGCTTTGTTTCCCGCGGAAGAACTGGTGATCGCCACGCCGAACGACACGTCCGGCACAGCTTATCCGACTCTGCGCGTGATTCCAACGCAAGGCACCAATGCTGTGTGGCCTCTCGCAGCGACGGACTTTGTGAATGCTGTTCATGCGGCCAAAGAGAATGAGGCGCGCGCCATTCTGATGCTTGGGCCGGGGGCCGACTCTCTGAGCGCATCCGCACTTCGCGACCTGGCAAACGCAGTTTCTGATTCCACATTTGATCTCGCGGTCCCTCACTATTCGATACCACCTAACGCAGGACTGGTGAACTCTGCCATTCTGTACCCGTTGACCCGGGCCTTGTTCGGATCTCGCGCGCGGTTCCCGTTGTCGCTCGATATATCGTTCTCTGCAAGGATGGCTGATCGGCTCGCCAACACGGCCCAGCGCTTTGTCAATTTGAATCAGTCGGACGCCATCCTCTGGCCGGTAAGCGAGGCAGCGGTCTCGGGATTGAGCGTTGAAGAAATTGATGTCGGCTCACGCATGTTGCCGCAACCTGCCGAACCAAACGTTAACGCGATTCTTACTCTGGTTACAGGATCTCTGTTCGCGGACATTGAGGCAAAGGCCGCTTTCTGGCAACGCCCCCGCCGCCTTCCCCCGGAGCGTCGGTCATTTCCTGCAATCCATGGCATCGATGGGGATGTAGATATCACGCCCATGATCGAAGCATTTCGTCTGGCTTTCTCAAATCTGCAGGAGATCTGGTCTCTTGTGCTGGCGCCAAATTCCCTGCTCGGCTTGAAGCGGCTTTCCGTTGTGGAACCGGCGACTTTCCGTATGCCGGAAAATCTCTGGGCTCGGATCGTTTTCGATTTTCTGGTGGCATACAGGCTTCGCACAATCAATCGCGGACATCTGCTGGGCGCGCTCATTCCGCTCTATCTTGCATGGGTCGCCGGCCACCTGAACGTCGTGAAATCGGGCACAAGTTCCGAGGTCCACGTTGAGGCAGTGGCCGCAGCATTTGAGTCGGACAAGCAGTACATTGTCTCGCGGTGGCGCTGGCCCGATCGATTTAATTCATAATGCTCTGTTTGGGAGCAAGACCATTCCCTTTACGAAAAACTGGAATGGGCAGTTCAAGGAGAGAGTCCGATGCATAGATTCCTCGCCGCAATGTTCTTGACATTTCAAGACTACAATTCGCAGCCTCCTTCCGTGATGACTGACAATGGTTCGATTTGGCACCATATGTCCGATGCGCTCCACCAATCGGTCTTTCGCGTACTGTCGCTGTTCATCGCGGTTTTACCCGGCATTCTGGCGGTCTTCGTCGCGCTGACGCTGTTCACGCTTATCGGAATGGCTCTTTCGACGCTATTGCGAAGGGGGCTTGGGCTTCTCAAGTTCGACGATCGATTGAACCGCGGCACTACCGAGTGGGCACCCTCCAGTTCTCCTACAGCTCTAATCGCACGGGCTGCGTTCTGGGGATGCGTTCTTCTTGGATTGATTATCGGGGTGTCGGCATTCGACGCATCCTATGCAACCGGCGCGCCTCTTCCGGTTTCAATGCTTCCGTACTTAACGCATCTGGTTGGCGCGATTCTGCTGCTCATCGCCGGGACATTGATCGCACGGTTCCTGGCCCGCTCGGTGCTCATTGGAGCTGTGAATGCTCAATTGCAATATGCGAGATTTCTTTCTCTTGGGGTCAAATGGCTAGTGCTGGTGTTGACCTCCGCCATGGTGCTTGACCATCTTCAAGTTGGCGGGAACATCGTTGAACTTGCGTTCGGGATTCTGTTCGGCGGCATCGTGTTGACTCTCGCGCTTGCCGTGGGCCTTGGCTCGCGCGATTTGGTAAGTCGATCGCTGGAGGGGCGAGTGGACTGGTCGGGTGATCGACCGCACGCACCCCAGAGCGAAGCCGTGCCGACTCCGGTGGAGCCTATTCGACACGAAAGCATTCGTCACTTTTAGAGGGTGGCGTCCGTTTGAACAATCGCTACCGAATCCGTCGGCAGGGTGATGCTGCCATCTTCGACAACAATACCGGGCCGCGACGTAAGTATCAGCCTGGCTCCAGGCTGAACTGGCAGCGATCTGGAGTTTGGCGCCAGGTTACAGGCGATGGCCATTGATCCGCGTTCCACACAAAGCAAATTTTGCCGCTCGTTGTAGGTGACCTTTGTATTCCCTGGTTCTCCGTTGTTCAAGGATGGCGTAGAGCGGCGCAGCCTGATCAACGCGCGATACCAGTCCAACATCGCAGCGTGAGCGGGATCCGGCAGCTCATTCCACTTCAACTTCGAGCGCTCAAAGGCTGCGCGGCTTTCTGGATCGGGGATCGAGGCAGGGTCCCAACCGAAGGCTTGGAACTCCCGCCGACGCCCTTCTGACACTTGTCGAGCCAATTCGCCCTCGTGATCGGCGAAGTAAAGAAATGGCGAGGTCGCGGCCCATTCCTCGCCTTGGAACAACATCGGGATAAAGGGACCGAGCAGTACCAAGGCTGCCGCAATCTTCGCGCGACCCATTCCCGCGCTGTGGCTGATTCTGTCGCCTAGAGCCCTGTTGCCGACTTGATCGTGGTTCTGTATGAAACCGAGAAAACGGTGCTGGGAAACATCTTTTGCAGTGCGTCCGTGTACGCGATTGCGGTATCGGGAAAAGATTCCGTCGTAGACAAACGTCTTCTCCATCGCCTTGGCAAGCTGGGCAAGAGATCCGAAGTCGCTGTAGTATCCGCCGGGATTTTGTCTGCTGAGCACCGCAAAGAGCGCGTGGTGAAAATCGTCGCTCCACTGTGCGTCCATGCCGAAGCCCCCGCAGACGCGCGGGATCACGACGCGTGGATCATTCAAATCACTTTCAGCGATCAACACCAAGCTTCGGCCAAGTGTCGCGCCCAGTGTTTCAACCTCTAATGCGAGTTGTTCTAGAAAGTGGATCGCCGATCGGTCTACAAAGGAATGCACGGCATCGATACGCAAGCCATCGATATGGAAATCGCGCAGCCACATCTGGGCATTATCCAGGAAAAATCGACGCACCTCGTGTGAACCGGCCTCTTCCAGATTTGTTGCGCCGCCCCACGGCGTTTTGTGCGCCTCTGTCAGATACGGACCGAACTTCCCGGTGTAATTCCCACTGGGACCGAAGTGGTTATACACCACATCGAGAAGCACGGCCAGGCCGAGCCCATGCGCAGCGTTGACCAATCGCTTCAGTCCGTCGGGGCCACCGTAGGGTTCGTGCACGGCATAGAGAGAAACACCGTCATAACCCCACCCGTGATTACCATCGAAGGCCGCAACGGGCATCAGTTCAACATGAGTAATGCCGAGAGCCCGCAGGTATTCGAGCTTCGCGATCGCCGCATCGAAAGTCCCTTCCGATGTGAAAGTTCCGACGTGCAACTCATAAATAACCGCGCTGGCTAACGGCCTCTCCTGGAAATCTTCATCCGTCCAGCGAAACCCACTCTGATCGTAGAGGCGGGAGAGCGCATGAACCCCGTTCGGCTGCCAACGTGATCTGGGATCGGGGTAAGCGGTCTCTTCTTTGTCGATCTGGAATCCATAGTCTGTGCCATAGCTAGCGGAATCTACTGCTGCCATCCACCACCCGGCGTCATCCGGTCCTGCCATTGGAATCGATCTACCATCGACCTGCAATGCAATCGACTCCGCGAGCGGCGCCCAAACCCTGAACACATGCATCGCTCAGCTCTCTTCCTTGACGAGCAGCGCCACCGGAAAACGGCGCAGGAGACTCGACAGTGCAACACGGCCGCCGTTCAATACTTCATCGGTAAACACGTTTCTCCAGGACTGCGCCGGCAAGTAAACATTTGTATTCGACCAGCTTCCAGCCAGTTTCAAATTCCACCTGGGAACAATTGCGGCGACGCTCCCGGCCCTCAAATAACCCATCGCGTGATCCGCCTTTCTTCCTTCAATCACCAGCGGAGTAAAGTCGGCGTCCGCTCCAAATAATTCCGGCATTCGACGTCGCAGGTTGAGCGCGCAGCGGAGCACCAGGAGTTTCGGCATTCCGCTGTCCATACTTTTCACAATATCTTCGACCGGCATTCCGGCATTGAGTTCCGACAACAACGACCTCCGTGTCACGTAATCGATTGGCCCTCGATTATCGGGATCGACGAGGTGGAGATCCCACAATTCGCTGCCCTGATAGGTGTCGGGAATGCCCGGAGCAGTACATTTCAGCAGGCTTTGGGCCAGACTGTTCACTCTTCCCGGCGCGATAATGCGCCTTACGAATTCGTCAATTGCGACGGTGAACTCCTCGCTGTCATACAGGTGTTCGATAAAAGCCTTTAGTGCGTTTTCAAATTCCGCGTTCTGCTGTGTCCAGCTCGTTTGCTGTTTTGCTTCGCGCACAGCCTTTTCCATGTAAGCGGCCAACCGATCGCGTTCGATTGGCCACGCGCCAATCATCGTTTGGTACAGAAAGTATTCCGTGTTGCGGTCTGGCTTGCCGTCTTTTTTGAAAGACGCATTTATCCGCGACCAACGCCTCAGGAACGACCGCCATTGTCCGGGCGCCTCTGTAATGACCGCCAGCCGCGCGCGAACGTCATCGGATCGCTTGGTGTCATGGGTAGAGAGCGTGGTCATGGTCAGCGGGTGAGAAGTTTGCATCTTCGTGCAATAGTCAAGAAACTCGGAAGAAGTGACCCCGTCACGGTCTGGAGCACCCCCCACTTCGTTCAACCCGATCATGCGGTTGTAGCAATAGAATGCTGTATCTTCCACGCCTTTTGCCATGACCGGTGAGGTGAATTGCTGAAAGCGATATACGAATTCGGTTTCGAGTGATCCGCGGGCGCGCAACAGCAGCACATCCGCGATGAAATCAAGCAGACCAGCGTCTAGCTCCGATCTTTCCCGCTTGGTTTCCTCGATTGCTTTAGAGACTTCGTGGCGATCATCGTCCGTGATTTCGTCGCGCTCCGGAACAACATAGGTTCTGTATACGCGGAATCTCGCGCCCACCTCGCGGATCGCTCGCCTGATTTCCCCGCGCGTAAAGTCGCGGCGATCGCGGTTGTTTTCGCAGATCTCGACGAATAGGCTGGCCAGACGATTCACGTCGCTTCCCAATGCTTCCAACTCGACATTCAGCTTCTTGTCGTGAGCTATTGCAGGAAAATCCGTCGGCTCTTGGGTGAAATCACTGTAGATCTGCGTCAGTTCTCTCAAACCATCGCGATGCATCAGCCAACCGTTGCAAACATTCAGAAAGTCGTAACCGCTCGTCCCCTCGATCGGCCATTCGTCGCGGAGATACTCTCCCGGCTCCAGTATCTTTTCACCCACGATCCACGTCTCGGGAGATCGTTGCCGCAAACGCGTGAAGTACTGCATCGGGTCGCGCAAGCCATCGGGATGATCGACGCGAATACCGTCGAGCACCCCTTCACGGAGCCAATCAAGAATGCGGCGATGCGTCTGCTCGAAAACGTGTGGCCGTTCGACCCGCAGTCCGACGAGGGTGTTCACGTCGAAGAATCGACGATAACCAAGCTCTTGATCGGCCGTTCGCCAGTATGCCAGTCTGTAGTGTTGAAGATTCAACAATTCGTCCAGAGCATCATGATCTGAATTCAGTTCATGAATTGCCTTGTCGATCGCCTCTGACGACTCAGGATGCTCCTCACAGAATCGTTGCAGAAGGCCGTAGATCACCACCTTGTCACGGTGTCGTGAGTTGATTGCTTCGGTGTCGTTCGCATCTGGCACGGGCAAGCGCGCCAGGCTGTCGGCAAGAAAGCTGAGGGTGGGACTATATGCGTATCGAGCGGCGCGTTCAAGGATAACGGGAAGAGAACGCGGGGCAAGCGGATAGAGATTGTCGATATATCGAATCCGCAGGGAAGCGCCGTGCCGATCGATCTGAAACTGACCGGCAGCCAGAACGCGGCCATATTGATCACCGAGCACGGGTATCAGAACCTTGTTCTGAAGTCTCACTTCAGAGGATTGCCAGTCGATATCGAACCATGTAGCGAATCGGCTTGACGGGCCATTTTCAAGAACGTCCCACCAGTTCTGATTGCGAGGCCCGGTCGCCATGTGATTCGGAACGATATCTAGCACCTGTCCGAGGCCAAGCGCAGCGAGACGGGCGCAGAATCGCTGATGGCCATCCTCGCCACCCAACTCTTCACTCACTCGCTGATGATCGACAACATCGTAACCGTGCATGCTGCCAGGAGCAGCTTGTAGATATGGCGAACAATAGACGTGCGAAATTCCTAGCTCGTGGAGATAAGCGGCGACATTCGCTGCGTCGTCGAATGTGAAATTTGCATGCAACTGGACCCGGTATGTCGAAGTAGGAAAGCGCGGCATTATCTCTCGTGGCGCCAAGTTGGCTTGATATGGGAAGACGAAAACTCAGCCGTAAGGCAGTTGGATGCAGTTGGGATGGCAGGAAGATGTATGCTCCGGTTGCTGCTTTGCCGCTTCAGATGGCAGTAGCAGACTGAATAGCCTACAAAATAAGACTTTCAACTATAGCAGCGGCGAACTCCCATGAATGCCGTCTGGGCGATGGAGCAATGCATCAGCGATTAGTGCTTTTGCCTCCGCCAGTTCTCTACCCTCGATCTGCAGCCTGGGTGGTCGCACGCGCGCGGAGCCGACCCCCAATTCCTCCTGCACCAGTTTGATCAACTGGACGAATTTCGGGACAGTATCCATGCGTAACAGGGGCAGGAACCAGCGATAGAGATCGAATGCGGCTTCTCTCTTTCCGGTGATCGCGAAGTTAAACAGGTCGACGGATTCACGCGGGAAAGCATTCACGAGACCGGCGATCCAACCGACCGCGCCGGCTTCGATTCCTTCTTCGATTGCATCGTCAACTCCGACAAAGATGGCGAGGCGATCGCCGGTCAGGGCACGAATTCCGGTTACCCGGCGCACATCTGTCGAAGACTCCTTCACAGCTGCGAGGTTTTCAAATTCTCCAGCCAGCTCCTGGATCTGCCCCGGTACGAAGTCTGTCCCATATGCGACGGGGTTGTTGTAGAGCATTGCAGGCAGCGAAGTAGCCCGCAGAACTGCTGCAATGTGCGCTTTCATCTCACGCCAGTCACCGCAGTAGACGTAGGGCGGCAAAATCATCAATCCCTGCGCACCCGCGTCCGCTAGTGCCTTGGCAAGGCGCACCGCCTCAGACGTCGACAGCGCAGATACAGCGCCAACTACCGGGATGGATGACTCGACTGTCGCAACCGCATTGCGAACAATTTGTATCTTCTCGTCGAAGTCGAGCGTCGCTGCTTCGCCGAGCGACCCCAGGCACACGATGCCGGTGCAGCCATTCTGTTGCAGCCATTCTGTGTGGCGCTCTGCGAATGCCCAATCCACTTCAAGACCCTCGGTGAACGGCGTTGTCACGGCGGGCATTACGCCTTTCCATTGCATGACGGCTCCTTGGCTGCCTCGGCAGCGTTGTTGTGCTGTTTAAATCGGGATGGAAGGTAAGGATCAACGGGAATCGATGCTTGTCGGCCAGTGAGCGCCGCTGCCAGCAGTTCACCCGTTGCCAGCGATGTCGTAATTCCCAATCCCTCATGCCCTGTTGCAAGCCACACCGTTTCATCGTGCAGAGAAGGGCCGATCAAGGGAAGTTTGTCAGGTGTTGCGGCTCGGAATCCCGTCCAGGCACGCACCGCGTTCAACGAACCGATAGACGGCATATAAATGGCCGCCCGCTGCAGCATAGCGCTCAAGATCGCCTGGTCTACATTCGAGGTTTCGTCGCCGAATTGACGCGAAGAGCCGACAAGAATCTGGCCTGTTCTTCGCGGCTGAACGTTGAATGCCAACGAATCTGACGTCACTGCGTGGGCGCTCTTCAGATACCCAAGTTCCACCAGCTGATGGCGTATATAGCCCGGGTAGCGATCGGTGATCACCAAGTGCCCTTTGCGCTTCTTTACCGGGATTTCCCGGTCCATTTCGGGGGCGCAAGCTCCCGTCGCATTGATCGCGTAAGAGGCGGCCATTTCCCGCCCGTCATCGAGCACCACTCGTCCACGTCCTATTTCAATCGCAGTGCGCCCCAGC
>Ga0210386_10002989_pt1 | contig 14248 bp, 14 predicted proteins | sample IncBWH32OmetaG_FD_160091 | JGI IMG/M metagenome (GOLD analysis project Ga0210386, IMG submission 160091) | Forest soil microbial communities from Barre Woods Harvard Forest LTER site, Petersham, Massachusetts, United States - Inc-BW-H-32-O ... | reverse complement strand
CAAGTTCTGAAAAGGCAGCGATTGTTGTCAGCATGAATCCGAGAACCTGACTCCGTCAGGCAAAGCAGAGATTTGCTAAGCCTGATCATTGACCAACCAGTAACTGCCGAGTAGGCGGTGATACACCAATCGAAACCTTTTGGAATTCGATAAATACCTCGCGCCCTCGCCGCATCAAACCCGCTAGTTTTCCGAGGGCTTTTCGATGTGATCGATGACCAGCAGCTTCACCAGTCCCTTCGCCGGCTCAACCTTCAACCCAAGCTCGTCTTGGAGTGCTCGATCCATCGGCGGCGTCGGGTCAAGATCGTTGGCGTTTCGGTCTCGGTCCCAGCGACCCTTGTATTTCAGCACAAAGTCGTACTTGCCCGTCAGGCCCGTCTTATCGATCACAGGTCTTCCAAACTGCGCCGTCAGCACTCGTACCCACTGGTCCATAGAGCAGGCATGCGCAATAAAGTCGTACCCCTCGCCATCGTTTTTCTGAAAGAACGGCGGCGCCGGATGGTTCCCAAACATCTTCAACTCGTCCGCCGACCGCGGCATCGAGCCCTCTGTGGCCAGCTTCGGCCCCCCTTTGGCCACAACAAGGTTGTAGATATCGCCTTCCTTCGTCTCCCAGTGCGTCCTCAGCTTAAAACGGTCTTCCAGCAGCGCCTGCAACATATGCTGCTGCTCCGCCCACTGCTGCTCGCCGGTCAGCGCCGCTAACTTCGCATCGGCTTCGCCATCACCCTTGGCCTCGATCACAAACACCGTCGGCCACGGCCACTTCGGAACACCCACAATCTGATGTTGATCCGCGCCATACGCGAGGCCGATCAAGTTTTCGATCGTCCAGTTGATCGCCCGCAACGCAGTCGTATGCGGCACAAACGAACCACTCATCGTGAAGCCGGCGATCCCATCAACGTTCTTGTTCTCCCGCACCGACGCCACATCAAACGTCATCGTCGCAATGTAGGGAGTGTCTGCAGGCAAGGAGGATGTCGGCGTTGTCGCAACGGCCGATTGCCCTAAGCAATTGCGCACTGCGAGAGCCATCAATCCAGCAACGATGACATGTTTCATATCCGAATCGAGTGTACATCCCGGTTTGTGGGCTACTCTTAAGTTACTTCTTGGCTAACAGTGCGGGCCTTCCTCAGATATTTCGCTCACGCCAAAAGGGGGAACACCAATCGGCGTTCCCCCTTTTAGCGGTTGCGGAGCTTCGAGCATTTATGAAGGCGGAAGGATCAGTAGCTCCGATCGCAGCAGCAAGACCGTGAGGCTGTCGAGCGCCTGCTTGTATTTGTAAGAGATGGCCCGCACGCTCACGCCGAGAATGTCGGCCGTTTCTGCGTGCGTGTACTCTTGCAGGACGATGCGGCTGAGAATCGCTTGATCGACCGGCTTCAACTTCTTAAGGCAACGCTCGATATCAAGCACGAAGATCACTGCATCTTCAAACGTCTTGACCTTGCGACTCGAAACCCACCCTCTCCCGATCGGTTCGCCGAGAATGGCAGGCGCTCGGCCCACCAGCATGGACGCATACAAATAGCGCCGAAGCGTCTTCTCGGTGTGTTTGCGATAGAAGGCCACGCTGATGCCGGGAGTCGAATCTGCGGCCTCGTGTTCCGGATGCAATTCGGCTTCATAGTGCGCGAGCGGTACGACGCCGCGAACCGTTCGCCATTGCTGTATGAGGGTTCCGGCAGCGCACAGGTATGGCAGTTGGAGGGCTGCACTCACTCGGCACCTCCGGCTTCCGCAGCCGCGGCCCAGATGTTCAAGAATCGTGCTGTGATTGGACGTCCGCGGCGCCTTCGCGTCTCCGGGCGTGGAAACTTCTCTAGTTTTGTTTCACATCGATTGCAATAAACAGTCCCCTGCGCAAGGGCGCGGAACCAAAGACATCCGCAGCCTTCGCAAATTTTCAATTGCACGCACACTTCCATGACCGATTCCCCAAATAGTCGCTTTCTCCCGCTGGTTCAGTTTTCTGGTCTCTGTTAGGCGGGTTGAAAGGAGCCAGGCGGCTGCGCCCAGGGTTCTTCTGCCCTGGTGTGCGATCGCCGTCTGTACTCGAGCTGTGTATGTCATCAGGATGAGCGCGCAGAATCTGGAATGGCTCGACGGGCTGGTTCGAGGCGCGCTGCTTCATGCGTCTGCGTGGATGCGCGAGAACAGGCCTTCCCCATATTGGCCGTTCGGCTCAACCGTTACCGGACAAGGTAGCTACAACCCTCGTTCGATTGCGCGAATGAACCGCATCCTCGAGAATTCCCCACAACCTGTGCGAGCTGGAGTAAACCCAATGTAGTGAGACGTGTCTCCTGCGTCAACGCTGCCAGGCACAATTCTTCAATCGTTCTGTTGGAATTGCACGAGAACCCGGAGAATAAAGCCCGAAAGACGCAAATCGGTTTGCTGAAAGAAAACTGCGACCGATTCGTCTCATGGCTGCTGGCGGACTTTCCACAGATGAATTTTACCCAGATGCAAGATCGTCTTCGTGTGGAGTTGCTGCGCAGGATACAGCGCGGTACTCTGAGCGTCTCACTCCTGGCCCGCCAAACCGGCTTTGGCAAGTCGCACCTGTCCAACTTTCTTCATGCGCGAAGGCAGCTCTCCCTGGAAGGCATCGACCGGATGCTGGCTGCTCAGCACATGGCGGCTGAGGATCTGCTGCAACTCGGCGCGCACGGGTTATCTCCTGAACGACCTGAGGAACCCGGCAACGTTCCGGTCGTGTCGCACAACGCTGCGTTATTTGAACCTTACATCCGGCCCAGTGCCGTGCAAATGATGCTGCAACTGCCAGCCGGGGCTCTGCATTTGATGAAGGCGCGGCCCGCGGCATCGCGCCGCTCCTGGCAGCGCTTCGTGGCCATCCGCATTGCGCATGCTGATGCGCTTCCGATGGACCCACTGCTTTTCCCCGATGCTCTCGCGGTAATCGACCGGCACTACAACTCGCTGGCTTCGTACCGCGCCGGCCGGCTTAATCTCTATGCCATTCGCAACGGTGCGCACTTGACCCTGCGCTATGCCGACTATGTGGCGGCACGACTGGTGCTGCGGCCGTTGAATTTGGGCTTCCCAGTCGATCTGATCGACATCGGCCCCGAAGCGTCACCGGACGAATTCATCGCGGGGCGCGTGGTGCTGACGATCAATGAGCTGTGAACCCGGCCCGAAGCCATCGGGGATCAATTGAATGCTCTGTGATTACGATAGGGTTTAAGCATGGCCGGTATCCCCTGCACAGCCCGACGTCCGCTCGCGTAGACTTAAGCGAGCACCACCGCGAAGCTCTGGCTGCCGCATCATTCGACCATCCATTCATCTGCAAGATCTTTTGAAATCGGTGAGGCTGATCATGCGTTGTTCTTGGTTATGGAGTTCGTTGCCAACAGGCTTATGCCTCCTTCTGGCCCCGGCATCTTTGTTGCTGGCGCAGTATGGCGCTCAGATGCCGCCACTGCCATCTGAACAGTTCCCACAGCGAAAGACACCTGATCGAAAAACCGTCGATCAATATCCCCTGAGTCCAAGCCTGCCCCCCGCTTTCACGATTTCTGTCGGCCCCCTGGGCTTTTCCGTGCCAGGCGAAAATTACCTCCTCCGCCGCCAAAGTCTGGTTAGCATCGATTTCATCGACGAAGACCGGATTCTATTTACCTTTCATGTGTCGGGACTCATGGAACGCGATGCCGACGACAAGAGAGAAGGCCAGAAGCAACAGATTAGGGCCCTGGTAGTGACGCTTCCGAGCGGCGAGATCGAGTCCCAGGGCGCGTGGATTGTGCCCGACCGTTCGCGTTATGTCTGGATGCTCAACGATGGACATTTTCTGCTGCGCGTGCCCGATGGACTTGATGAAGGTGATGCTCAACTGAAGATGACGTCTTACCTGCGTCTCCCGGGCCAGTTGCTCTGGATACAGATGGATCCCGGGCAGCAGTTCATGATCACCAACTCCCTTGAATCCGCAGCTGCGGCGCAGAAGGCGGGCGAGTCCGGCCCTTCCGCCACGGACCCGCCTGCTGCGGCGGCGGACGGTCAGCAGCACGGCGAGCAAAGCGTTCTAGTGGCTCGCACGATGAAGCTTGCGTCGCGCGACGTGATGCGTGTGAGCCGAGTGCCGTGGACTTCTCAGACTTTCGATTGGCCCATGAATTCCGAAGGCTATCTTGAGAGGTCGCACGATAGCGGCAATCAGTGGCTCCTGAAGTTGAATTCCTTTGCCGGTGGAGACCGTGTGCTGGCCCGCATACGGTCGGGGTGCCCGCCAGAATATAACTACGTGTCCGACTCAGAATTGCTGGTGACAACGTGCGATCCAAACACCGGGTGGAAACTGGCGGCGATGTCCACCGGCGGCGATTCGCTTTGGGAGGCCAAAACCGGGACGAATACGATGTGGCCATTGCTGGTGATGACGCCCAGCGGTTCGCGCATCGCTCGAGAAACGCTGCTCCTCAAGCGATCAGCCGGCCGCTATAAGCACCTGCTGGGCGCGACCGATATCCAAGGCCAGATGGTCAGGGTATTCGATGCGGCCAACGGCAAAATTGTGCTGGAGGCGCCGCTCACTCCAATTCTCGATGGCGGAGGCAATGTAGCAATCTCGCCGTCGGGGCAGCGCGTTGCCATCCTCAACGCAGGCGCCATCCAGATCTTTCAACTGCCCCCACCGCCCCCGGCCCGACGCTTGTTGAATAAGAAGAATTGATCCTGGCTCCACCGGTGCGCAAGCTCACCCGGCAACTCCTGGAATTCCGCTCGATGCATGACGTCTTGTGTGGGAATTGCCTGTTACGACGGCTTAGACATCGTCGTGGGTAGTTTCAGGATTCTCAAAGCGCGTGAAGCGCGAGATGAAATTGAGGTGCACGGTGCCGGTTGGGCCGTTACGCTGCTTGGCAAGGATGATCGCGGATTTCGCGCGATCGGACTCCGACATTTCTTCGTCCCGGTTGTAATACGCCTCGCGATGGATGAAGGCGACCACGTCGGCGTCCTGCTCAATGGAGCCCGACTCGCGAAGATCGCTGAGCATGGGTCGCTTGTCATCGCCGCGTCGTTCGCTGGCGCGGGAGAGCTGCGAAAGCGCGACAACCGGCACATGGAGTTCCTTGGCCAGGGCCTTCAAACCGCGTGAGATTGCCGACACTTCCTGGGTACGATTCTCATAGCGCTTGCCGCCCGCGGAGGGCAGCGTGGCGCTCATCAGCTGCAGGTAGTCGACCACGACCAGGTCAAGACCGCCCACATTCTGCTTCAGCCGCCGTGCCTTGGCGCGCATTTCAGCGAGCGAGATGCCCGCGGTGTCGTCAATGAAGAGTCGAGACTCAACCAGCTGCTCAAGTCCGCGCACCAGCCGGTCGTGGTCTTCGCGCCGGATGAAGCCGGTCTGCAGCGCGCGCTGGTCGACCCAGGCCTGCGAGGCGAGCATGCGGCGCAGCAGCGATTCCTTGCTCATTTCAAGGCTGAAGACGGCGACGGTTGCGTTGTGGTTCACGGCGGCATTCTGCGCCATGTTGATGGCGAAAGCAGTCTTGCCCATCGAGGGACGCGCGGCGACGATGATGAGCTCGCCCTTCTGCAGCCCGCTGGTCATCTCATCGAGCTTGGAAAAGTCAGTCTCAAGGCCGGTGACGGTGCGGCTGTTGCGGTAGAGATTGTCGATGTTGCCGAATGAGGCCGATACGATGTGATCGAGCGCTTCCAGACCCCCGGTCACGCCCTTTTCGCTTACTTCAAGCAACGCCGTCTCAGCCGCTCCGATGACCTCAAGCGCCGTCTCGCTCTGGTCGGCTGCACGGGCGATGGCGGCCGAGCAGATGAGCATGAGCTTGCGCAGCAGGCTCTTGTCCTTGACGATGCGGATATAGTCTTCGATGACGGGACGGATCGGCAGCCCCTCGGTCAAGGACGCAAGGTAGGCCACTCCGCCGACAGCTTCGATCTCTTTGGCGCGCGCCAGCTCGTTGGACAGCGTAACGATGTCGACGGCGCGCTGCTCGTTCATCAGCTCGGACATGCGCACAAAGATGCGCTTGTGCGAGTCGAGCGAAAAGTCATCCGGCTCAAGCCGCTCCGCGGCCTCGGAGTGCGCCGCGTTGTCGAGCAGGATGGCGCCGAGAATGGTCTTCTCGGCGTCGATATTTGCAGGCAGACCGGCGTCCAGCGAAGTGATGTCAGGCAGGGTGGCCATACCTAAGAGTGTAGGGCGAGAAGAGGGCGCTTACCGCATGTGAATTGCCGCGCCGGAATGTGGAGAATCAAGCCGGCAAGGAAAAGTCCGCGCCAAAATGGATGCACGAGCCGATTTCCAGAGGTGTCGGAGTTGTTGCAAAGCGATATATTCCACGCCGGAGCCTGGCACTTCACTCAGCGGCCACGATCCGACATCGATCTCCGATGGCGGGGCGATAGTGCGCCTTCAATATTGGTCTTTTGAGACCATCTATTCGTTGATCATCATCTCGGATGTGCTGCTGACGGCCAGATTCCTCTTTATCGAAAATGGAATCGACAATGGATACGAGTACGTGACAACCACTTTCACTTGGTTTCCCGTGGCGTTACAGGGATTCCCATTCGCGTCCGTAGCGCCCGTGCACTGGGTTGTCCAACTTGTGCTTCCACTCCCATTCTGACTCGCAACCCACCACGTCACGCTCGCGGAAAGATTACTCGCGTTCAAATTCGGATAATTGAGCGCGTAAATGTAATTCAGAACCGGATTAGCAGCCGCGTTCGTCGTGGATGTAACATTTGTCGGCAAGAGATTGCAGTTTGGGAACGTCGAAGCGACGATGCAGGAGTTCGCACCGCGAACCACAGCCCAGCGAGTTGCCTCCCGCGCAGCATCGGAAACGTAGTTATAGGTATAGACTCCAAGGCACAATTCAATCATGCCGATAAACAAGGCCACATACACCGACATGGCGAGCGCCATCTCAACCAAGCCACTACCTTGTTCAGAGAGTATTCCTGTGCCCCGCCCCGCTCTCGCTGTTTGTCCAGTGCCCTGCACAAGCCGCATCGCTTTGAAAGCGCGCAGCATCTTACCTCTCGGCGAATCCATCCTACGGTTTTTCATTTTCAGCTTCATCACTGCAGAACTTGCTCCTGGGCAGTTCCGTAGACACTAAAGGTGTGGCCAAGTCCCGGTACAAAGACCAGCGGATTGAAAGTTGCCGTTGTTTGGACCTGAATGGTGACAATCAGGTGGGAAGTGGCGCAGCCCGAAGGCGTAGCGGGCGGGATGCAACTTGCCGTTCCTCCGCCGGAGCATGAGCATGTATACGTCGGATAGCCAGAAGAGAATTGGACAAGGGTGCCGACATTGCCGGCATCTGACTGCGCAGCAATCAGCATTCCAGCTGAGTCTAATCCAGTTGAGTCTGTGGGCAAGAACGCGCCGCCATTCATCGCGCCATATTGAGCCGCGGCTCTTGCTGCATTCGATACTTCAATAGCGGTATAGGAGACCCTTCCCAGGCAGGCTGCTCCCAAAAGGAACACCACCAGAAGCGAGGCAGAAAGAGCCGTTTCGACGAGCGCCTGCCCGCACTCCTTTCTTCCACCGAGGCTTGCGTCACTCAAATGCTTCAACCAGCCTGTGATCATCTCAGCCTTCCTCATTCCACGAGTGATACTTTCGTAAGCGGAGTTGTGCTAGGGTTTGCGGCATTGTAGCTATTGGTGATATCCATCGTCGAAGCTTTCAAGTAGATTTGATATGCGACGACCCCCGCCACTACCGTGCCTCCGCCATTGTCCTGCTGGTACACCTGCGAGGTCGGCGCATAGACGATCCCATTCAGGACCCCGGAGCCGCTGCCGAATTGAAGCTGAAGACATGGTTCGCCAAGCCCGTCCTTACACGTCCCGGCAGTCGTGTTTGACGAAGGTTGCATGACCGCTATCCCGTTGTAGGTGTATGTCGTGTTCGTGGGCGCATTCACTGTCAATGCCGAGTTGCCCTGACTAAACGTACCTTGATAAATATCGATGGTCCCGTTTACAGTGACTGTCCCACCGATAGTCACTCCGTTCTTGAAGACAAATATCTGGTTCCCGCCTGGTGTTCCAAGCGTTACGCCGCTTTGTATTGTCGGGTTCGTCGCGCAGAAGTACGTCACCGACGCGGTCGTTGAACCAGTGGTGACGGGTGTTGACGGAATTGTCGTGGACGAGGTTATCGTCGACGCTGCAACCGTGCCCGCACCCGAGCAGGGGGTAGGCGGAATTGGTCCGGTCATATTGTTAAACGGGTCACCTGTGGGCGTAACGCCGGTCGTTACCGGCGTGGTTCCCGGCGCCTTCGCACACTTCCCTTTGCCGCTCTGGCCGCCCACGATGTGCAGGAAATTGGCTTCGATGGTCGCAGAACCCTGATCGCAAAACGCATCCGGGCTGTTCGAGTTCACCTGGATACCGCAATTCGGAGTTGAGATATCGGCGGACCCTTGAATGTAGAGCGCGGAAGCGTCTGTAGGATCCAGAACATAAATGCATGCAACGCTCGGGGTCGTACCTGCAATCGCCCTTGAGGTTACGGTGAAGGGAGTTGCTGCCCGATAGAATGTGCTTATGAAAAGCGTCGGATTGGGCATGTTAACAACCGCCTGAACATAGCCGGAGCTATTGTGGTAAGGGGACGTGATGTTCGGGCTAAAGTTGACCGTAAGGTAGCTCGCGGCGATGCCATTTCTTGCAGCCGCCGTCTGGGCTGCCGTGGTTGCCGAGGTCGTGGAGCCGTTGTACTGATAATCCAGTGCAGCAGCAATCGCAGCTGCGTCGGCCGCAGTTTGCGTTATTCGCTGGGCACGAAACAATAGTCCCACGTCGATAGCCACACCCATCATTCCCATTAACACGGTCATACCGAGGACCGTGATGACAAGTGTCTGCCCCTTCTCGTCTCTCAAGAATCTCAGTGTCGATATCCACTTCATCGAAAACCTCCATGCGGCGTTCCGGAGGACAGAAGACTCCCGGGGAACTTGCACGCGCCTTTTTCCATTGCGGAGAGTTTCGCCGATGCGATTTGAAGACGCCGCCTAAATCCGGAAACGTATTCGCACCGCGAGATTGCGATATGTCCGCATGCCGGTGCACGCCTGCACCCGGCTCTGAGTACGCACCTTGGGAAACTCAATTATCTGGTTTTTGTGATTCGAAAAGCAACCGGAATGTGATACATATGGGCCCGCAAGACAGATATTCAGTAACCCAAAAAGAACAGGTAAGTCACGTGCCTAAAGTCACCTCTCGACGGTTCAAAACGCGGCGACTCCCGCTACTCCCGCGAAAGATATCGACTTAGCCCATTTCGATGGCTACTGCTAGCTGGCTGCGGGCCGCCAGCGCAGGATCGGCTTCCGCGCGGCGGTCACTTCATCGAGCCGTGAAACGCGCGTGGAGTGTGGAGCGGATTTGACCACTTCCGGATTCTCGTCGACTTCCTTCGCGATCGAGCGCATGGCATTGATGAAGAGATCAAGTTCCTCGAGCGACTCGCTTTCGGTGGGCTCGATCATCAGTGCGCCATGTACGATGAGCGGGAAGCTGACCGTGTACGGGTGAAAACCGTAGTCGATAAGCCGCTTCGCAATGTCGCCGGTTTTCACTCCTTTGGCCGCCTGCTTCTTGTCACTGAAGACAACCTCGTGCATCGACGGCGTCTTGTAGGGCAGTTCGTAGAGGTCCTCAAGATTCTTGCGGATGTAGTTGGCGTTGAGCACCGCGTCCTCGGTTGTTTGGCGGAGGCCATCCGGTCCATTGGCAAGAATGTAGGCCAGAGCGCGAATGAACATGCCGGTATTGCCGTAGAAGGCGCGCACGCGGCCGACAGACTGCGGACGATCATAATTCCAGGACTTCGTCCCGTTCTCGTTCTGGACAAGGACTGGAGTCGGGAGGAACGGCTCGAGGAATTTCTTGCACGCGACTGGACCGGAGCCGGGTCCGCCGCCGCCGTGGGGAGTCGAGAACGTCTTGTGCAGATTTAAGTGCATGACGTCGACGCCGAAATCGCCGGGGCGGACTTTGCCGACCAGCGCGTTCATGTTAGCGCCGTCCATATAGAGCAGCGCGCCCTTGGCGTGGAGGATGTCGGCGATCTTGTGGATCTCGTTTTCGAAGACGCCGAGCGTCGAAGGATTGGTGAGCATGAGCGCAGCGGTGTCTTCGTCCACCTGGCGCGTAAGGGCTTCGAGATCGATGCCGCCGTCTGCGTTCGATTTGAGGTTCTCAACCTGGTAGCCACAGATGGCCGCGGTGGCGGGATTGGTGCCGTGCGCCGAGTCGGGAATGATGATCTTGCGGCGTGCGTTTCCTTGCGACTCATGCCATGCACGGACCAGCAGGATGCCGGTGAACTCACCATGAGCGCCGGCCGCGGGCTGCAGCGTAATGGTGTCCATGCCGGTGATCTCGATGAGGCAGCGCTGCAGCAGGTCGATGATCTCAAGCACGCCCTGCGCGAGCGACTCGGGTCGATAAGGATGAGCCTCGGCCAGGCCTTCGATGCGAGAGACAAATTCGTTGACGCGGGGGTTGTACTTCATCGTGCACGAGCCCAGTGGGTACATGCCCAGGTCGATGGCGTAGTTCCAGGTGGAAAGGCGCGTAAAGTGGCGGATGATTTCAATCTCGCTCAACTCAGGCAGCAGCCCCGGCGTCTTGCGATGGACATCGCCGAGGAGCGCTGCGGCGTCAACTTCCGGCACGTCGAGCGGCGGCAGCTTGTAGGCCTTCTTGCCGGGTGAGGACTTCTCGAAAACGAGGCCCTCGTTCTGAGTCTGGTGGGGACGGACCTTGCCGATGCTGCGATTGATTTGAGTTTCCGTTGCCGCCATAATCTATGCCTCCACTGGCGCCGAAGCCAGCACCTTTGCCGCACGATCGATCGTTTCGCGCGCGACCACTTCCGTTACGCACCACAGCGTTGCGTTTTTCAACTCGGGATACCAGCGGCTCAAATCGATGCCGCCAACAATTCTTTCGTCGAGGAGCCGCTGGCTCCATTGCGCCGGAGACTCCTGCGTCTGCAAAACAAATTCATGGAAGCGCGGCGCGCCCTTGAACAGCAGCTTCGCCCCGGGTTGCGCGCTTAATGTCTTTGCCGCGTAGGCGGCCTTGGCGAGGTTGTGCTCAGCCAATTCGCGAATTCCTTCCTTGCCATAAACGGTCAGAAAGATAGTCGCCATCAGCGCAACCAATGCCTGATTCGTACAAATGTTCGAAGTCGCTTTTTCGCGGCGTATATGTTGTTCCCGCGTCGATAGTGTCAAAACAAATCCACGATTGCCGTTGCTGTCGACGGTCTGTCCGGCAAGACGACCGGGCATCTGGCGCAGGTACTGCTCCTTCGCCGCAATCACGCCGCAGAATGGGCCGCCGTAGCTGAGCGCGACGCCGAACGATTGCGCCTCCATGCTCACGATATCGGCCTCAACAGGCGGCCGAACCACGCCCAGCGATACAGCCTCGGCAATCGACACGATCAACAGCGCACCCTTCTTGTGCGCGATCTCGGCGATGGCGGGAATGTCTTCGATGACGCCGAAGAAATTCGGGCTCTGCACCAGCACCGCTGCTGTCTCTTCCGTGACGGCCGCGGCCAGCGCTTCGAGATCCAGGCGGCCTGTCTCGGCAACGTAACCGATCTTGGACGTAGGCATATCCCGATGGCGCAGATAAGTGTGCAGAACTTCGCGATACTCCGGATGCACCGTCGAGGCGACCGCGGCCTTGTGGCGGCCGGTCACACGCATGGCCATCAACACGGCTTCTGCCGCGCCGGTGGAACCGTCGTACATGCTGGCGTTGGCCACGTCCATGCCGGTGAGTTCGGCGATCATGGTCTGAAATTCAAAGATCGCCTGCAGCGTCCCCTGCGTGATCTCCGGCTGATAAGGCGTATAGCTCGTCAGGAATTCGCCGCGCTGGACAAGAGCATCGATAATCACCGGGCGATAGTGGCGATAGCAGCCTGCGCCCAGAAAGCTTGCGTAGTCGGTGGCGTTCTTCTGCGCGGCGGCCTTGAAGTAGTCGATGATTTCGCTCTCGGCCTGCTGCCGCGGCACATCAAGGTCGCGCGTGAGCCTGTACTCGCCCGGAATGATGGCAAACAGATCGTCGATAGCCTTGGCGCCGATGGCCTTGAGCATCTGCTCACGTTCGGCGGGAGATTTCGGTAAATAACGCATAGGAGAATAAATTCCTTTACGAAGATTGGTTGAGGGACTAGGGACTAGGGACCAGGGACTTTGACCGCAGCGACTTCATCATTGCGCCCAGCATCCGCCCAACTTCGCTGCACAATTCCTCGCTTTTTCTGAGTCCCTCTCTGGAGCCAAAGCCCAGACCTTTCGCTATGACAATCTGGGTCTCAACCTCCGAATTCGATCCGCGCGCGTGCCCCAAAAACAAGAGGTACTCGCCCTTCGTAGACCGACCGTACCCTTCAGCAATGTTGCTAGCCACAGAAACAGATGCCCTGCGCAGTTGGTTGGAGAGGCCGAACCGTTCCGAATCCGGGAATGCAGATGTGAGCTTATATACCGCCAATGTCATCTCAACCGCACGTTGCCAAGCTACAAGATCTTTGAATGATTGGCCCACGACTCATCTCCCTACGTCCCTAGTCCCTACGTCCCTAATCCCTACGTCCCTAATCCCTACGTCCCTAGTCCCTACGTCCCTTAACTTCCCGTCTCTTCCGAAACGAACTTCTCGTAGGCCGCGGCGTCCAGCAGTTTCTCGAACTCCGCAGGATCGGAAAGCTCGACCTTGATGATCCAGGTGTCGTGCGGCGCCTCGTTGATCTTGTCGGGAGCGGTCTTCAACTCCTCGTTCACTGCGGTCACGGTCCCGGTCACGGGCGAGTACAAATCGCTGACGGCCTTGACGCTCTCGACAGAGCCGAACGACGCGTTGGCGGTGATGGAGTCGCCCACCTTGGGCACATCAACGTAGACGATGTCGCCCAGGGAGTTCTGCGCGTAGTCGGTAATTCCTACGGTCCCGATTTTGCCCTCGAGCGAGATCCACTCGTGCTCGCGGGTATAACGGTATTTCGTGGGATAAGCCATGAAGAACATGCTCCTTTCGGAAAGCAAATGAAGCTACAGTGTACGACCTGAGGATGGCGCGCTGAGAATGAGGAAAAGCCGGCAATTCCGCCATCAAAAACCGCGCCCCGCAGAACTTGAAGGCTATTTGGCCGGCCCGAATCCCGCGTAGGGTTCCAACGGGACAAGGATAGAGATTTCCAGCATCCCGGCTTTGAAGATGGGCAAGCTCTCGCAGGCTTGGCGCACCTCGGCCTCGCTGGCAGCTTCCCAGAGGATAGTGGCGCCCGGCATATCGCCCCGCCGCCAGACCTGTCGCAGGATGCCGGCGATGTAGAGCTCTTTGACGCGCTGCCCCTCCTGGGCGACCAGTTCCGCAGTAAAGGCTTCGGCGGGAAACGCGTCAGTGCGGCGGCGCGAAATCGTCAGAAATTGCATAGGCCAATTTTACGGGAAATGAGACCGACGATCGAGCCCGGTCAGGCGGAACTGGCTTCAGGATTAGCCGTAAGGCGGCGAAAGTCCATCAGCATCTTGGCCCGCCAGATCACGATCATGCCGAAGGCAAGGATAAAGAAGATCCCGGCGGTCTGTTGCGTGGTGAGGATGGTGTCGAAGTAGCCGCGTGCGAAGATGCGGATCGCCGCGAGGACCAGGATGACGGCCAGAAAGGCGCTGGATCGCTTCATCCTGACGGTTTGTCCCTGCAGTTCCAGGCGGGTCGTCAGCAGCAGCGGCCACGCGAGGATGACCGCGCCAATCAGGAACGCAATCACCGCCCAGGACCATGGAACGCGGAAAGCCGAATCCACGAACATCGAGAACCCTGTGGCCATCCCCAGCGGAGGAATGATGATCTTTCTCAGGGAGACAGCGCTTCGCGCTTCGCGCAGACGCCACATGATAACCGCAATCGCCCCCGCGCCAGCAACGAGAAACGAACCGGCAGCTTTGGCAAAGAACGGAGGGATATGGGGAAGCGCGACCATCCGTCCATTTTATGGGATTCCGCGATTCCGAGCGATCCTCCGCAAAGTTCGGAAATCGCCGGTCAGATTTCTATTTCGTGAAAAACTCCCCATGCCCGCCATTGACCCACGGATCATAGTGCTGGGCGAACTGGGCGCGGCGCTGAACCGAGGGATGGCTATACGACCAGAACTCTA
>Ga0210386_10002986_pt1 | contig 14256 bp, 18 predicted proteins | sample IncBWH32OmetaG_FD_160091 | JGI IMG/M metagenome (GOLD analysis project Ga0210386, IMG submission 160091) | Forest soil microbial communities from Barre Woods Harvard Forest LTER site, Petersham, Massachusetts, United States - Inc-BW-H-32-O ... | reverse complement strand
AACCGAAATCCGATGAAGAAGTATGGATGATTAATTGGTCATTGTCCTCTTCGACACCAAACCCATTTAAAATTGTTTTAAGCAGTGTCTTCCGTCAACTTCAAATTGCTTATAAATTTAGAATCGTTGCAATACAGAAGGGACGTTGTTATAAAGAACGATAAAAATATCCTTGCACCATTGTGGCAGATCCTACTAAGATGGTCCCAGATCTATTCTTGGAAGAGGTTAGGATGAAATACTTTTTTCTAGTTCCCATTGTTGTTTTGTTTTCTGCGTGTCAAAATTCGAGTGATTCCACGCCTCAAGTCGTTTCACAAAAATACATTCATAAATATGGATTTGATGTAACAGAAGATGAGTGGCAGAAGCGTTCTCAGGAAGGACAAGTAGTAACGATGTTGAAGAACGGGGTGAAAATTATCCGTTCTTACGACGAGGGACAATTGCATGGCCCTACTACTTACACATTTCCTCACAGCAATGTAGTGGAAAAATTCCTCGTTTATGATGCAGGAACTCTTTTGAAACAGACGCAATGCGATGCGTCAGGCATTCCAGAAAGAGAAGAAGTTTTTGAATTTGATGACCGAACTATTGTGACGTATTGGGATGAAAAGGGAGTCCCAATGAGCATTGAAGAATATGACAATGAGCTTTTGGTCGAAGGGAAATATTATACGCCCGAACACGAATTAGAGTCAGTTGTCGAAGCGGGGTTTGGCGAGGGTGTTAAAAGAGATCGCGAAGGACACCTTTTATCTAGAGATACGATCGAAAATGGCTTAGCTTCCCAAAGAATTAGTTATCACCCTAGTGGACACGTTCATACGATTTCACATTACCATGATTATCAATTGCATGGAGAACAGCTGAAATTTACCAATGTAGGTAAACCTCTAATGCGGCTTCATTGGAATTATGGAGTGTTAGATGGTCTGAAAGTCGTTTATCGAAATGGCTTGAAGATCGCGGAAATTCCTTATGAGCAGGGACAAAAGCATGGCGTAGAATTTCACTATGATGATCTAGGTCATTTGACGGCAGAGATTTTGTGGGAAAATGATAAAAAACATGGTTGCAGTAAATTCTACACAGAAGAAACGAGTGAAAACGAGTGGTTTTTTAGAGGAAATTCCGTTTCAGCTCAAAAATTTGAAGTGCTCGACATGCGAGATCGCCTCGTTGTTGAAGTGCACGATCACGAAAATTGATCTTTTTGAAATACTTCTGATTTAAGTATCAACTTTTGGGACGTTGTCCCAAAAGTTGATTCATGTTTTGAAAGAGAGCTATTCTTTTACTACATCATTGCTGATCGTAATCAAATCATTTTCTAGTGTTTGTTCGCCGGTTTTTAGAGCAAGAGTTGCTGCTAAATCAGAGTTTTCTTTTTCAGGCGTGTCGGACTGTTCAAGAATAGGCTCCTCTTTGGTAAGATGAACTGTTTCTTGCGCAGGAGTTTCTATTTTTTGCGCTTCAATGACGATGGATGTAACGTTTAAGTTTTGCAGAACTTCTTCTGTTATAGTGATGGGAGTTTGTTGCGTGTTAACGGAACTTTCTGCTGATCCGTTATCGCAGTCTTTTATTTGTTTTTCCGATGCTGTTGTTTTTTTCTGATCAGTACAGGAAAACAGGCAAGTGAATACAATGCTGCTGGCAATAAAAAACGTCTTGTTGATCGTCATTTTTTTCATAGGAACTCCTCGGTGTTTCGTGAAACTGCTTGAAGTAAGCGGCTGTGTTCTTTTTCTACTTCTTCCCACAAAATTGTTTTGAAAGGATCTCGATAGGTAAATCGAAAAGTAGCATTTTTTTTGTCGGCAATAAAAAGATCAATGAGTTCCACTTTTTCCAAAAGCGAGGAATTAACACCTGTAATCGCATCAAAAATAGGCTGGATGATGGCATCTAATGGAAGCGAAACGGTCCAATCACGCTCAGAAGAAGGGAACTGAGGAATTGGCCGCATAGCGCAATCGGAGTTTTTTAGTGCAAGGAACTGTTCAAGGCTAAATTCTGCATAAAGAACCTTTTGTTTGATATCCAATGGTTTTAAAAGACGGGGATGCAGCTCTCCAAAAGATCCGATGTCCACATCTCCTGCACAAATGGATGCCTGGCGGCTTGGGTGGAAGCTGACATGCTTTGATGGCTTAAATGAAATATTTTTGATGCAAAATGCCTCAAATAAGTTTTCTAAAATACCCTTTATATCGTAAAAATCTGCATCCATTGGTTTTCGGTCCCAATGATGCGGCGCTGATTTTCCTGTTAAGAAAAAAGCCGCCATGGGCACTTCTATAGCTTTTTCATTTTGTTTAAAATGAATCCGGCCTATTTCAAATCCAGAGAAGGAATGCATTTTTTGATCGAGATTGTATTGAACGACTTGTAAAAATCCAGGAAGCAGGGAAGGACGAAGGATCGAGTACTCTTCGGATTTGAAATGCAGCACTTTTAACAAATCTGTTTGGGGCGGGTGCATTTCAATAGCCAACTGCGCGAGTTTGGGACTGAGAAGGTCGCAAGTGACAATTTCTTGCAGCCCGAGATTAATCAGTCGGTTTCGAAGGAGCCTTTCAAAAATAAACCTGGGATCATGAGCAATTTGTGCTGTAGTGCAAAGAGGATTTGTTTTTTCGATTTGGTTATACCCATAAATCCGGGCCACTTCTTCAATGAGGTCGATTTCTTCCTGAAGATCAAATCGATAAAAAGGAACGGAGACAAAAAGTACTTCTGGCTCTGCGGTCGTAATGGCAAATCCAAGCCGATGAAAAATTTCTTCTACTTCATTTAAGGAGATTTTAGCCCCTAAAATTTTATGAATGCGGTGTAGGCGGCAGCGAATTTTTTTAGGAGGAAACGATTCTTGTTTTATATCAATGATAGACTCGCAAAGAGTTCCTTCTGCAAGGGTTGTTAGTAGGTAAGACGCTTCATTGAGCGCTTCTGCAATAGCATTAGGGTCGGTCCCTTTTTCAAAGCGCATGGAACTTTCTGAGCGAAGGTTCATTCGTTTTGAGGCGACTCGAATAGTCATCGCATCAAAATAGGCAGCTTCAAGGAAGACGTTTTTGGTGTCATCAGAAACAGCAGACCATTCCCCGCCCATAATCCCAGCAAGTGCTACAGGATGGCGATCATCCGAGATAACAAGAGTCCCCTCTGGAACTTCTCTTTTACATCCGTCAAGACAAGCAAAAAGGAACTCTTGCCTAGAGGCGGAAATATGAAGAGAAGCTCCTTCCAAACGATCGGCATCGAAAGCATGCATCGGCTGACCCCATTTGAGCATGATATAGTTAGTGATGTCGACGATTTGATTGATAGGACGCATTCCGGCAGCTTTTAGCAAATTTTGGAGCCAGAAAGGAGATGGTTGGACTTTGACATTTTGAACCATTTGGCCCATATAGCGGGGGCAAAGAGCTGGATCTTGAACTGTTACCTGAATGGGATGGGTAGATTTTGTTGGCAATGAAGAAAGTTTTTTTTGTTTTATTAAAGGAATATTGAGGGCTGCCGAAAGTTCTCGAGCGATGCCTCGAGCGCTCAAACAATGCCCTAAATTTGGAGTTAAAGAAAGTTCTAATACGGGATCCCAAAGTAGAGGCAATAGATCCTGACCTGTTTGCCAATCAGCAGGCAACTCCAAAATTGTCCCTTCCTGATCTGTTGGTATTTGGAGTTCGGAGGCGGAGCAAAGCATTCCAGCGGAGTTTATTCCTCGAAGTGTGGCTGGGCTGATAGAGAATTGTTGTCCTTGCGCATCAGTTAGAACAGCTCCAACAGGGGCAAAGGCGGTTTTAATATGCGCTCGACAATTAGGAGCTCCGCAGACTACTTGATGCACATGAGTCCCGTCGCTGACAGTCGCGACTTGCAGCTTGTCTGCGTTTGGATGGGGACTTACTGACAAAACTTCCCCAACAATAATTTTTGCAAAAGGGGGGTGTTTTTGTTGGATTGAATCGACTTCAATCCCTAAAAGGGTCAGCGTTTCCTCCAATTGGTCTAAGGAAAGATCTAATTCGATAAATGATTTAAGTAGAGAAAGAGGGAGCTTCATAAAAATAACCTATTTTAAGAAGCTCTATTTAAACATAGTTGCTGTATCGCACGCAAGTTTTGGTCGGGGATATTTTTTGATTTTTTTACAAAACCCCCCATCTGGTAAGACAGGGGATTAGAATAATTTTTTGATATTGGGGTTAATACCAATTATCATCATCAAAATCATCTTCATCCGATGAAGTATCATCATCGTCTTCATCATCGTTCAGTAAATCTTGATAGTCTTCGGTGTCTATGTAGTCGGTATCGTTTGGCATGAAATGAAAGGCGGAAACTGTCATTTTACAAAGGTCATCTTCAAAACTAAGTAGGGCTCCTTCTTTGTCTTCTTCAGTTTGGTTTGTGAAACCTCCTGCTTGATTGCCTACTTTGTACTCAGCTGAAAGAATTTTGACGTAGCGAAATCCATTTTCATGGGCTAATTCAACGGCTTGCCATAGCATATAACCGGAGGTTCCAATTGTAAGGAGAAATTGATCGACCGTTTCTCCGTCTTCTTCATCGATGAAAGCGGTGAGCTGCATAAAGGGAAACAGCATTAAAAGAGCTGTTAAAATTTTGGATTTCATAAACATATAGCCTCAATGGTTAATAAGTTAGGGGAGGATACTACTGTTTTGAAGGTCTTATATGCAATTAAAAATTAAATGTTACATCAATCATCAAAAGCATGAGATCGTAGAAAGCTACCGATACAGTGTTTTTGGAGAAGAGGAAATCATCAATGAGAGAGGCCGAGTGATTGCGGACTCTGCTGTCGGCAATCCTTGGAGATACCTCGGTAACCGAGTCGATAAAGAGACAGAGCTTATCTATTTTGCTCAGCGGTATCACGATCCAAGGACGGGCAGGTGGATAAGTCCCGATCCGGCTGGGAATCTTGATGGGCCTAATCTTTACGCATTTGCCCGCAATAATCCACTGACCTATATCGATTATTTTGGACTTGCCTCTGAACGAGAGAGGTTTGATGATCGATGCTGTGGAAAGATCGCAAGCATATCAAATGGCAGCAGTAGAAGGTTGGATGATGGATATGCTGTCCATTGATGAATCGGATGCTGTTTATCAATCTTTCCGCTCTAAAACGACCATGGGACTTGAGGTTGGCCGTTGGTTGCAGGAGGTTATGGGGTTGTTAAAGGAGTCATGGCATTTAATAAATTGGCTAAAATGCCTGTGCAAGCGCAAGGCTTTCTAATCAAATGATAATTTCGTTGAATTTAGAAAAAAAATAGGGGTATGAATTTGTTTATGATCCCTCAAGAAAAAGGGAAATTCGGTTATAAATTTCTGTTTTTTCCAAGGAGATTTTAGGACTAAACATTGCTGTAAATGTTAGTGTTTTACAGCAAAACTTGCCAGAGGAGCGAAGGATAAAGAAAGCTGTTGGATTGCTTGTTTTAGTTCCTTTGTGCCAATGCCATTAAGAGCAGAAATCTCAAAAAGATTGGAGGGGTCAAAGGAATAGCGTTCTCGAAAGGATTGAATCAAAGGAGCTGTTTCCTCTTGATCGATTTTATTGAGTACCACTAGAAATGGTTTTTCCAGCATTTCTGGATTATAGGCTTCTAACTCGCGCCTTAACATGACAAATTCTTCGTAAGGATCTCGATCCTGCCAAGGGGCCATTTCAATGACATAGATCAAGGCAGATGTTCTTTCTATGTGTTTTAAAAAAGCCAGTCCCAGTCCCTTATCCGCATGAGCCTCTTCAATGATCCCAGGAATATCGGCCAAAAGGAGTCTAGAGTAATCGTCAAATTCTAAAATGCCGAGATTAGGACGTAGAGTAGTGAAAGGGTACGGAGCTATTTTTACTTGGATATGAGCTAGCTCTGAAATCAGTGTGGACTTGCCAGCATTAGGCATCCCTACAAATCCGATATCTGCAATCAGTTTTAGCTCTAGGTCTATTTGACATTCTTGTCCTGCTGTTCCAGGAGTGCAAATAAAAGGAGCTTGATTAGTCGATGTTTTAAATCGGCTATTGCCTTTGCCGCCTTTGCCGCCAGTGCAAATAGTCCATTTTTGCTTGTCTTCTGTAAAGTCGTAGAGGATTTCTTTCGTTGCAGCGTTTTTGACGAGAGTTCCGAGCGGGACGATGAGGACGAGCTCTTGTCCATTTTTCCCTGTTCGGTTATTCCCTCCGCCAGGTTGTCCATTTTGCGCTTTGATGATGCGGTGGTTGCGATAGACTTCCAAAGAATGGACTTGGGAGTCGGCTTGAATCGTAATCGAACCGCCATGCCCCCCATCTCCTCCAGCTGGACCGCCTTTGGGGATGTATTTCTCGCGGCGCCAAGAAATGACGCCGTTTCCGCCTTTGCCTGCCGATAATTGGAGTGTCACGTTATCGACAAACATACAAAAGCTCTACTTTATAATTATTCTTGTGTTTGAGGAATAATGGAAACGTAAGTTTTGTCTGCTTTCCGAAAAGAGACCGTTCCATCAGTTAATGCAAAAATTGTAAAATCGCGACCCATCCCCACATTTTTCTCTGGATGCCACTTTGTGCCACGCTGTCTTACGAGAATACTGCCTGAAGTGACAAATTGTCCCATCGTTGCTTTAATTCCAAGGCGCTGAGAGCGGGAATCGCGTCCATTTCGAGTCGAACCTTGTCCTTTCTTATGTGCCATTTTTCGATCCTTATGCTGCCAATGTTATTTTTGTAATTTTGACTCGGGTATATTTTTGGCGATGGCCTACCAAACGACGAGATTTTTTTCTTTGTTTGTATTTATAGGCAATCACTTTAGGGCCTTTTACTTCGCCAATCAATTCAGCTTGGACGGTGCAGTTAGCCACATAAGGGAGTCCGACAATGGGGTTTTTTCCATCATCAATCAATAAAACTTTATCAAATGTAAAAATATTTTCAGTGTCTAGCAGCTCGAGATTGAGCTCGTCACCCTCTTTCACTCGGTATTGTTTGCTGCCGCTTTCGACAATTGCGTACATAGGTTCCTCCGGAACAAATCGAATTTGCCAAAGATAATACTCTAAGAGGGGACAGTCTGTCAATGGGGTAAAATTACGGGAGAAGGTTTTCGTCGATTTAATTTTTTTCTTTTCAGCGTCAGGGCCGCGAGGTAAGAGATCGCAGCGCTCAGAGAAATGGTCGCTCCAGGAGGCCAATTGAGCTCATAGGAGGCTCCAAGACCAAATACGCAAAAACAGGCGGTTAAAGAGGCGGAAATGATCATTAAGATAGAAAGGCGATTGGTGAACAAGCACGCCATTGTGGAGGGAAGCGTGAGGAGAGTAATGACCAAGATTGTTCCGATAACTTGTGTAAGAAGTACGATAGAAAAGGCAACGAGACTCAGTAAAAGAAGGTAGAGTTTTTTTACAGGGACGCCCTGTAATAACGCTTGCTCTTCATCAAAACAAAGAGCTAAAAGTCGTCTGTAATAAATAGCAACAAGCAATAAAATGGCCAAATCGAGACCGGCTAGAAGAGATAAATCGCGCGAGCTGACCCATAAAATATTGCCAAAAAGAAAATTCATGAGTTCTACATTTGTACCTGGGGTCAGGCTAATGAAGATGACTCCGATGGCCATGCCTGTCGACCAAATAACGGCAATGACGGAGTCTTCTCTTTGTTTGTAATGAAGATGGATCCATCCCATGACCCAGGCTGAAATGAGGGAAGCTGCAAAGGCTCCTAAAATTGGGTCTACCCATTCGATGCCGTGAACTCTTTGAAGCCAAAGACAAAAACCCATGCCTCCCAAAATGGAATGAGAAATGCTGCCTCCAATAAAAGCAATCCGCTTTACGACGACAAAAGAACCAATGACGCCGCTTGCGATCGAGGCCAATAAGCTGGCCCAAAGGGCCATTTGCAAAAAAGGATTATCTAAAAGAGCCTGAAAAAACATGAGCCTCGCAAGTGTTTTACCTATTTTTTTCAAAATGATCAGTAGGCAGTCCCAGCAAAGGAGCATGGTAGAGGCCTAGCGCAAAATGCTCGCACAGTTGCTTGGGTAAAAAAGAGCTGGCAGTTCCTTCGACGCAAATGACGCGGTCTACTCGTTCAATGGCTGTTTTGAGATCGTGAGTTACAAGTAAAATTGTTTTCTTTAGTTTCATTTCTTCCAAAATTTCAAAAATAAGCCCGGCGGAAGGGGGATCGATATTCGCTGTCGGTTCATCGAGCAAAAGAATGGGAGGATCCGCTAAAAGAGCTCTGGCCAGGAGGGCCCTTTGCGCAAGCCCTCCTGATAAGGTTCCAAACGCTTTTTCTTTGTGAGCAGTTAATCCTAGTCTTTTGATGAGTGCATTGGCTGTTTCTTTCAACGAGACTGGCGTTTTACGAAGGGCAGATAATTGAGATAAAGCGCCCATGAGAACCAGCTCAAAGACAGTGATGGGGAATTCTTTATCAAATCGATGGGCTTGCGGCACATATCCGATGGCAAGGCGCGCTTTTTCAGGCGGTTTACCCAAAATGTAAATGGTCCCTTGATTTGGGATTAAAAATCCCATGAGGAGTTTTAATAGAGTCGTTTTCCCTCCCCCGTTTGGTCCGATCACCCCAATGAATTCTCCAGCAAAAACCTCTAAATTAACTTGTCGGAGGATAGAGGTTTCTTCGTAAGAAAAATGAAGATCGGAGATTGCAATTGCACTCATGGAGTTTTCACTTCTTGCGGATTGGCAATAAGTTCGGCAATGCTTCGCATCGTCTCAAAATAATGGGGGGAGTAAGGGTCGATCATGCGGACAGGGATGTGGAGTTTTTCTGCGATGAGTTGCGCGCCTTTATTATTGTATTGAGGAAGGGCAATGGCGATTTCTGTTTTTTTTATGACCGCTTGGTTCATGATCTGCTCTATATGTTTTGGCCGAGGGTCTTTCCCTTCGTATTCGACTGACAACTGTTCACAATCATAATCTCGGCAAAAATAGCCAAAAGCTGGATGAGAAACTAAAAAAACCCGGTGCTTAGTTGAATCTAAAAGGGCGTGGATTTGGGTATCTAATAGTTGGAGCTCGTCAAGCAGGCGGCTTAAGTTTTTCTCAATCGCTTCTTTTTGATCAGGAAATATTTTTTGGAGTGTGAAAGCCATTTCGCGCGCTTGCGTTTGGGTAGCTTTAGGACTCATCCAAATATGACGGTCTTGATGGTCCATGCTACAATGAGAGCAATGCAGTCCCTCTTCTCCAATCAAAGCGACACCGTCTCTTAAGTCAAGTACTGTAAGATCAGGATTGCGCGTCTGTAGTAATGTTAATAATTTTTTTTCAAAAGGTTCTCCAATGCGAAACCAGACTCGGCCTGCGCGCATGTCTGTTACTTGCCTGGAAGTGGGTTCAAAGGCATGTGGATTGGCTCCTTGGGGGACAATGGTCTGGACTTCGATTGCAGGACCGGCAATTTTTTGAGCTAGCTGTTGATAGGGAGCGATACTTACCCAGACTAAAGGTTTTTCTATTTTTTCAGGTTTTTTGCCTCCACAACTGGAAGATAAAAATAGCGCAAGAATGACAATGTATTTTTTTATCATGTGGAATCCCTCAATAGACACTTGTATCTTAACAGCGAATAGAATACTCTAGCTATCTTTATAGTGCGAACCATTTAGTTCGGGATATTTTCATGGAGAGATGTCCGAGTGGCTTAAGGAGCACGCTTGGAAAGCGTGTGTGCGTTAACGCGTACCGTGGGTTCGAATCCCACTCTCTCCGACATTTGAGATGATCTGACACTGCCAAAAGCTTATTCAGAATTTGGCATTTTTCCTCAATTTTCGAACTTCATCCTATCTCTTATGATTCTTATTTTATTGGCTTTTTATACCTTGTACCCTTGCCTCTTCCCACCTTGGCAAGTGCTCTGCTTTTTACAAGCTCATTAAGGCGTCTGGTCGCCGTGGCTCGTGGCATATGGAGTGCCCCTATTATATCTGATACAGCCAATTCATCTGCAGTTGTGAATAGCCTTAGAATAAGTTGGAGGTCGTCAGAAACTTGAACGGCACTATAAACGTTTCTTGGTAAAATACATTTTACGAAATTTTCACCATCAATGATGGTGGGTTCAGGTAATCCCCATTTTTCGTATGCTTCAAAAGCTGTTATAATTCCGGTTCCTAATTTTTCAATATAGCCTGATTCTCGAAAAATTTTGCATATGGCCATATTTCGGACATCTGTTAATCCGAGTTTCATACTGGCAAATGGGGTCGGGAACCCTCCAGGACTAAAGATTTCAATCCGATCCTGGTAGATTGCGATTTTAATAGGAGCTCTTAAATGGTAGTTTCGATGAATAATCGCATTTAGGAGGAGCTCTCTAATATCTATTTCTGGGATTTCGAATTTTTCTTCTCTTTTTGGTTTACGGATTGTAAAAGATTTATTTATTTGACTTAGTACAAATTCATATTTGTCAAATAACTAAAAAAATATGAATCATATGCATCAAAAATAGCCGTTATGAGGCATAAAACGCTTGGGATGTTGACTGTTTTTTAAGCCTGTTTTCTTTGATAATTTTGGGCTTCAAATCTGCAAATTTCAATTTCTAGCCGAAAAATGTATCCTTGCTTTTTTTCTGACAGGAAAACAAGCAAGAGTAGATGAAGAAGTTTACCTTTCCCACCAGAACTTAAAAAATATTTATTACTTCTTCGACGAATGTTCTTCTAAATCTGGAGTTAAGGGAAAATCTTGAAGAAATAAGGATAGTCGAGAAAGGAGGTCTTCAGCTTCTTTAGAAGAAATAGAAAATTTTTCGTATTGATCCTCATATAAGGCGCGAAGCCATTCTGTTGTCAAATATTGCGGATTATGCACTTCAAGTATAGTGCAATAAGGCAAACAATCAGGTTCATTATTTTTTGAAACTTCCAGTCGATACATGTGGATTGGAGCTAAGTTTATCTCGGGCTCGTCCATCCAATCCATTACGTTTCGAGATAAAGATAGGCTTCCAAAATAGATAGGATTTTTATGGATCGTCCAGTTTTCCTCTCGGAGCGCGATGCCAATGGATTTCCCTTCGATTATTTTACGATGAACATCCCATAAATCAGAGTGGAGTGGATGAGAAAAAATCACGATTGCTAATGTCCGCATAATTTTTTTTTCTTGATGGACTGAATACAGATTAGTGATCCGGCTGAAAGGAAAAACAGGGGAATCTATGGCCAATGTCTCTATGCCATAGTTCCCAAAAAAACATTCGATTCGATCGCTATTTAATTTCGGTTTTAAGAAATCAATCATCTCTTGTTGTATGTTAGAGGCGGCATCTGACGTGTTGATACACAAGGTCAAGCATATCAAGCCCAAAATTAAAAAGTGCTTTTTCATAATACCGTTCGCGATTCAATCCCGCCCAAGAGCTGATTTTGAATTGCGAGCGGTATGGTTTGTATTATAATATTTTTGTTTGCCTTTTTCAAGTGGAATTGCTACACCTTTTTGTCTCGATTTCAAAAAGAATAAAGGTGGGTAAAATATGTCGTTATCAATAGTTGCTGTTACAGATCGGAATATAAACACACAAGGGATTATTCCCTTTGTATGTGAAAAATGGAAAGGTAAACCTCTTTTTATCGTAGAAGGTGGAATTGAATCATCCATTTTTAGAACGGTGTATGGTACAGCCTACAGTTATGGAAATTTCCCTTGGCCGGACGGAATGATAGTAAGTAAAGAAGAGTGTAGGAGAGTGGCAGAAGAAAACAATCAGAATGATCTTAATCTATGGGTTACTTGTGAGGTTTACAGACAATTTATGAAAATTTACAGACCTACATAGAATGCGATTTATTGAAAATGGCTGTCTTGTAAAAAATACTTTTGGATCGACTGTTCGAGGGTTCTTGAACCGCAAATGGTATAGTTTATTTTTTTTGTAGAACTTAGTGTTAAAAATATCTTTCTATGCGATAGATTTATTTTTTTTAAATGTAGGATTGATTTTTTGGGGATATTTTGGTATAGTGACGGCCCGATTGTAATAAAAATGTTCACAAAAATCTCTTAAGCACCTAAATAGTCAAAAGACGAACGGAAGTTGTTGTGAGATGTCCTTTTTGCAGTTATGAAGATTCTAAAGTGACCGATTCTCGGAATGCATTGGAGATCAATGCCATTCGAAGACGGCGCGAATGCGGGCACTGTCTGCGCCGCTTCACGACGTTTGAGACGGTCGATCTCATTATGCAAGTAAAAAAAAGGGATGGGACTTACGAAGATTTTCAACAAGATAAACTAATCAATGGAATGGACGCCGCTTGCAGGCATACTCGCGTAAGCCACGATCAGGTAAGAAATCTAGCTTGTAAAATCAAGTCAGATCTAATGGCGAACGGAATCTGTGAAATTGAGAGTCGTATCTTAGGAGAAATTGTGATGAAGCATCTCCAGAATTTAGATGTTGTTGCCTACATCCGCTTCGCCTGCGTTTACAAACGGTTTAAACATATCAATGAACTTGTGGAAGCAATTCGATCGATTTCGCCTGATGGGGAAACTTCCACTAATGAAGAGGATGAGGGTCATGTTATTAAAGAAAGATGAAATTGCTGTTTTTAAAAAAAGATTGTTAGAGCTGCGCTCTCAAATAACACGTATACTGCAAGATACAAAAAAAGAGGTTACGCAGCCTGATGAATCAAAAGGGTATTCGCAGCACTCAGCTGATGAAGGAACGGATGATTTCGTGAGAAGCGTAAATCTGGAAGTCACAAATAAAGAATTTGGCCTGCTTCGCCAAATTGATCGGGCTTTGGAGAAAATCGAAGAGGGAACATATGGCCTATGCGATTTATCGGGAGAAGAAATTCCGTTCAAACGGCTCGATGCAATTCCTTATGCGACCATGACTGTCAAAGCACAGGAAAAACTTGAAAAAGGGCTCATCTAATGAAAAAGTGGCTTTTTGCCTTTTTTCTTTTATTGCTCGGGGTGGATGTGATTTCCAAAATGGCCGCCCTCGAGTTGGTCCCTCCCATAAGGTGGCTGAGCGCCTATCCGTTTGGAGGCATTGGCCTTTTTCAATTTGGCAGTGTGACGTTTTCCTTGAATTTTGTGACGAATACGGGCGCTGCTTGGGGTGTTTTCGCAGAATATTCCGGGTTTCTTTTTGCGGCTCGCCTGGTGATCATTAGTAGTTTGGCCATTTTTCTCCTTTTTTTTAATAAAGGGAAAATTTCTGCCTTTCCCATGTGGTTTGTTCTTACAGGAGCGGTAGGAAATGCGATTGATTACTGGATTTATGGCCATGTGATTGATTTTTTCCATTTTACTTTTTGGGGTTGGAGTTTTCCTGTGTTTAATATGGCAGATTTTTATATAACTCTCGGTGCAATAGGGTTTTTATTGTCAACGAGATCTAAACAGGCCGTGTCTGCGCCATGATCCCCCGGATTTCGACCCCTTCTCAGGAAGGATTTTATCAAGCTTCCAAATGGCTTAAGTTCCAAGTGCTCGTAGATCGGAGTGAATTGAGCGAACTTTTTCAGCGTATGGGCAATTTTGGCATTTATCCTTTGACCGGTCTTTTGGATGAACCCCAAGTTCTTATGCCAAAAGAAACGTTTCTTTCCGAATATGGGAGCTGGATCGGAGGGCTTCAGCAAGGGATCATCCCTACCGACGTACAACTGAGGAAAATCTTGGCCTGTGCTTGGAGCGCTGATGCCAATGCTCTTTGGCTGCAGCCAGTGCCAAAGGAGAAATTTTTAATGAAAATTTCTCAGCCGGTTATCCAATGTCAGACTCATTCGTTTACTTATTCTGAAGTAGATGGGGTATTTCGTCCGATGTCAATGGGTTTGAACGCGATTTTTTGGGGGATTCAGATCTCTTATCCGCAAATTTATCAAGATCCCAAAAGCATGGAGCTTTTAAAAGTCGGCGAATCAGCCAATAGTTATCTTTTCTCCACGATTCGCCAGTGGGTTCGTGATGTCACCAGGCCGACTCCTTTTGTGGTGTCCGGATTAAAAACAAATGTGCCGATTCGGACGGGGAAGCAATGTTTTGCTTGGATTGATGCCCATTCTCAACTGAAACAATAAGGGATTGTTGTGCATGGATCTTGAACTCATTTCCATTGGATCTGAATTGTTGACAGGGCACACTGTGAATTCGAACGCTGCTTTTTTAAGTCAACACCTTGTCCGTTTGGGCTATAGGATCTCT